>JAEEGI010024704.1_pt1 | contig 11701 bp, 17 predicted proteins | sample 8958751 | NCBI WGS metagenome assembly JAEEGI01 (sample SAMN16246545, study PRJNA631951) | gut metagenome | biome: gut microbiome; feature: rumen; material: KS-attached | host: Bos | place: Iran: Karaj | collected 2018-10 | reverse complement strand
CGGCACCGGCGGCGGCAAGACCAAAAGCGTGGTGGAGGCCAACCTGCTCCACGCGTTCCATCAGAGCCTGACGGTGCTGCTGACCAAGCGCCGTCTGCTTGACCAGTACGCTCCTCTCCTCAAAAGCAGGGGCTACGATGTCAAGGTCCTGGACCTTGTGAGTCCTGACCGTTCTGACGTCGGTTACGACCCCATGCTTCATCTCAGCGACGATACCGATATCATCGGTCTGTCCAAAGCGCTCGTCAGCAGCTCCGGCTGCACTTCGGTTGCAGAGCCCTACTGGGAAACCAGTGCAGCCGATCTCTTCACGGCGTTCATCAAACTCGCAAGGCTGCTGTACGGGAACGGGGCCCGTATGGCCGACGTCCTCAAACTCATCCAGAAAATAGATTATCCCCCCGTCCTGGATGAGGACGACTGCGACGACATGTCCCTGCTCCGTACCCTCAACCCCGTCGACCAGTTCGTCGCGCTGCGGGAGAAAGACCCGCAGATGTTCATGAGCTGGCTTCAGTTCAGCAACAACGCGAACAACACGAAAGCCTGCATCCGCAGCATGTTGGTCTCCGCTGTGAACAGCGTGATGACCGAAGGCATCCGGCAGACCATGGCGATGCCTGAACAGTTGGAGTTTACCGACCTGGTAAACCGCAAGACCGTGTTGTTCATCCTCACCAGCCCGGTAAATCCGGCGCTGCACCCCTTCGCCAACCTGGCGCTGGGGTCGTTGTTCAAAGAACTCTTCGAATACGCCGAGAGCCTTCCCGGCGGGCGTGTTCCCATCCCCCTGACGGCGATCTGCGACGATTTCGCCACCGGGGGCAAGATCCCCAACTTCCAGCAGCACATCAGCATCTTCCGCGAAAAAGGCATCGCGGTCATGATGCTGGTCCAGAGCCTCTCCCAGCTGGATTCGATGTATGGAGATTCCGCCTCCATCACGATCCAGGACAACACCGACAACATCATCTACATGGGCGGCAACAACCTCAAAACCGCCGAGCAGATGGCACAACGTATCGACAAACCCATGAATGAGGTGCTGGCCCTTCCCAGAGGCCAGATCTATCTCTTCCGCAGCGGTCAGAAAGCGCTGCAGATGCAGCGCTATCAGATCTTCAAAGACCCGCTGTACCAGAAAGAGATCGCTCCGTTAGACGCAGCAAACACACGATAAAGCTTCCTGTACCTACTGTGCCCGGGCTATATTGCCGGCCCGGGCATGGTACAGTTGCATAGATAATAACAGGATAAGGAGGATGATACGATGATCTATTTTACTTCGGACCTGCATTTCTGGCATAAAAATGCTATTATATATACGAACCGGCCCTTCGGGACGGTGGAAGAGATGAACGAAAAGTTGATAGAATACTGGAACAAGACCGTTCACAAGAATGACGAGGTCTATATCCTGGGCGACGTGACCATGGCAAAGCCGAAGCATGCGATGGAGATCATTGCACGGTTAAAGGGCAGGAAGTATCTTCTGATGGGAAACCATGACTATTTTGCCCGTGAGAAGCAGTTCGATCCTTCTTCCTGCAGCATCGAGTGGGTAAAGATGTACCATGAGCTGCACTGGCAGGGGCATACTTTCGTGTTGTGCCACTATCCGTTCGTGAGCTGGAATAAGGACTCGCATGGCTCCTATAACCTCCACGGGCACAGCCATAACTTTGCGGGATATAACCTGCAGAACAAAATAAATGGGCGCCGCCAGTATGACGTGGGCGTGGACGCGAACGGATTCCGTCCCGTGAGCCTTGAGCAGATCGTCAGTTTCTTTGAGGGTGTATAATTATGGAATATAAGCGTATCCTCGCCGTGGGGGATATCCACGGCATGTATGAAAAGCTGGTTTCGCTGTTGGAACTGATGCAGTTCAATCCGGATGACGACCTGCTCATCTTCCTCGGTGATTACATTGACCGCGGTCCGCAGTCCCTGGAATGTCTGGATTATGTGATGGATCTATACAAACAATATCCGGAGAGAGTTATCCCTTTACTGGGGAATCATGAAGCCATGTGCCTGAACTATTACCGCTATGAAGGACAGCGGCGCAGCTATATGATGGACGACCTGGACAAGCAGATGGTCATGATCTGGCTGGACAACGGCGGGACGGATACGCATAAGCAGTTTAAGAAATTAAAGAAATCGGAGCTGCAGAAACGCCTGCGGTGGATGCGGATGCTTTCCAATCATTACCAGATCGGTGATTATTATTTCTGCCATGCGGGCATTCAGCCTTTTATCCCGCTGGATAAACAGAAGGAAGGGGACCTTCTCTGGATGCGGGAAGGATTCTTTGACTTATACGACGGGCGTTACGGGACGATCGTCACCGGTCATACGCCGGTACAGGAACTGCCGAAAAAATACTGGAAAGACGGTCAGCCTCCCACGATTCCGCAGTTTCTGGGAAATAAAATTATTCTGTGTGACACCGGCTCATTCCTTGAAGGCGGGAAATTAAGCTGCGTGGATGTGCTGACGGGAGAGTACTGGCAGGTGTAAGGAAATGATTTACTTTACCTCGGATTTGCATTTTTATCACGATAATATCATCCATCACTGTCAGAGGCCGTACTGGTCATCAGATGATATGAACGACAGTCTTATTGAAAACTGGAACGATACGGTCAGTCCTGACGACGAGGTATATATTCTGGGCGACGTTACCATGGAAGGACCGGAGAAAGCCTTTGCCATGCTTTCACAGTTGAAGGGCATAAAGTACCTGGTCCGTGGCAACCATGACCGGTTTGCTGATAACGAGGCTTGGCAGCAGTATGCATGGGTGTTCCGGTGGGTGAAGGACTACCATGAACTGGTCTGGAACAATCAGAAATTTGTATTATTTCATTACCCTATAGAAGAATGGGCGGATTATTACAAAGGAGCCATCCATCTGCACGGCCATCAGCATAATGCTCCTGCGTATAACCTTCAGCAGGAGGAAGCTGGGCTGCGGCGGTATGACGTGGGCGTGGATGCGAACGGCTACAGGCCGGTCAGTATCGAACGAATTATTACATTTATTGGGAATAAAGGGAAAATATGTTCCTGAACTATAAAATGCGTTTTGGTGACCTGTGCTGCCGAAACGCATTTTTTATTCTGCTTTTATCGGACTGTGGTATAATAAAAGATAATCAGGAAGGGAGGAAATATGGCGATCCAATTCATTCCTACCAAGTGTCCAACCTGCAATGGCCAGCTGGATATCGACCTTGAAAACAAAAAAGCCGTCTGCAAATATTGCCAGAGCAGTTTTTTAATAGCCGACACCAATGACGGGGTCACGCGTGTTGAGATCGTCAACGCGGAACAGGCCGGGATAGATTTTGGAAAAGGCCTGGAGGCTGCTAAAAAGAAAGAAGAAAAGGCTAAAGGCCAAGCTGAGCCATTTGGCATTAAATCAAATAATAACGATTCTGATCATCAGGGGTGTGTCCTGTTTGTTTTTGCGTTAGCTATAGCTTGGCTGGCTTTATCAACATTCTGCGGTTTCATGGGATAGCAGTTATTTTTACGCAACGACAGGAAGAATTTAACATGTAATCAGGATATAGGAGGTGATCCACCGGATGACACCTAAGGAAGTACTTGAAAAATATAGTATCTTGGACGGGCATGCAGAGCCTCGTTATGAGATTGTTGAGGTGGAAGGGAACCTAGACAGGGTCGTATATAACGAGAGCGGCAGGTTTGCCGGTTACTTATACAGTGCAGGACCCTCAGAACCCGGGGAAAAAAGGGAGAGGGTACGTGTTTACCTGCCCGACGGAGAATATCCGAAGATCGATGACCTTCAGTTCCTGCTGTTCAAACACATCATAATTACGGGCGAGGTGACAGTGCGCCCCGACAGGAATCCTGATGACGATTATGATTCGGAAGAGCTGCAGATCACCGTCAAAGCAGATGACGGAAGGCATGATATAAGAGTTTTGGGCGAGTCCGCATCGGCATACAGGGTCATCGTGAACAAGGACAAGCACCCGCACAAGCGCAGGGAACTGCCGGATGGGCCGCTGAACATAGCGGTGATCTCCCCTGCAGGGAGCAAGGGATGCAATGATTTTGCCTGCATTATTGATGATGGGATCTACGATACCCTGAATTATTTTCATCCTTTCCCGTTTATACCCGGAAAGATCAAAGAGGCAATCGATGATATTGTGAAGAAAGGGAAATACAACTGCCTGTGCATCGTCCGCGGCGGCGGGGCCCCGGAGATCCTGGCTGTGTTTGATGACCCGGGAATCGTCAAAAGTTTAGAGAAAGCCAGAAAAGCAATGTATATCGTGACAGGGATTGGGCACTCCAATGATTTGACGAGATGCGATGATATCGCTGACTACTGTTCATATACACCAACGGATGCCGCTTATTTTTTGAATAGAGAAAGAAAATCCCATTTTAATGTTTATTAACAAATGATATAATTGTTTTTAACATAAAGCGCATGAAGTTTTGTTTTAAGCATAGTTAAAACGAGAAAATTGTTAGTTTATAGTTTTGATTTAAAAGACATAGAAATCTTTTTTACAACTATAAGTATTTGATTATCAAGAGGAGTAGACGATTTAGATGGATGATAAAAATAATAAGGTTTTAGTATTTTTTGCAATAACTGTAGCTTTGGGAATAATATGTATTATTCTTCATATTTGCGATAAAATGGGACAAATAGAAGCATTGCTTGTGACTCTTTTAGGAGGAATTATTTCTTGCGTAAAGGACGAGCTAAAGGGTATAATTAAAGCTTCTGGATTATTTTCAGCACTTCAAGCAACTAAACCAACTGCGACATCTCAAACAACTGAACCGGTTGTAGCACTTCAAGCAACTAAACCAACTGCGACATCTCAAACAACTGAACCGGTTGATAAGTTCAAGTTTTCAAGTGATTCAGAAGAAGTAAACTGGTATAATATAGAATGGATTAAACAGAATTTTGAAAATAAATTAAATCAGGAAATTGCAAATAAAAAAGAGCATTATGGGAGAATTAACCTCTACACAATGAAAGATAACCAAGATAAGCTCTGTTGTGGGTTTTATTGGTGCACTAAATTTATTAATGACGGACTTAAAGGTGGTAACGAGTTAAGCCCATTGTGTCTTGAAATTGTTTTTTCTAAATCGATTAACAATAACAAAGATATTATTTTTGTAGGTCTGCGGTTTAGACAACGTGATGGGTTTTTGACGAATAGCACGTTCCTTTATAATCATTATGGAGATATTACAAATAGATTAAATAGAAAAGAGCACGACCCATTTGATTTAGTTCCTGTTTTATCAAAGGATGGAAATGAAAATGTTGTTAATTTTGAAAAGTATTTTTTTGATCCATTCGATGAAGGAAAGGAAAAGAGGGAAATGTGTAGACAAGCAAAAATAGATAATTATAACGGAAAAATGTACTGCGTTTGGTATTATAATATATTAACAGCAAAACCAAAAACCTTAACATCCAAAATTACAAAAGAAGCTTTTGAAAGTTTAAATTTGGAAGATACAATTATTTCATGCTTAAATAAAGCCATTGAATTATTTCCTGTATACAATGGAAAATAAACTCAAATGATTATAAGGCTATGAATATTTCATATTTCTAACAATTATCTTTCCATAAAACAGTAACTCTCGTCATTGAACAGCACCACTGTTTTCCCGCAGATCCTGCAGGTATATAGCGTATACTAAGGCCGCCCGCTTTAAGCGAGGGGCGGCTTTTATTATGCCCGGAATCCGGTCAACGGCAAAGAACCTGTTACCATCCCAAGATGATAGGAGCATGGGATAACAGGAACAGAAAACTCTGTAACCTGACATCAGGTTACAGAGTCTCCCATTGCTCATTCGTCAACTTTTTTGTCCTTCAGATAGTACTCGATAGCCTTTTCCGTGACCAGGGTCATCGTATATCCTTTTTTTATGCAGTAGTCGTGAAGCATGTCATAGATCCGGGCAGCCAAATAACAGTTGAATATCCTGCCGTCTTTTCTCTTTTGTGCCATAATACAAAAATACTCCTTAAAACAAGATCCTTCAGTCGATAACATAGGCGACTTTACGGATCTGCATGATCGATTCGACCAGATCGGTGTTCCCCGTTAGGTCGGCGACATAGATGACGGCGCCGGGACAGTCGGTAACGATCAGGTTGATGATCCTGTGCGTCCCGCTCCCGATATCCTCATCGTCAATGGTGAAAGAGCTGCCGTTCTCGCTGACAGCGGTGAAGACAAAACAGCCTTCCGTTTCAATGATCCGTAGATCCCATGGATACATAATGATCACCTCCATAATATTCAGGCCTGCCCGCTTAAAATAGTATCTGATGTTTTCGCGGACAGGCTTCTATATATATAATATTTGATCCATACATCAGACACACGTATACATCCCCATTTTTCAATAATGAACTTTAATGATATGTTTCGTTTTTGAAACAGCAATGCTTCTTCCGCCGGCAGTGGTTCATGGGTTCTGGCTGTTTATGAAGTCTATCAGGGACTGCTTTGGTATTTTCCATTTCCTGGTAAGCCTGAATCCCTTGATCTCCCCTGAGCGCAGCAGGCTGTAAGCAGAGTTCTTGCCGATCCCGAGTATCTCCATTACATCGCTGATGTCCAGAAGTTCCCCGTAATGGTTGAGGCTGCCCTGACCGGTTGCAGACGGATTCGTATCGTTCGTCATTGTTTTCTACCCCCTTTCCAAGTTTAATTAAAATGTTCCCAGGCTGTAAGTTTTTACTGGAGAAACGGTCCTTCCTTTCACACCTTCCGTTCTTTTGCGCATTTATGGGCGTAATCCAAGAGGTCATCGGTAAGTATACGGTATTCGCGTCCCTGCCTTATGGCCGGAAGCTCCCTGCTGCGGATCAGGTTGCCTACTTTTTGCGAACTGCAGTTGAGGAAATAGCCTGCTTCGGTAGTAGTGAGATACAGTTTTACAAAATTCGGTACATATTTTATGCCGGGCATGATGCCAGCCCTCCTTTCCTATAAATTACATATATGTTGGTATTGTTTAAAACCAAAATGGATCAGGTAGCAACGGTGTGCGTTATTTAACTTTAAAACGGAAACATACATAAAATTAATTTTAAATGACAAGGAGGGATAAATATGTCAAGACCAAATTATTACGGGGTATACGGAAAAAACAGGGCCGGGATCTACAATTCTTATGACAAGCTGCAGGTTTCCAGGCGTTACATCGACGGGTTCAAGCTGAAGGGATTCCTGTTCAAGAAGGATGCCGTCCGGTTTGTTGTTAACGGACTGAGCGAAGTATACAGGGTCATGCCTGCAGACATGATAGACACGGAGCGCCTGTCAGGATCCATGAACTGGTGCTATACCCTGCCGGAGCTGAAAAAGAAGATCGATGCCATAATCATAGTTGAGGATTCTTAAACGGTATTTCCCGTAACGGGACTGTACAATTCTAATTTTTTAAAAATATATTATAACTATGGCGCAGATAATTACTGCCCCCTATTAAATAGGACCATAGGAACACAAACAAAAGCCCTGGCTGTAAAAGCCGGGGCTTATTTTTTTGAAGGAAGGTGATTTTGATTTTAAAACTGTTGATTTTACTCGCTGCGGCACTGCTTCTGCCGGATGAGACAGATGATACCGTGCCACAGGAAACGGAAAAGGATAAGCAGATACGACCGGGGGATGTGATCTTCGTTGAACGGGCAGGAAACCTCTACAGGCATTACGGTGTTTATGTGGGAGACGGCGAAGTTATCCATTACTCTTCCGAGGATGGTGATTTCGGCGAAAACATATCCATACACAAGACGGTGATGGAGCGGTTTCTGGACGGGGCAGGAAAATACTACATCTGCAGGTTTCCCAAGCAGAGCAGGATCAAAGGATACCACCTGTACACAAAAAGGGAAACCGTGGAGAGAGCCTACCGGAGGCTGGGGGAAAGGAAGTACGACCTTTTGGGAAACAACTGCGAACATTTTGCGGTCTGGTGCCAAACGAACATCAGCGACTCCAGCCAGGTCAAAAAGCTGGAGAACGGGCTCCTTTCCCTGATAGAGGATGCATGAACATGCTTCAACGGTAATAAACCCAGGACAACACCTGTTCTGTCATTATATGAAAAATCTCCTGTTTTATACTGGTGCAACAGCAAAAATTATTTTTTAAAAACAACGCAACAAAATGTTAAACGATTCCTGATGATCCCTAATGGGAAATTAATTTTAAAAAACAGCATAACACATTCTTAAAAGCGCAAACGATATCTGGTCCTGGCTATGACGTTGATGCGTTTTGAATAAAACTATATGAGCGGGAGGAAAAACAAATGAAATTTCTGTCTGAAAAAAACAACATTTTACCTGTGACCCGGGAAAAAGCGGAAATGGGCGATGCATTCGCACAATATGACCTGGGCATGTCTTACCTTGAAGGCGATGGCGTGGAAAAAAACGTGGAAGAAGGAGTCAGATGGCTTAAGAAGTCAGCTGAAAACTGCCTTGAGGCAGCCCAGGTCACTTTGGGCAAACTGTATTATTATGGCATCTGTGTCACCAGGGATATAGATGAAGCGGTAAAATGGGCCGAAAAAGCTGCAAGGAACAATGATCTGGAAGCCCAGGAATTATTGAGCCTCATTGACAGTTATGGCACCGATATACAAGAAGATGCGGGTGAAGTGACCGATTGGCCCTGAAAACACCTGCGGGAAATTGCACAGGAAGAAAAATCGATCTCCAAAAGTACTGCCCTGTCATTATGAAGGCATGTCCTCCTGGGCAGTCCTGCAAATCGGTATTGCAAACCCTCTGCCGGATAAGCAGAGGGTTTGTTAGTTATATGCGGAGTTGTTTTTAATATTTAACGCAACAATACATTAAATAAATCCATATGATCCCTTATGGGAAATTGAATTTAAAAAACAATATAACATTTCTAATAAAATTACAACCATTGTTTGAGCAAAAATTTATTAAATGAAGGAGGTGTGCCAAATGGCAAAATTGTTAATGTTTATTTTTGTAACAAGACGGGCGAAGATCCCGTTACTGCATGATTTCCGTTAAGATCTTGAGTGCTTTGTATTTAAAACTATTCAATTATTAATTTGAGGAGGAAAATATTATGGCAACGAACCAGTTAGATTTTAAAGATTTATACAATGACATAGTTGAAAATCATGATGCAGAGGCTTTTGCCCTGATAAAAAAAGCCGCTGCTAAAAATAATCCTGACGCCCTGAAATTCCTCGGCGACTGCTATTTTAATGGGCAAGGTGTAACAGAAGACAAACCGGAAGCAGTTAAATGCTACATCAAATCTTCTGAAATGGGAAACGGTCCGGCACAATTCGAACTGGGTCGGTGCTATTACACCGGTGAAGGTGTAGAACGGGACACCATAAAAGCTGAAAAATGGATGCATAAATCCATGATGAATGAATGTCCCGGTGCGCGAGAATTATGGATCAAATACGACGGTGAGAATCGCTTCGTAAAAACATTTCATGAGGCCACAGTACTCAATGATGCAAGGGCGCAGTATTACCTGGGAATGGAATATATCTACGGGCGATTCGTAGAAAAAGACGAAGCCAAAGGATTGCAGTATCTTTATCAGTCTGCTGAAAACAGTGGTGAGATTGCACCGTATCACCTGGCATATTTTTACTTTAAGGGTATGTATGTCGAAAAAGATATAGCTGAAGGGGTAAAGATCCTTCGCAAGGCTTCGGATATGGGCAACCCGGCTGCCCAATTCGCCTTGGGGAAATGCTGTTTGGCTGGTTATGGAACAGAAAAGGATGAGGCCGAAGCCTTTAAACTGCTTGGTCAGGCTGCAGATCATGGTATAGATTTTGCGTATTTTTATCTGGGACTCTGCTTCCTCCGTGGCTATGGGGTTGAAAAGAACGCGGATGAGGCGTTGAAGTGCTTCTACAATATACTCGCCGAACACCATAAACCGTTTAACCCAGGCGAGAATTATTCGGCAATTAGATTGGTAGCAGATGAGCCTGTTATTGAATCGCTCGTGGATAATATCCATCAAATTTCTTTATAAGAATCCTTATACTCCTGCTATTAAGGAATTAAGTAACAAAACTATATGACGTATATAAATGACCCTGGGAACCTTTACTATATTGGTTTCCAGGGTTGTTGACTGAGTCTGTTGCTCCCGGGACTTTTTCCAATTGTGAATAATTCTGATAAAGATGGGGTAAGTGGTTTTGATTGAAATACTGTTTATGAAAAAGGAGAATGTTGCCATGAAAAAAATATTGGATGTAGAAGATCCGATTTATACTCTCTGCAAAAAGGCGAAACAGGGTGATGCAGATGCACAGCTTTCTGTGGGCATTTCGTACCTTGAAGGCCGCGGTGTGAAAAAAGACATAGAAGAAGGACTTAAGTGGGTCAAAAAGGCTGCAGAACAAAACTCCGACATTGCCCAGGTTGCTCTGGGTAACTTCTATTATCTTGGTGTAGATACGCATAAAGATATGGATAAGGCAATAATATGGTTTGAAAAAGCTGCAGACCAGGGAAATCCTGAAGCTATGCTTTCTTTGTCCCAATGCTATTATTATGACATTTATGATGAGAATCCCAAAGAAAATGAAAAGAAAGCCATCAAATGGCTCAGGTCGGCTTGCAAAACCGGTTGTCCTGCCGCGCTTTTGGTCTACGCTGATCTTTACCGTTTGGATCGGGTAAGGGACAACGAGGATGAAGTGATGGAATGGCTGGAAAAAGAAAAGTCCCATCATTGCGATGATTGCGGGATACTTAAAAGCACCATGGAACGTTTCAATATCCTGCCTAAGTAACTACGCATCGGACCCCTGTATCGGTATGCCAGGGGTCCACTTCCTATCCGGCGGGTCTGTGCAATATGCCGGTGACAGGGAACGTGCTTTTCTTAATAATAATGTGCTGTTGGCTTGGAACCGTCATTAATGATTCGGTTCAGATTATGAAAATTGCTCAGATTGAGTAAAGGAGGAGAACACAATGATGAATGATATTCCCGGTAGCATAACTGTTGAGGAAATTAATGATGCAGAGGCAAGGTTTCTGCTGAATGATGACCATAAAGCCTTTGATTTTATAAAAACAGCGGCTGAAAACGGAAATCCCGAAGCGCAGCATAGGATGTTCTGTATTTTGGCGCGTGGTTCCGAACAGGATGTATCTGAAGGCATAACCTGGCTTCATAAGGCTGCAGAACAAGGATATGTCAATTCCCAGAACCTGCTGGGAGGCTGCTACTTGAACGGCGAATATGTGGAAGAGGATGAAACGGGAGCCATGAACTGGTTCAAAAAAGCAGCGGAACAGGGAGATGATTACGGACAGTATAATTACGGCATGTGTTTTATAAGAGGCTGCGGTGTCGAAAGGGATATCCGGGAAGCAATCAGATGGTTCCGCAAAGCTGCGGAGCAGAACTCCGGGTTAGCCCAGTTCGAACTGGGCAAATGCTATCTGTTCGGTCATGGTGTCAAGGAAAATAAAGCCGAAGCGATGATATGGCTGTACAAAGCTGCGGATAATGGCAATGAAGATGCAAAAAACACCCTGTACAGCTATTTTGGCATTGAGGTATAAACTGGCGTGGCAGCAAAGGTGCGTCATATATTCCACCAAAGGTCCTGCAATCCT
>JAEEGI010024702.1_pt1 | contig 11701 bp, 9 predicted proteins | sample 8958751 | NCBI WGS metagenome assembly JAEEGI01 (sample SAMN16246545, study PRJNA631951) | gut metagenome | biome: gut microbiome; feature: rumen; material: KS-attached | host: Bos | place: Iran: Karaj | collected 2018-10 | reverse complement strand
AGTTTGCCATTGATGCAATTGCAGGCGGAAGAGAAGGCTACGTATCCATCAACCGTTTCGTTCATAAAGGAAACCGTCTTGACCTTGCACGTGACAGAAGAGAGTTCATCGAGCTTGATAAAGACGATATCAAGGTTGAGAGCTTTGATAACGCACAGAGACAGATTCCGGGCAAGAAGGCCGGAGTTGCCAAGGATACCTTCGATGACCTTAGACTTACTCTTACAGAGGAGCAGGTTAAGACTGAGGCAGCAAGATGTCTTGGATGTGGTGCTACAACCGTTGATGAGAACCGTTGTATCGGATGCGGACTTTGCACAACCAAGTGTGAATTCGACGCTATCCACCTTACACGTGATATGCCTGCTGCAAGCACAATGTACAGATCTGAGGACAAGCTCAAGGCTGTTGGACCATACGCAGCTAAGAGAGCAGGTAAGATCATTATCAACAAGCTCACAGGCGGCAAGTAATCTGGTAATAAAGCATAAAAATATGGGAGTAGGTTTCAAGGAACCTGCTCCCATTTATTTGCTTAAATTTCTCAATTATCTGTAGATGATTCTGATGAAGCTGCGGAAGAACTCTCTGTTGCTGATGTGTCCGTTTCAGTTGCAGGAGCTCCTGTCCCTGCGATCGAGCTGTCATAGCTCTGAACAGATGTTACATACCAGGTGCCTGTTTCTTCGTTCTTGGAAAGGTTAAGAGCGATGAGATAGGATACCGGTTCAGAAGACTCTATAGCCTCTTCATAGATATCTACCGCCAGGAGAATAATATCATTATAAGCCTTGGCTATAGCTGCATCCTGGCCCTGTTCCTCTGTGATCTTTAAAAGCTCGTCCTGACTATTGACGTTGTACTCATCGGTAGCAGCAGTAAATTTAGCCTGTGTATCCTCACTGGTAATAACATCATAGGGAAAACTTGCCTTCATGGTGACGTAAGCAGTTGCTGTTCCATCATCATTTAACGAAACCTCTGTGAGCTGATATTCCTCCATGAGAGTGGAGTACATAGTCCCAAGTTCGTCGAGCTTGGCTACTGTTGTATCATCCAGCTCCGGATTGCCGAGCTTGGAGGTGAGATCCTCTTTTAGATAATTTTTGTCGAAAAGAGCTACAAAAGAACCTGTGGATACTTCTGAAGAAGAGTAATTGTTAATGGCGTTGGTATCGCCGGTCTTAACGGCTTCCATAAAGCCTTCGGCAGCTTCCTTGGCTGCACTCTTATCTTGTGAAGAACAGCCTGTTAAAGCAGACAACGACAGCAAAACTGCAACTGCTGTTGCAGCTATTTTCTTATTTCTGATCATGATAAAACTCCTTAAAACGAATATAGTCTCAAGTGGCAGGGCCACAAATATTACATTTTCTGTAACACCTTGCCTAGTATAGCATATTATAGCTATTTCTCCAACTTTTTTTATTCTTTTAATAATTGCCTGAAGCAATCAGTGATAAAATGTATTTAGTGGTCTAAACGTTATTGCAATGATAAATTAACAATTATATAACGCAAGGAGGGTTATCGATGAGAGTACTTTTTGGTGAAGGAATTGTTAAGGAAGTCGAAGAAGTGGAAGTTAAGCCACTTGACTTTGGAGACGGCCAGATTTCCGGAACAGAGATTGATTTTGCTCTTACTAGCGGAGATCATATTAAGTATATTTACAGTCAGAATGTTCCGATTGAAGAATCGGGTTCAAGAGCTATAGATTTTGTCAGAAAGTTGTATGAGGATGGCAAGGCAGACTTTACACATGAGCCTGTAGAAATGCTCTAAAAACAGCAAATAATTGCAAAATAAAAGGTCCTGAGCTTTTAAAAAGCCAGGACCTTTAATACTGCTGCGTGATTTCCATAAGATTCTCCTATCTGATTATCAGCGCTTTCCAAGACGACCTTGGTTCTTAAGTTCGATTAAAAGATCAAAAACAACCCCCAGTGGCAGACCGGTAATATGAGCTACTTTTTCAGGATCAGGATAATACTCATTCTCGCAATCGTGAAGAATGCAGTCAATTACTTCCATTTTTGCATCACATGTAGCTGTCATACACATTTCTCCTCCTTTCTTAAATTGTAAAAATACTCAGTAGCAGATATTTCCTACTACTGAGTATTATAACGTAATTATGTATGCTAAGTTAAGGCTTTTGTGTGAAATTTTAGAAAAATTTATGAAATAAAACCCTCTCAGCCCTTTGTCTGCATGTCTTTGAGCTTGTTGGCCTGTTGGAAAATCTGTCCCAGAGTGCCTTTGAAAGCCTCGAATTTTTCAACTGCCCTGTCTGAGGACTCTAGGCCCTGATTTGAAAGAGACGCAACTTCCTGACTGGTGGCGGATAGATTTGAAATACTGTCATTGATCTCTGTAGTAGAAGATGCTATGGATTTCATGCCTTCTCCGATTACCTGGAAGCGATCGAGCATCTCTGTTACGTTGTCATTGATGCTGTCGAAGTTTTCGCCTACGGTTTCGATCATTTCGTTCTGTTCTGATACAGATGCAACAGTGTCATCTATGCTGGCCATGGCTTTCTGTACATCTTCGGTAAGCTCATTGATGATATTTGTGATCTCAGTCGAAGCTGTGTTTGTTTCAGCAGCAAGTTCTCTTACGTCATTGGCAACAACTGCAAAACCTTTACCTGCATCGCCGGCTCTGGCAGCTTCGATACTTGCATTGAGAGCAAGGAGGTTGGTCTGTTTTGATATTGACATGATGGAGCCGACAATCTTTTGAACTTCTTCTACCTTGTTGATAACAGCCTGTGTTGTTTCAACGGTTATCTGACTGGTTCTTGCAACATCCTGTGACTTGTTCTTGAGTTCGCTTATTACCTGAACGCCTTCCTGAACGGTTCGCTGAGCATTCTCAGAGGCTTTTGTCATCTCTTTTCTGTTTTGTTCTGTGGCATCTGTTTCTTCCTGAATTTCCTGAACCTTCTGAGCCTGATTGGTTATTGCCTGAGCAGTACTTTCCATGCTGCTTGCGATATCCTGCATACCTGAGTGCTGAGCATCCATGATCTCCTGAAGAGTGCTCATATCTTCCTGAGACTCGTTGAAGAGATCTGTTATGGTATTGGCGATATTAGCCATGGCATTTCCGGCCTGAAGAGTCTTGTCTGCATTCTCGCTTATGACTGCATTGTTTTCGGTATTGAACATGGTCAGAAGCGTAACGGTGCAAAGACATGCGATGAATGCCAGTGCAAGAGTTATGGCAGCCGGCAGTAGAGACTGATCTATAGAACCAGTTGTAATATAAATCTTTACACAAGTGATTATGAAAGAAAGCGTAATAGCAGCTATTCCATACTTACATAATTTAACGTTCAAATAGATGATGGAGCATATCAGTATCGGAAGGCCGAATGCGAAGTATATAAGATTATCTTCAGCAATAAGAAGGACAAAGTAAAAAATAGTGGAGCCTCCCATTAAAAGAATTGATCCTCTTTTTACTGTAGGGAATTTGAAATTACCAATAGCAGCCATAGCACCACCAATTCCGGCAGCAATAATGATAGCTATTCGTCCGGGGGTTACGCCGGCACTAAACAGCTTGATAATTGTTAATACCAGACCGCTTACAAGAATTACAACACATACATAGAAACTGTTATTGGTGGCTCTTTTGTACTGTTCAGCGTTCATATATTATTCTCCCTTAATTTAGTTGAATTGACACCACTCTAATTTTAACATGTAAACAGTGAAAATGACGTAAAACCGTTTATTAAAAATTGATAAAGAAAGTCCTCTAATATGCACATTTATTATATATTCATTTCTTTTTATACTTTTTTAAGAACATATTGTGTGCGCTATATAGTAGAATTACTATGGTGTCTAATAAATTGACAATTCAAAGAATTTCCAAACAATTCCATTAAGAAAAGGGGTAAACAGATGAAGAAAATGAGCCTTCGTGCCAAGATGCTGCTTTGTATCCTGCCTATCATGGCTATTGCAATGGTGCTTCTTACATATGTGGCCGCCAATCAGCTGAGCGCATCAATTCAGACAGCAACCACCGACACAATGAATCAGACAGTAATAGCTAACGCTAATATTGTTGATGGTAAGCTCAATATCATTAAGACATCCTGTGTTGATATCGCACAGATGATATCAACATCCTATCGTTTTGTTACGATGGATAACTACAAGGGTACAATCACTAAGATCATAGCCAATAATGATTCGGTTTTGGGCTCAGGAATCTGGTTTGAACCGTATATGTTTGATGAAAAAGAAATGTACATGGGTCCATACTGGTATAAAGATGGTGGGCAGATTGTTGAGACCTATGATTACAGTAATGCAGAATACGATTACTTCAATCAGGAATACTATCTGAATGCTAAGGGCCTTTCAGAGGGACAGGCAATAATTACAGATCCATACTATGATCCTACATCGGGTATTGTTATGGCCAGCTGTTCCGCACCAATCTATGACAATGGCACATATGTTGGCTGTGTAACAGTAGATATGTCTCTTGGCGATATTGAAGAGATGGTTGCAAATATTCAGGTTGGTAAGACCGGAACAGCTATGCTTTTTGATTCAAAGGGAACATACCTTTACTGCCTTGACCCTGCAAAAGTAGAAAATGGTGTAAATGTTACAGCCGATGAAAATCCGAATCTTGCAGCTATGGGTGCAGAGCTTATGGCCAAGGATTCTTCTTCACCTCAGATGGGCGCCTTTATGGAAAATGGCAAAAACGTCCTTCTGACATACGTTACTATCCCTGACGTTAACTGGAAACTTGCACTTCGTATGAATATAGATGAGCTGGAAGAGCCTGTTAAAGCAGCTACAGCTAAACTTTCTGTAATCTGTGTTATAGCTCTTTTGGTAGGCGCTGCTATCATTTGGGTATTCGTAATGAGTATCTCAAAGAGCATCAACAATGTTAAGGCCTTCGCCGGATCTCTTGCAAACGGAGACTTTACAGTTAATAAGATAAGGAGTAAGAGCGGAGACGAGCTTGGCCAGATGTCCGATTCCCTCAACAACATGTTTGAGAGTAACCGTGATGTTATCAGCAAGATTTCAGATGGATCCGAGCAGGTATCCGAGACATCATCAGGTCTTGCAACAATGGCAAGCGAACTTCAGGATCAGTTCACAAGTATCCAGGGTAATATCTCAGGTGTTAACGATGCTATGATGTCCTCCGGCGCAGCAACCGAGGAGGTTAATGCTTCTGTTGAAGAAGTTAATGCATCCGTTCATCAGCTGGCAGGAGAGACTGAGAAGACCAGCGCTGAGGCTGCAGATATCAAGGCAAGAGCAAGAGATATTGAGAGACAGTCCAAGCAGGCTTATGACAATGCAATCAGCATTGCAGAGCAGAGAGAAGCTGATCTTGCTGAAGCCAATGAAAAGGCTAAGGTTGTTGACCAGATCGGAACCCTTGCAGATACAATCGCTGAGATCGCTGATCAGATCAACCTCCTTTCACTCAATGCAAGTATTGAGGCTGCAAGAGCAGGAGATGCAGGTAAGGGATTTGCGGTAGTTGCTTCCGAGATCAATAAGCTTGCAAGTTCAACATCTGAGGCAGTTGAACAGATCAGAGATACAATCGATGGCGTACAGGAAGCCTTCGGAACACTTTCAAATTCTTCAGGAGAGCTGCTTGAGTTCATTAAAGAGACAGTTACACCTGACTACGATAACTTCGTAAATGTAGCTAAGCAGTATGGAGATGATGCTGATTCCTTCGGTGGTTCTTCAGAGAACATCGCTCAGATGGTTGAAAATATCAGATCTGCAATGGAAGAAGTTTCAAAGGCTATCCAGAATATCGCAGAGTCTACACAGGATACTGCTGATCTCTCCAGCAGAGTAAACGACTCCGTAATGGCAGCTGCAGATGTTGTTTCTAACGTAAACGACATGTCAGGCAAGCAGGAAGAGATTGCCGGAACACTTAAAGAGATTGTTGGTAAGTTTAAACTTAAATAAAGAGCTCCGAATGGAGCAATAAAAAAGCAGTGGGAATGATAACATTCCCGCTGCTTTATTTTTGTGTGTCGCTTTTTTAAAGTGTGTCCTGCCTCTTGATATACTGCGGAGCATCAGCCTCGCCTCTGATATTCTTGGCGTGAATGATGTGTGCCCACTTATCTACGATGGCATTCTCAATGTGGACTCCCTCCTCAATCGTGGAGTAGGCCATGATGATAGAGTTCTTGATAACAGCTCCCTTCTTAATGGTTACACTACGTCCGATGATGGAGTTATCTATTGTTCCTTCGATGAGACATCCGTTACTTACAAAGGAATTTGTAACCTTGGCACTCTCAAAGTACTGTGTAGGACATGCATCCGTTGTTCTTGTGTAGATAGGCCATTCAGGTCTTAAGAGGTCATGAGCCTTGTCATAGTCAAGAAGCTCCATTGAAGCGTTGAAGTAATCCTCAAGACTTGTAAGAGTAGCAAAGTAGCCTCTGTGCTGGAATGCTCTGATATCCATATCCTTACACTTAAGGTTTACGATATCTGCAAGAGTGTACATGGATGACATCCAGTTAGCTGTCTTTACAAGCTCTACGAAAACATCTCTCTTCATGCAGTAGGTATCCATGAAGATGTTTCTTGAATTGGCTGTTCCAAGGTTCTTGTCAATTGACTGAACACCCTTTTGCTTGTTTACGGAAACAGTGTGACAGTTCTTGAAATATTCCCTGGCGTTATCAACCTTGTGGTAGAGGAGAGTAACGTCTGCGCCTGAAGCAACATGTGCATCGAGGAGCTGTCTGAAATCCTGTTTGTAAACCATGTAGCTGGGAGCGATGATAACATAATCCTGATGCATACGCTGGATGATATCAAGGTTCTCCATATAAGCTGAGATATCGTTATTGTAAATGGAGCGGGAAGAAGAGTTCTGAGAGAAGAGGAGCTGAATCTTACCTCTCTTTGAGTTGATGTTGTAATGCCTTCCGCTTCCTACGTGTTCTGCGATCGATCTCGGCCTTGAACGAACATATACCTGAATACGGTTAATGTCACTGTTACTCATGTTTGAAATAGGAAAGTCTATAACACGAAATCTTCCAAGGAAAGAGAATGCGCCGATGGGGCGGTAATCGTGAAGACCCTCTACATGAATGGAATTATCTGCGGAGGATACTATACCAAATGCCTTAACTGCCATTACTTTGTACCTCCTTTCACATTTTTAGCGACAAGCTCAATGCTCTCGCTGTTCTTAGAGCCGACTTTGGCTTTCTTGCCAATATGAACATCTTCAGCAACCAGTGCTCTTGTGACCGTTGCACCTTCTTCAATCACTACGCCGGGCATGATGACGGAATCAACTACCTTGGCTCCCTTGCCGATGACTGCTCCCGTAAAGAGAACGGAGTTTGTAACGCTTCCCTCTACGCGAACACCCTGTGTGATGTAAGCTTTCTTGATCTTGGCTTCCTTACCTATGTACTGAGGAAGAGTGGATACATCCTCTGTGTAGATAAGCCAAGATGAGTCATTGAGGTTGAGCGGATTCTTGGGATCGAGAAGGTCCATGTTTGCTTCCCAGAGGGAGTCGATGGTTCCTACATCCTTCCAATAACCCTTAAACTCGTATGCGAAAAGACCTCTCTTTTCATTTAACATTCTCGGAATAATGTCTTTTCCGAAGTCATGATCTGAATCGGGATTCTTCATATCCTCAATCAGCATCTTGCGAAGAAGCTTCCAGCTGAAGATATAGATACCCATTGATGCGAGATTGCTCTTTGGCTTGGCGGGCTTTTCTTCGAATTCTATGATCTTGCCCTTGCCGTCTGTGTTCATGATTCCGAAACGGCTTGCTTCACGCATGGGTACACCGCGGACAGCAATGGTTGCGTCAGCGTGCATCTGCTTGTGATAATCAAGCATCTTGGAATAATTCATCTTGTAAATGTGATCTCCGGAAAGAATGAGAAGATACTCCGGATCGTAGGTATCGATGAAATCGATATTCTGTGAGATTGCATCAGCGGTTCCGCGGAAAACATCAAGGCCCTGATCAGCCTTTTCGCGGGGAGTTAAGACATAAACACCGCTGTCCCTGGTGTCGAGACCCCAACGTCCGTCCTGTGCCACATAACTGTTAAGAAGTACGGACTCATACTGTGTAAGGACACCGACTACATCGATGCCACTGTTTGCACAGTTACTTAAAGGGAAATCAATGATACGATACTTTCCCCCATAGAAAACTGCTGGCTTAGCTACCTTCGTGGTTAGGTCTTTTAGCCTGCTTCCACGTCCACCTGCCAGGATCATCGCTAACATTTCGTTTTGCGCCATAGTAAGATCCCCCTATCATTGTGTTTGTAGAAATACCATATAAACTATGATATAATGCATGAGGACTTTAATCAAGCACGAAAGGGGTATTTTAGGGTGCTTTCAGTAATAATACCTGCATACAATGAAGAAGAAATAATACCACAGACCGCGTCTGTAATAGATGGTATTTTGAGCGGTGAGAATATAGAGCATGAACTGCTTTTTGTAAATGACGGATCCAAGGATAAGACCTGGGAAAAGATTGAGGAGCAGGCCAAGGCTTTTTCCTGTGTGAGAGGCGTTTGCTTTTCAAGAAACTTTGGAAAAGAGTCAGCTATCTTTGCGGGAATTGCAGAGGCCAAGGGAGATTGCTGCGTAGTGATCGACTGCGACCTGCAGCACCCACCGGAGAAGATTGTCGAGATGTACAGACTCTGGGAACAGGGCTATGAAATAGTTGAGGGAGTTAAGACTGACCGTGGCAGAGAGAGTGGCTTTCATAAATTTGCTGCCAAGAGCTTCTATGGCATCATGTCAAACTCAGTTGGCTTTGATATGTCCAGAGCATCAGACTTTAAGCTCCTTGACAGAAAGGCCATGAACGTCCTTCTTAACATGCGTGAAAAGAATGCTTTCTTCAGAGCACTTTCATCCTGGATCGGATTCAAATCCACAGAGGTTGAGTACGAAGTCAGAGAGAGGGAAGTAGGAACATCCAAGTGGAGCACAAAGGCTCTTTTCAAATATGCTCTTACCAATATCACTTCCTTTACATCTGCTCCGATGCAGATAGTGACAATACTGGGAGTAATCGTATTTATAGTTGGTCTTGGCGCCAGTCTTGAAGCTATTATCACCTTCTTTGAAGGAAAGGCACAGGACGGCTTTACAACGGTGATCATACTTGAGTGCTTTACGGGATCGTTTATTATGATGGCACTTGGAATCATAGGTTTTTACATTTCCAAGATCTATGATGAGGTCAAGGGAAGACCGAAGTATATCATCGATAAGACGGTATAAATCTACGGAATTTTATAAAAAAATAATTGGTTAAATCATTTTTAAGAGGTACAATATAGATAAGTGGGAGTTTGTCTTTAAATGGCTGAAAGGAGAACTTTATGCTTGCTACGTTGATACCTCTTTTTGATAACCGGATGTCTGTGAGTGCATATTCTGTCTTTGCCCGCAAGACCAATCTCTTTTTGAACCCCTCTTTCATGGCCGGTGCAAGATTTGACGGAGCCGGAACGGTTCCCGAACTTGAAGTTGTAAGCAACATGGGTGTTGCGACTCTTTCCGGCGGAAAGGAAGTCTTTGTTCCCATAAATCAGTTCTCCGTATTCGCGGAAATTTCCCTTCAGTGTACAGTTCCACCCGAGAAGGTTGTTCTTCTTATGGACAACTCTATTCCGCCTGAGGCAGAGTACATCAAGAGGGTAAAAGAGCTCAAGGAACAGGGCTACAAGCTCGCCATCCGAAAGATTCCCATCAGCAGTTTTGAAGATTACAAGGAGATAATCAGCCAGTGCAATTATATCCTCCTTGATCATGCCAAGATAGATATTTCAAAAGCTAAGATATACTTTGGCAGACAGTATCCAAACATCAAACTCTGTGCTGTCAACGTAGATACAAAAGAGCAGTATGACAAGCTGGTAGAAGACGGCGGCTATGACCTCTACGAGGGAGGTTTCTTTAGAATGCCGGTCACAAAGTCAGAGACGGAAGTTAACCCTCTGAAGGTTAACTACATTGAGCTGCTAAACGTTGTCAACGCCCCTGACTATGATCTTACAGATGCTGCAGATGTCATTGGAAAAGACCCTGCTCTTGTAATCTCTCTTTTGGAAATGGTCAACAGAATGGCCTTTAATTCGGAAATTACCTCCATCCGCCACGCAGCAGCGATGCTGGGACAGAAGGAACTTAAGAGATGGATAAACACAGCCGTTACCAAGGAGCTGTGTGCAGATAAACCTACAGAGATCATAAGACTTGTAATGATAAGAGCTAAGTTTGCAGAGAACCTTGCAAGCGAATTTGAGATGGCGATGCATGCTCCTGAGCTGTTCATCATGGGACTGTTCTCAGCACTTGATATCATGCTCGAGAAGACTATGCCTGAAGCGCTTGATATGGTTCAGGTTTCTAAGAATGTAAGAGAAGCTCTTCTTGAAGATAAGGGCGACTTTGCCAAGGTACTGGATTTTATTAAATGCTATGAGGATGCGGACTGGACTGAAATATCCAGGATTCTTGTTCTTGAAGACATTGATATGAACGATGTTTATACTGCATATCTCGGGGCACTTAGATGGTATCGTGACCTGATCCCTGCATAAGGGAAAAGATCTTTTGGATGCCTTGAGGATTTTGTATGGTAGATGTTAGAGGTATCGGCAGTTTTACCTTTAACCTTGCGGCTATTGTCATTTCACTGACCTGTCTTTTCTACACTCTTTTGATGGGCAGAAACCGCAGGTTTAAGAATAAACTGTTTATTACGTTAATAGTAATTGTTATCGTTGATTCAATAACAGTTATCGGAGCTGACCTGGTTGTTGCCGGAGGTATTTCCCATGCCGGAAAGCTCCTTTTTCTTAATGTACTCCAATTCCTCTATTTCTTTACCCACTTTGCTATTGCTCCGATATTTGCCCTATACATCATTTTAGTATGCAATGTTTCGTATAGGTTCTCAAGAAGCGCACAGTTTTGCCTTGCGCTTCCTTTCTATATTCTTGAAATTCTTGTTCTGACCAATCCACTGACACGCTTTATCTATATCTTTGATGATAATCTGACATTTCACAGACATGCAGGAGTGTATGTTGCTTACGTAGAGGCGGGTTTCTATGTCCTCTTTTCGGTAGTGGCGCTCTTTCTTTACTGGAATATCCTAAACAGTATGAAGAAGATAGCACTTCTGTATTTCTTTGCCATAGTCATAGTCGGAACTTTGATACAGATGATACTCAGCAATATACAGTGCGAGCTTATGTGCGAAGCCATAGGTCTTATGGGTATCATGATAGTTCTGGAAAACGATGATGACAGAATGGACATGCCCACAGGTGCCTTCAACAGAAATGCAATGACCAGGGATGTGGCAAGCTATTTCAAATACGGACGGAGCTTCTACAGCATCTGTATAAGAATGGTCAACGCCGATTCGTATCGCAAGATAACAGGCTACGAAGAGTTTGAGAAGATACTGAGGGAGATCGTCAATTTTATCCGCAGTATAAACAACAGCTTTGATATTTACAGGGCAGCTTCGGACTGCTTTATGGTTGTGTGTCCGGATATTGACGGGAGCGATGCAAAAGAGGCTGCAGAAAAGATTTTTGCAAGATTTAGCAAGGGCTGGTCTTTGGGAGATAACA
>JAEEGI010024694.1_pt1 | contig 11703 bp, 12 predicted proteins | sample 8958751 | NCBI WGS metagenome assembly JAEEGI01 (sample SAMN16246545, study PRJNA631951) | gut metagenome | biome: gut microbiome; feature: rumen; material: KS-attached | host: Bos | place: Iran: Karaj | collected 2018-10 | reverse complement strand
GAAGAAACTGATCAGTTATTATCCGGTAATGAAAAGCGCTATCAATCAGGCGTTTGCAAGATACGAATGACGCCGCTGAAAAGCCGGATTCACTTTAGTTGAAAGAAGGTGCGGATGGGATGCAATTTTTTTTGTCAGTTCTGCAAAAAGTTGTATCTTTGCATTCCATTCGAGCGCGGGTGGCGAAATGGTAGACGCGCTAGTTTCAGGAGCTAGTGTCAATTGCGACGTGTGAGTTCGACTCTCATCCCGCGCACAAAAAAGAGATGATCTTCGGATCATCTCTTTTTCTTTTGTTACAACCCCATCGCTGCCTTGAAGGTTGGATCGGTGTGCAGGAACAGGTGGTAGTAGGCTTTGTCTCCCAGCTTGGAGTAGCGCCCGACCAGCGCCTGGACCTGGGTCATGATGTACTGGCGGTCGGTGGCCCATTCTTCCGGCTTGGGCACGAGCTTGTCCTGGCTCCTGGCGAAGGCGAGGAACTGCTGCTCCAGGCCGGCGCGGTCGAGCCAGGCGAGGAGCTGGCCGTAGTCGTCGATCTGCGAGAGCTCGCGGCGGTGGCTGTCGAAGTAGGCTGAGGCGAAGCGCATCGCCGTGGCCTTGCGGTTGCTGGCGATGTAGAACTGTCCGGCGCGGGTGGTGTCGACGGGCACGAAGACGTCGGGCAGGATGCCGCCCTTCTCTACGCGCATGCTGTCGGCGTGCACCATCTCGCCGGATTCGTAGCGCTGGATCACTTCGTAGTCGTAGTCGTCGGAATAGGGCTTCTGGATGCAGCGGCCGCCGGGCGTATAGTAGCGCGCGACCGTGATCCGCATGCCGGAATTGTCACTGAAGAAATAGGGCTCCTGGACGAGGCCCTTGCCGAAGGTGCGGCGGCCGTAGAGGCGGGCGCGCCCGTTGTCCTGCAGGGCGCCGGCGAGGATCTCGCTGGACGAGGCGGAGCCTTCGTCCACGAGCAGCTTGAGGCCGAGGTCCTGGAAGGGCCCGCGGCCGTCGGCCCGGAATTCCTCGTGCCTGCGGTTGCGGCCCTCGAGGTAGACGATCATCGCGTTGCGGGGCAGGAACAGGTTGGAGAGCCGGCAGGCCTGGTCGAGGTAGCCGCCGGTGTTGCCGCGCAGGTCGACGATCAGCTCGCGCATGCCCTGGTCGACCAGTTCGGCCGTGCTCTGCACGAATTCCAGCTCCGTGGTGCGGGAGAACTTGGAGAGGCGCAGGTAGCCCGTCGTGTCGCTCACCATGAAGGCGGCGTCGATGGAGTGCGTGGGGATCTTGCCGCGCGTGATCTCGAACGGGATGATCTCGGAGCCGCGCTTGACCGTCACGAGCACCTTGCTGCCGGCCACGCCCTTGATGCGGCGGACCATGCTGTCCTGCGGGAAATGCACGCCCGCGATGTTGGTGGAATCCACCTTGAGCAGGCGGTCGCCGGCCTGCATGCCGATCTTCTCGGAGGGGCCTCCGGGGATGACGTCGATCACGACGGCCGTGTCGTTGGGCACGTTGAACTGGATGCCGATGCCGTCGAAATTGCCCATCAGGTCCTCTTCGGACTCCCGGAGGATCTGCGGCGGCATATAGGCCGAATGGGGGTCGAGGGCGCTCAGCGCCGCTGCGGCCACGGCTTCGTTGACCTTGTTGTAGTCGATGCTGTCGACATAGTTCCTGTCGATGCTTTCGAGGATGAGTTCGATCTTGCGCCAGTGGCTGTCGCCCAGGCGGAGGTTGCGCCGGCTGGACCGGATCTGGCCGTAGAGCACGGCGAGCAGGAGCCCGATCACGATGCCCAGCAGGGCGATCAGGATGGTAGATTTTTTCATGTCAGTCTAGTCTATCTTTTCGACCTCGATGCCTGCACGGCGCAGGAGGTCAATGCCGTCCGTCAGGCGGTATTCGTCGCGGTAGACGACCCGCTTGATGCCGGATTGGATGATCAGTTTGGCGCATTCCATGCAAGGCGACGCGGTCACGTAGAGGGTGGAGCCTTCCGCGCTGTTGCCGGACTTGGCCACCTTGGAGATGGCGTTGGCCTCGGCGTGCAGGACGTAGGGCTTGGTGGCGCCGCTTTCGTCTTCGCAGATGTTCTCGAAGCCCGACGGCGTGCCGTTGTAGCCGTCGGAGATGATCATCCGGTCCTTGACGATCAGCGCGCCCACCTGGCGGCGCTTGCAGTAGGAATTGGTCGCCCAGATGGCGGCCATCTTCATGTATTTGTCGTCAAACTTGCTCATTATGGGGGATTATTTCTGTCGCTGGTAGAGGTAACGCTTGATGCTGCGCTTCGGCGTGCGCTCGAAGTCTTCGGGCATGAATTCGATGTGGTTGATCTGCGCGTAGGCGGGCAGGAGCTTGTTGATCTCCGGCAGGCTCTGGTTGATGCGCTGCTCGAGCGCTTCGCCGGAGAGTCCGTCGAGCTCGGCCTGGTGGTAGTCGGGATAGATCAGGGCCGTCAGGCCGATCTTGTCCTCGACCACGAGCGAATCCACGACGTAGACGACGTTGTTGATCACGGCCTCCAGCTCTTCCGGGTAGATGTTCTGGCCGTTGGCGCCCAGGATCATGCACTTGGAGCGGCCGCGCAGATAGAGGAAGCCGTCGTAGTCGATGACGCCGATGTCGCCGGTCTTGAGCCAGTTGTCGTTGGTGAAGGCGGCCTGGGTGGCCTCGCGGTTCTTGTAGTAGCCCAGGAAGACGTTTTCGCCGCGGACCTGGATCTCGCCCGGCTCCTTGTAGGGGTTCTTGGAGTCGATGCGGATCTCGCAGCCCGGCACCGGCACGCCGCAGGAGCCGCGGCGGGTCTTCCACCACTTGGCGTAGGTGATGATCGGGGCGCACTCCGTCATGCCGTAGCCGACGGTGAAGGGGAAGTGGATCTGGCGCATGAACTTCTCGACCTCCGGGTTGAAGGCGGCGCCGCCCATGATGACCTCCTCGAAACGGCCGCCGAAGGCCTCGATGAGGTTGTTGCGGATCTTCTTGCGGATGACCTGGTCCACGATGGGGATGCGCATCAGCGTCTTGTGGCGGTCCACCACCGGCTTGATCTGGGATTTGTAGACTTTCTCGAAGATGAGCGGGACGGCGATGATCACGTCGGGATGGATCTCGGAGAAGGCTTTCATGATGACCTTCGGGCTCGGGGTGCGCGTCAGGAAGTGGACGTGCGCGCCGATGGACATCTCGAAGAGGAACTCGAACATCAGGCCGTACATGTGCGCGGAGGGCAGCATCGCCACCATCTGCGATTCGCAGGTCATCTGCGGCTCGGCGGTCTCGTGCGCGAAGCGGATGTTGCACCAGAGCGCGCGGTAGGGGATCATGACGCCCTTGGAGAAACCGGACGTGCCCGAGGTGTAGTTGATCAGGGCGAGCTCATCCGGCTGGTCCTCGTAGTAGTTGAGGTGGTCGGGCGTGAAACCGTTCGGGAACATCTGGTTGAAGGTGCCGTTGAGGTTCTTGCGCACGGTCACCAGGTCCTGGTTCTTGGCGTAGATGTAGTTGAGGGTGTTCATCTGGACGATGACCTCCAGGCCGGGCATCTCGATCTCGGAGAGGCCCTGCCAGATCACCTCGTCCACGAAGAGGACCTTGGCCTCGGAGTGGTTGACGAGGTAGTGGATGCTCTCCGGCTTGAACTCGTGCAGGATGGGCACGGGTACGGCGCCGTAGGTGGTGGCGGCCAGGAAGCAGACACCCCAGTGGGCCTGGTTGCGCGAGCAGAGGGCCACCTTGTCGCCCTTCTGCAGGCCGCATTTCTGGAAAGCGATATGCAGGAGCTCGATGCGCTCAGCCACATCTTTATATTTGAGCGTGGCGCCCTGGTAGTTGGAGAGGGCGTCGCGGTCCCAGTTCTCACGGATACTCTTCTCGATGAGTTTGTTTACTGATTGAAATGACATTTTAAATAGATGCCTTTTTTGCCCCAGGCGAGGGTTTTGTCAGGTTGTAACACGATGAGCCGGAAGCTTTTGACGGGGGAGTTGCCGGAAGGGCACATCGCGTCGATGAAAGCGCGGACGGCGTCCGGACTGCCGTAGATCTGCCAGCCGTTCGCACACGCGGTGCAGCTGTCGTCGGCAAGCGCGAAGGCTTTGCCGTAGAGGGCGGGCAGGAAGCCGCGCCAGGGATTCTCGCAGGGTTCGCGGTCCGTGGCGGCCTTGGCCGGACGGACCAGCACGACGGGACCGCCTTCGGCATGGACGAGCGCGATCTCGCGGACATCGACTTCCTGCTCCCATTTGAGCGGGTCCTTGCCGCTCTGCGCCTTGAGCGCGTCCAGCTGCTTGTTGTAGCGGGTGAGATTGACGGAGGCGTCCTGCCAGCGTTCCAGGGCTTTGCGCGTCTGCGGAAGCGTGACGGGCAGGGTCAGCGCGAAGCGGGAGCCTTCAGGAAGGATGGTGCCCAACTGGATTTCGCCGGTGGGGAAATCCGCCAGGATGTTGGCGAAGAAAACGTCGTCCTTCTCGCAGACGGGCTTGACGTCGAAGCCTTCGCCGTCGGGCGTGAGGACGGTCCATTCAGCGACGGACCCCAGGAAGGAGGTCAGCTCGCGGCGCGGGAAGAAGTCCTTCAGCCAGCCCTTCGGGGCCAGGCGCTCGGGGGCTCCGCCGCCGCGGATGATGACGAATTCGCTGGAAGCCGCTTCCGACAGGGCCTGCCGGAAACCGGGCGCGTCCAGGATGGAGGTATAACCGGAAATATGCCGCCGGACGGCCGTGAGCTGGGCGTCGGACGGGGTGATGACCACAAAACCCCGCCGGCGCGCCTCGGCGTCGGGACTGATGTATTCGGCATGGAGCCGGAGGGCGGCCGCCTGCGCCAGCAGGGCGGCGGTCGCCGAAGCGGAATCGGCCTCGGCGCGGCCGGCGTCAAGCGCCAGCACGGGGACGAGGGAGCCGTTGTAGCAGAAGGACAGGGCCATCCGGGCGTTCTTGAATGCGCTCAGGTCCAGCTTGTGCAGCACGCTGGTGGAATCCAGCAGGCGCATCCCTTCGGAAAGGCGGTCGTAGCAGATGACGGCCAGGGCGTCGGAAGGGACGGCAGCAAGCAACTCGGGGGCGCGGCGCTCTTCCCGGACGGCGCCCGCATTGCGGTGCGGCCCGCTACAGGAAAAGAGCAGCGACAGGACCAGCAGGCAGGTCAAAACGCATTTTTTCTCCATATCATGCAAATATACTAATAATTTGGATTATGTTTTTCCGGGGAAATCCGTAACTTTGCATGTTTTTAAGAAAAGTATGCAAGAAATCAGGAACATAGCAATCATCGCCCACGTGGACCACGGCAAGACGACGCTCGTGGACCGGATGATCTACCAGGCCAACCTGGTGCGTCAGCCGGAGAACCTGGGCCAGCTGATCCTCGACAACAACGATCTGGAGCGCGAGCGCGGCATCACCATCCTCGCCAAGAACGTCTCCGTGATCTACAAGGGGGTCAAAATCAACATCATCGACACGCCGGGCCACAGCGACTTCGGCGGCGAAGTGGAGCGTGTGCTCAACATGGCGGACGGCGTGCTGCTGCTCGTCGACGCCTTCGAGGGCTGTATGCCCCAGACGCGCTTCGTCCTCCAGAAAGCCATCCAGATGGGCAAGAAACCCATCGTCGTGATCAACAAGGTCGACAAGCCCAACTGCCGTCCCGACGAGGTGCAGGAGGAGGTCTTCGACCTGATGTTCAATCTCAACGCCACCGAGGAGCAGCTCGACTTCGTGACCGTGTACGGTTCCGCCAAGCAGGGCTGGATGTCGCTCGACTGGAAGAAGCCGACCAACGACATCACGGCGCTGCTGGACACCATCCTCGACGTCATCCCGGCTCCGCCGGTGGTCGAGGGCACGCCCCAGCTGCTCATCTCTTCCCTGGAATATTCTCCCTACGTGGGCCGGATCGCGGTCGGCCGCATCACCCGCGGCACGCTCAAGACCGGCCAGCCGATCAGCCTCTGCAAGCGCTACGACATCGTCCAGAAGCAGAAGGTCAAGCAGCTGATGGTCTTCGAGGGCCTCGGCAAAGCCAATGTCGACGAAGTCCAGTGCGGCGACATCTGCGCCGTGGTGGGCATCGACGGCTTCGAGATCGGCGACACCATCGCGGACTTCGAGAATCCCGAGCCGCTCGAGCCGATCGCCATCGACGAGCCGACGATGAGCATGCTCTTCACGATCAACAATTCCCCCTTCTTCGGCAAGGACGGCAAGTTCGTGACCTCGCGCCACCTCAAGGAGCGCCTGGACAAGGAGCTGGAGAAGAACCTCGCGCTGCGCGTCAAGCCGGGCCTGACCGCCGATTCCTTCGTGGTCTACGGCCGCGGCGTGCTGCATCTTTCGGTGCTCATCGAGACGATGCGCCGCGAAGGCTTCGAGCTGCAGGTCGGCCAGCCCAAGGTCCTGGACAAGACTATCGGCGGCCAGCGCTGCGAGCCGGTCGAGGACCTCTCCATCGAGGTGCCCGAGGAGTTCGTGGGCGCCGCCATCGAGATCGCCACGCGCCGCAAGGGCGCGCTGGTGCGGATGGAGCCGCGCGGCGACCGGACCCTGCTGGAGTTCGAGATCCCCACGCGCGGCCTGATCGGCCTCCGTTCCAACCTGCTGACCGCCAGCCAGGGCGAGGCCATCGTGGCGCACCGCTTCAAGGAATACCAGCCCTACAAGGGCGAGATCGAGCACCGCAACAACGGCTCCCTCGTCTCCATCGAGACGGGCCAGTCCATCGCCTATTCGATGAACAAGCTGCTGGACCGCGGCCGCTTCTTCGTGGAGCCGGGCGAGGAGATCTACGCCGGCCAGGTGGTGGGCGAGCACACGCGCGAACGCGACCTCAACATCAACATCTGCAAGACCAAGAAGCTGACGAACGTCCGCGCGGCGGGTTCCGACGAGAAGATCATCCTCCCGCCGGCCATCAAGTTCTCCCTCGAGGAGGCGCTGGAATACATCCAGGACGACGAACTGGTGGAGGTGACCCCGCACTATATGCGTCTGCGCAAGATTCTGCTCGATCCGCTGGCCCGCAAGAGAAACAGCGACAACGAAGACTGATTTTAGTTGCTAATCGTAAAAAAATTACTAACTTTGCAACCCTTTGTAGTAAAACTGACAAGTCTGGCCCCCGGAAAGAACCATTTCCAATGGCACGCGGGAGTCGAGTTCTTTGAAGCTTTCGGGAATGTCGAAATCCTCGACGCCGATCTGGAAGTGACGGCGGAAGTGGTCTGCCACGGGCTGACCGCGGAAGCCTCCTGCGGGATCGCGGGGAGCGTGACCGTCGCTTGCGACAGATGTCTCGAGGACCTCGTCATTCCGGTGGAGACCTCCTTCGCGGAGCAGTACACCCCGGATGAGGACGAACTGGACCTGAGCCAGGACGTGTATGACTTCGTCTGCACTTCCCTGCCCCTCCAGCGCGTGCATCCGGAAGGAGAATGCAATCAGGAGACTACAAAGTATTTGAGCAAATAATATTTAAAAAGATAAAGCAATGGCACATCCGAAACACAAACTTTCCAAGCAGCGCCGGGACAAGCGCCGCACGCACGACTTTGCGCCGGTCCCGACCCTCGCCACCTGCCCGAACTGCGGTGCGACCGTGATCTATCACCGTGTCTGCCCCGAGTGCGGTTACTACAGAGGCCGTCAGATCGTCGTCAAGAACGCTGAGTAATCTGTGAAAAGGCCGCCGCGAGCGGCTTTTTTTGTCAGGCTGGCCCTGTAGTTCAACGGATAGAACGTGGGTTTCCTAAACCTAAAATAGTGGTTCGATTCCACTCAGGGCTACGAAAATAGCGGACCGTTTGGTCCGCTATTTTCGTTGAATCGCTTCAACCGGATCACAGCAGCCCCTGCTCGCGGGCCTTGGACAGCATCTCGGCGGTGTTCCTGGCGTCCAGCTTGGTGATGAGGCGCTGGCGGCGCCATTTGATGGTCTGCTCGGTGAGGAAGAGTCTGGCGGCGATTTCCTTGCTGGTGAGGCCGGCGGCGATCATGGGGAGGATTTCGGCCTCGCCTTCGGACAGCTCCGGGCGCTCTGCCCGACCGGGGACTTCCGTACGCAGTTCCAGCGCTTCGGCGATGGCTTCGTCGGCGGCTTTGTTGGCTTTCCCCAGGCGGGCATTCCGGCGGGAGATCAGGAGCAGGGCCAGCAAGGCGAGCGAGAGGAAGGAAAGGATGATGATCATCCGGGCACGTTGTTTCATCTGGAGGGCAAGGGCCCGGCCCATCACGTCCAGGGTGCGGAGCCGGTCCCCGAACTCCTGGTCCTCGTGCCTGGAGAAGTATTCGTCGGCCTGCCGGAGATACTCCAGGGCCTTGGTGGTACGGCCCTCGTCCATATACACGGTGGCCAGGCTCAACCGGGGCGCAGCAACCCAGAGGGAGTCATCGGCCTCCTGGCCGAAACGGATGGACTTTTCGTAGTATTCGACGGCTTTCCTGTTGTTTCCCTGCTCATGGCAGATGTCGCCCATGTTGTGCCAGAGGATGGCGCTGCTTTGCTTCCAACCGTTCTTCTCGAAGATTTCTCCGGCTTTGGCGTAGTACTCCTGTGTCTTGGGAAGGGAATCCAGCGCGTAATAGACGTTCCCCAAGTCGCCGTACAGGCCGGAGAGGGCGTCGTCCACATCAAGCTCGGAGAAGCCGCCTTCCCCGGCGACCATCCGGTCCAGGAAGGCCTGCGCGATTCCGTAATAACGGAGCGTGCTGTCGTACTGCTCCTTGTTGTAAAACATCTGGCCGATGAAGCGGGCGGCGCGGAAGGGCATCTTGAGAGATCCCAGCTGCAGGCTGGTCTCGAAGGCTCTCCGGGCACAGTAAACGGCCCGGTCCGGATTGATGTGCGCGTAGCCGGACATCAGTTCTCCATAGGCCAGGGCAACCGAGGCTTGGGTCTCATAAGGTGCAGCGCTGAGACGCTCCGGCGTCCAGCCGGCGACGACGTTTTCCAGCGAGTCCAGCCGATAACCCCGGTGGTCGAAATACTGCGCGGAGGCAAGGTCTCCGAGCAGGAGGAAGAGCAGGGTGGCAACAGCATGTCTCATGATGCAAAAATAACATTTTTCTGCCCAACAAATGCATTTTTATACTTTTGTATAAGTCTGGTTCAAAACGATTTGCCGACCTTTATATTCGCAAATACATCCAAAGCGAATGGAAGAATCTGTGAATAACGACATCACGCTGTCTGCCAAAGAAGAGATAGTTTTGAAGATGCTGGCGGCAGGAAAGAAAAGTACCGAGATTGCAGAGGATATGCATCTCAGCCTGCCGGCCATCAAATGGTACCGGCAACGTCTGAAAGCGAAGTTCGACGCAGCCACCACCGGAGAGCTGTTGATGAAGGCGGTGGCGATGAAAATCCTGTAAAACATTAAACCATCAATCATTATGAAAAGAATCGTTCTGCTCATCATCGCCGCCGCGCTGGCATTGGCGTCCTGCAGCGGCCCTTCCGGCCGGAAGGGCGACGGCAAGGCGGCCGGGACCAAGCCCTCCGTTGCCGCATCCGACGCCGTGGATCTGGGCCTGAGCGTCAAGTGGGCAAAGACCAACCTGGGTGCAAAGGATGCGTCCGATCCGGGCGACTATTTCGCCTGGGGCGAGACCAAACCGAAAAAAGATTTCGACGCAGCAACCTATGCGTTCAAGGACGGGACCAAGTTCAGGAAGTACACCGTGGAAGACAGCGAGGCCAGCAGCGGCGCGGCAGACAGGTTGATCGTCCTGGAGCCCGGAGACGATGCGGCCGCCGCCGCCCTCGGAAAAGGCTGGCGCATGCCCACCCGGGCAGAGGCCATGGAGCTCTTTACCCGGTGCGAGTTCAGCTATGACAAGCCCGGTGTGATCACCGTGACCGGCCCCAACGGCAACAGCATCGATTTCCCGAAGGCGACGGGATATTACTATGGGACAAAGCAGCAGGAGGAGCGCTACACCTGGCTGTGGACCGCTTCCATGGCCCTTCAGACGGGCACTCCGGCCGGCAGTGAGGATGCCCTGGAATGGCACGACCGCAGAAGGGCGGACGCGATGCGTTTCGGCCACACGGACTGCTATGCCGTGTACCGTGAGAACGGCCTGCCCATCCGCCCGGTCAAAGACTGACGGCAATGAGGCGCCTGCTCCTGTTTGCGGCTTGTATGCTGCTTCTTTCCTCCTGCGGTTTCTCCGGAAACCGACAGGGGGAAGACGCCGCTGAGCAGCAACCGGCCGAGGGAACGGAAGATGCCCTTTTGGGTTACAGCACCCGCAAGGAGGATGTCTACTACGTGGACAAGGAATACGGCTTCATCTACGAGAAAAAGAGCAGTGCTTCCGGGAACGTGGGGGTGAGCTATCAAGACAAATCCCATTTCCGGGTGACTGCATTCACGGACAAACCATAATCAATCGGACAAATGAAAAAGAGCGTTCTCATTTTGGCAGCTTTGCTGACCACCGGTCTTGCCGCCATGGCGCAAGTCCCCAATCCGTATACCTACAATGACGTGCCCGACGTGGCGCTCGATGTGCCGCTGGGCCTTCCCGCCCACGACGAGGACGTGCAGCCGGAAATGCAAATGCCGCGTCCGCAGGTCTCGTTCTGCGCCTACCGCATCGGCAACCACGGCACGCCGGCCAAGGTCTTCTACAATGCTGCCAGCAAGCGGCAGTTCAGCGTGTCTTCCGGCATCAATCCGGCGACGGGCGAAATGCAGGTCATCAAGACGCTTTCCATCCCGGACAGCCTGGCCGTCTACAGGATCGACGATGCCGCGCGGACCATCACCAAGTTGCCCGGCGAGGGGATGCAGGCGCTCAACAACCTGGATGTCAAGTCCAAGTCGGAGCAGATGACAGAAGAGGAAATGGCCTATTCCTGCGACCGCTGGTGCTATATGAAGACGATCGTGACGACGGAGACTTTCGATGGTCCGTATGGTTCGAATACGGATGAGCATTACAGGACCAGCTTTATCGATCCCGAAACCGGCATCACCCTCTGCGAAGATGCCGACGGCATCGTGACCTATATGCGCAACATCCATCTGGGCGTCCCCTATCCTGAAGTGTTCGAACTTCCTGCGGGCTACAAGTTTATCGTTCAAGACCTGTCTTCCGGCCTGGATGCCTACCAGAAGTTCGAGGACCAGATGAAGGCCCGCTACGAGCAACTGCTGAATCAGTTCAAGAAAAACTGAGCAGCCCATTGACGGCATTTTTGCGCCTTTTTGTTGCCAATGTCCGCGTTTTGGGGACATTGGCAACAGTTTCTTTTGTAAATTAGCGGCATGTTGCTGCAGACGATACTGTTTTTGCTGCTGGCGGCAGGGCCGCTGCAGCAGGGGCCCTGGGTGTACGGGGCCCGGGAGGATTCCTTCAACATCCTTTGGGTCAGCGAGAAACCCGGCATGGCTTATGTCGAGCTGGCGGACGGGACGGTCAAGTTCGAGACCTATGCGGGGCGGCGCATCTTCCGGCGCCTGCACCGCGTCAGGCTGGACGGCCTGGCGCCCGGGACGGAAGTCCGCTACCGCGTGTGCGGCGTGGACCTCAAGGACGACTCCAACCCCCGCAAGCCGGTATTCGAGGGGACCTACGAGGGCCCGTGGCACAGCGTGCGCACCTTCGACCGCCGGGCGCGCGAATGCCGCTTCTCCGTGTTCAACGACATCCACATGCAGACGGCGGACTATGCCGCCCTGGCCGCGCAGGTGGACTCCGCCCG
>JAEEGI010024692.1_pt1 | contig 11703 bp, 9 predicted proteins | sample 8958751 | NCBI WGS metagenome assembly JAEEGI01 (sample SAMN16246545, study PRJNA631951) | gut metagenome | biome: gut microbiome; feature: rumen; material: KS-attached | host: Bos | place: Iran: Karaj | collected 2018-10 | reverse complement strand
CGGCGTTCCGTTTTCAGGTTGTTCAGTGCCAGCAGCTCGTAGCCCTTGGCCGTGGCGCAGATATCCTCGATATACTGCACACGACAGCCATCACCGTTCCAGAAGTGCTTGAGGATGCAGGCCCCGCCGCCCATGACGGTGAGGCGCATGATCTCCGGGTTGAACTCGTATTCCCGTAGCTTTGCAAGGATGGTGTCCGAATACTCTTCAGCGGCTTTGCGCATGACCGAGGTGTATTTTTCCGCCAGGCCTGCGTTCCCATGGCGCAGAAAGTCTTCACACACGTCATAGGGCATGGCAAAGCCACTGACAGCCAGAAGCTCGTTGGACATGCGAATGATGCACTGCTCCACACCCAGCTTGTCCGTGTAGCAGCGGCTGGACATGGGCTTGCCGTCCTTGATGAGCATGGTGTTCATGGTGCCGTTGCCGATGTCCGCCAGGATGTTCAGACCCTTGAAGTCTCCCAGACGCTGCACCACTCCGGCAAAGCCCTGCGGAAAGACCTGCACATCGTCGATGCGGACCAGGTAATCCTGCCCGTGATACCGAAACTCGATCAGTTCATTCCGCATGAGGTACTTGCGGAAGGCCTCCTTCTGGGCTGCGATCCACTGGATAGGCAGCCCCACCGCCAGCACGGCCTCACATTCCGTGATGTGCCGGAACTCCAGTTCCTTTGCCAGTGCCGCTACAGTGAGGATGTAGTAATCCTCATCCTGGCTCTTGTCGCTGACAAAGCCCTTGTGTTCCTCGCCGACCACGTAATACTTGCCGTCGTAGTACAGGGCGTCCGACGTCATGGCCGGCTCACTGTCGTAAGCCTTGACGCCCGAGTGAAAGACCACGTGTCGGCACTTGATATTGCCGAAACCGTGGTCGATGCCGATGATTTCTTTCCCGTTGTAGTTGTAATGTTCCATTCAATTTTCCTCCTCCAATTCTTGTTCTTTGATTCTGTTCAGCCGTTCTTCCAGCTGATCCATTTTGCCGTCGGCCAGGAGCCGTTCCACGGTCTTAATGCGTTGCTCCAGTGTCCCGGCTGCCAGCATCGAAGCCAGGTAGTCCATGGGCTCCAGCATCTGGCAGGCCTCCACATACTGGCCGTCCGGCTCTTCGTCCGGCGAGCGCGGCGCATACTTTCTCTGCCAGCGGATCAGCAGATTCAGGTATTCATCCAGCACCTGCTGGCACCGAAGCAAATCCGACCGGAAACGGTTCAGGCTGCCATCCGGCGGCGCGGTAGCCGGAACGTCCACGCCGAAGTCCACCGCCAGCTTGCTGGCCGCCTCGTACGGCCGCAGGTCGAACAGCCGCCTGGTCAGCTCCACGACATCACCGCCCGCCCCGCAGCCGAAGCAGTAGAAGTAGTCCTCGTTCAGCTTCAGGCTGGGCTTGTGGTCGTCGTGGAATGGACAACACACCATCCCTGCGTGGTTGGCCTTCAGGCCATAGCGCTCCGCCGCCACGGGAACCGTCACAGCCGCCTTGACAGCTTCAAAAATGTTTGCCATAGGGTTCACCCCCTTTCTCAACTCCCGAAAAGTGAGAGCAGTTATTTAAGAACGGAATCTGGATTCAGACTCCGCGTTTTGAAGCGGAAACAGAAAAAGACCCGAACGCTTCCGACCGGGTACGGTAGTACGGATGTACGGAAGAATTCAGGTCTTATACTTTTCTATTCAGTTGTCTGTGTTTTCGCTTCTATAAGAGTATACGCAGGGGAGCCAAAACTGCGCCGGAAAACGACACATTTGCAATTTTGGAGCCACGGGCGGAAAAGAAATTGCAAATCTGCAATTTCAAGTCTTTTGAGCCTGCCTGCGTTCCCGTGTTTCCGCTTCTGTAAGAGTATACGCTCGGCAGCGAAAAACGCGCAGGAAAACGACACATCTGCAATTTATGCGGCGCAGGGAAGAAAAAATTGCAGATTTGCAATCTTGGGGGCATCACAAAACAGAGTCCGTTTTATTGGACAGCATTTATGTTACAATTCGGATACACGTAGAAAATGTGGCGCTTTGTTTCGACAGCAAATGCGCACGAATTTCTGTAGAATCCATCGAGGAGGCGAGGAACATGAGTGAAAAAGAATATCTGCCGGGGTGCATTCGGGACAGGATCGTTGATTTGAAGCGAACGCGCGGCGTGACAAACAAGACCATCGCGGAGAAAACCGGTCTTTCGGAATCCCTGCTCAGCCGGATCGAGAGTGGTAAGCAGCAGACAGTCAACGACGATGTTGTGCTGTCGCTCGCCAAATACTTCGGTGTATCCACGGACTTCCTTCTCGGCCGCACGGATGTGCCGGATCGAAAAAACTACACGATCGAAGAGCTTGGTCTTTCGGCGCAGGCGGCCAGAAATCTTTATACCGGCAGCGTGGACGTGACCGTGGTCAACCGTCTGCTGGCAGAGCCGGAATTTGCCGCGCTCGCAGCTATGATCGCAGACTATTTCAATGACACCTATGCCGCCGCCATCGCCACGCAGAATCAGATCCACCAGAGCACGGCGGAGCTGTTCAATCGCATCGCGCACGAGGACAAGCAGCGGCGTCAGCGGGCGAGCTCACTGGCCAAGCAGGCGCGGGCGCAGTGCATCCCGCTATACAAAACGGAGCTGGCGCAGCTCGGCGTGCAGTTTGAACGGACGCTGAAAGCCATCAAGAAGGATCTTCCCAACAAGGCGGAGGAAGCAAAGGCCATGACGAAAGAGGCCTTCGATCATCTGCTGGAGGAGCAAAGCCAGACAGGAAATGCTGTGGATATCCTCTCCGTGACACCGGAAGAGATTTCCCGGAGCATCTGCGAGTACGTCAGTCTGATGGACGGTGTGTCGGAAGATATGAAGGAAAACCTTTACCGCGCCGTACTGCCGCTCTTTCACGCGGGAGGGATGAGCGGTGGATGAATGGGCCAACATGTCCGAGATGACCAATGAAGAACTGGTTGTCTATGCGATGGGCGGCTGCGACCGTGCCATCCGACTGATGATGGAGAAGAACGAGGGCTTGGTCGTCTCAAAGGCGAAGACCTACTGGGAGGGCATCTATGCGACTGGCATGGACAAGTCGCTGACGCAGGATGATTTCACCCAGCTTGCACGGATCGAGCTCTGGAAAGCCATCGCCAAGTTCAAGCCGGAGCTGGGAAATATGTTCTCCACCTATGCCGGCGTGTGCATCGACAACAAACTCAAAAGCGTGATGCGCTCTGTGGGTAGCCGGTACAAGCAGGCTGGCGGCGAGCTGGTGAGCCTGGACCGCTATGCGGGAACGGAGGATCAACTCACCTACAGGGAGACCTACTTCGATCCTCTCCAGCATGGCCCGGAGGAGATCGCCATCCGGCACGATCACTCGCAGTGGATCTTCTATTCGCTGCTTGATCTGCCGCGGCGTGAACGGAAATACGCGGTCTACCGTTTTGGCTATCCGGACGGCAAAAAGAAAAGCCGCAGCCAGACGGCGCGGCATTTCTATCTCTCCCGCGTACGCGCAGAAAACCTGGAGCTCACGACAAGGCGGCTGTTCCTGAAAAACTATCGCCGGAGAAGACGGCCAAGATAGGCTAATACTACAATTGTTCGTTGCATGCAGCTATTTTTTCGCTCTTTCCCCCCTATCGAGTATTGTCCTTCCTCCAGGCGGCCGGGGAACAGCCGATCTCCCGGCTGAAAACTGTGATGAAATAATTGTAATCGTGAAAGCCGCATTGGGCAGCGACTTCGGACAGGGGCAGTTCTTCCTTCCCAGAAAGCATTTCCTTCGCTTTTTCCATCCGCAGTGCCCGGATCCTTTCTGCGATGCCGCAGCCGTAGAGCTGCTGAGAGAGTTCATAGAGCTGCGTTTTCCCGATGCCGAGATACTCAGCAATCCTGGGCGCATTGAGCTTTTCGGTGAAATGCGCCGATAGATAGGCGTCCAGCCGCACGGCCAACAGATCCTCTTTCAGTGTCGCCATGCGCTCCAGGATCAGATAAGAGGCCACCGCGTGCAGGATCTGCGCAGCGGATCGGACATAGGATTCCTCAATGATATCCGCCTTGCCGATCGCCTCTTTCAGCATCCGGGCATTCACATGGTAGCCCTCACAGCGTTTTTCGATCACCGCCCAGCCCTCCTCGTGGGAAGGGTAGGAAAACACATGCCCGAACAGTAGATAGCCCACCAGCACATCACCCACATACAGCGGCGTCACGGCCTCGGTCAATCCAGCGTGGCAGCGGTAAATGTGGGTGTTGTGCTTTTTTTCCGCCGTTTTACAGGCCTCCCGGTCGCAGGCCATGCAGGCGTCAAAGCCCTTGGAGGTGCCGCGGATGACGGCGCAGTAGGGCGCGACCTTCTCCGGGTAGGACACCAGCTCGTTCAGGTTCTCGTCAAAAACCGTGATACGGATGTGGCTGATGGCATAAAAGTCCTTCAGCAACCCCCTCAGCTTTTCCAGATCGAAGATAGAAATCACAAAGCAGCACCTCGACAATCTGCACAAATTTGATATCTGAAATTTTACCACAGTTCCGAACAAAATCAAAGTAAAACGAACAGTTTTCTATATCTTTTCTTTTTTCCGTTCTTTACAATTGCCTCAGAAGCTGAAAAAGGGGTGATTCCTACGCAGAACATCATCAAAAAAGGCTATATCGGCAACCCCGCCCAGCTGGTCACGCTGCGAAAGGTGACGGTCAGCGAGGGCCGGGCGAAAGGCACCCAAATCATTGAGGTCAAAACGGCGGGCGGTCTGGAGCTGGACATCCTCCCGGACGCGGGGCTGGACATCGGCCAGTGCCGCTACAAGGGCGTCAACATGAGCTGGATGAGCAAGAACGGCTATGACAGCCCGGCGGCGATTTCGCCCTATGAAACCGAGTTCGTGAACACCTTCCCCGGCGGACTGCTGTACACCTGCGGCCTCCGCTCGGCTGGCCCGGCCAACCGGGACGGCGGCGAGTGGCACCCTCTGCACGGGCGCTATCACAGCCTGCAGGCCGAGCAGGTCTGCGCGGAGATCGTGGATGATGAAGTGATCGTCAAGGGTACGATCCGAGAAACGGCGCTGTTCGGGCACTGTCTGGAGGTCAAGCGCACGATCCGCATTCCGGCCTTCGGCGCTTCGGTCACGGTACAGGACACCGTCACCAACCTGACGCCGCGTGACGAGGAAATCATGCAGATCTACCACTGCAACTTCGGGTATCCGCTCTTGAGCGAGAAGGCGAAGCTGACGCTGCCGGAGGAGCGGGAGACCGTCCCCCGCACCGAGTTTGCCAGAACCGGGCTGGGCCGGGAATGCGAATTTGACGTGCCCATCGACAGCGAGGAGGAACGGGTGTTCTTCCAGAAGATGCAAAAGAAGTTCTGGGCGCGGCTCGAAAACCCGGAGCTCGGCGTGAATATGACCATCTCCTGGTCCGGCGAGACGCTCCCGATCCTCTCCCAGTGGCGCAGCATGGCCAGCGGTGATTATGTCCTGGGCCTTGAGCCCACCAACTGCTACATTGCCGGCCGCCATGACGAGCGGGAGAACGGCACGCTGCCGGTACTGAAAGCATGGGAATCCATTCATAATACAGTCAAAATCGAATTTGCGGAGGAGAATTAAAAATGGCTAAGAAAATGACTTTTGCTCTGGCATTCTGCAACCGCGGCTTCATGCCCGGTGAACTGATCTACGGCGCGCGGGACGACATGATCAAGGCCGTCACCGACGCGGGCTATGACTACATCGCCATGGACGCGAGCCTCACCCGCTACGGCGGCATCGAGACCCGCGACGAGGGCCTGCTTTACGCCAAGTGGCTCAAGCAGCACGAGGGCGAGTACGACGGCGTGATCTTCTCCATGCCCATCTTCGCCGACGAGAACGGCGCCATAACCGCGCTGCAGGACGCGGGCGTGCCCATCCTGATGCAGGCCTACCCCGACGAGATCGGCAAGATGGACTTTCAGCACCGGCGCGACGCCTTCTGCGGCAAGTTCTCCGTCACCGATGTCTTTACCCAGTACGGCGTGCCCTTCACCGTGCTCAAGCCCCATGTGGTGCATCCGCTCTCTCCCAAGTTTCAGGAAAACCTCCGCGACTTCGCGGCGATCTGCCGCGTGGTCAACGGTATGAAGCGCTTCAACCTGGGCTGCATCGGCGCCCGCACCACCGCTTTCAAGACCACCCGCTTTGACGAGATCGCCATGCAGAAGCACGGTATCAACGTGGAGTCCTTCGACCTCTCTGAGCTCTTCTTCAAGGTGCAGAACATGTCCGACGACGATCCCAAAGTCGTTGCCAAGAAAGAGCACCTGATGAACTACACCGACTTCTCCCTGGTGCCCGAAAAGAACAAGAACACCCTGGCGAAGGTATCTGTCGCTATCGACGGATACATTGAGGAGTACCATCTGGACGCCCTTGCCCTGCGCTGCTGGAACGAGATGGAGCAGGTGCTGCGCATCTGCCCCTGCGTACTGCTGAGCGAACTCAATGACCGCGGCATCGCGGCCTCCTGCGAGATCGACATGTGCTCCGCCATCACCATGCGGGCGATGAGCCTTGCCAGCGAGCAGCCTACCGCCGTTCTCGACTGGAACAACAACTACGGCGACGAGGAGAATAAGGTCATCCTCTTCCACTGCGGCCCCGTGGCCCAGAGCCTGATGACCGGCAAGGGCACCGTCACCAATCACAAGATGTTCGACAAGACCGATCCCGGCTCCGGCTGGGGCAGCAATGAGGGACGTATCAAGGCCTTCCCGACCACCATCTCCAACTGCCAGACCAAGGACGGCAAAATCATCGTCTATGCTTCCGAGGCCGAGTTCACCGACGATCCCATCGAGCAGGCCTTCTTCGGCTGCGCGGGCGTGTGCGAGATCCCCAATATGGAGGACAAGATGATCCGTCTGGCCCGCGGCGGCTTCAAGCACCACACCAGCGTGGGCGTTGGCCACATGAAGGACATTCTCAAGGAAGCCTTCACCACCTATCTCCACTACGACTGGGTGGACATTGACAAGGACTGAGCCATGAAGATCGCAGGATTGGATATCGGCACCACCGGCTGCAAGCTGACGGTGTTCGATGAGAACGGTACGCAGCTGGGCAAGGCCTATCGGGACTACCCGTTGCGCCGGGCGGTGAGCGGACACGAGATCGACATCTCCACCATGATGGAGAGCGTTTACACGGTCATTGAAGAAATGGCCGCGCAATACCCGGACATCGGCGGTATCGGCGTCACCAGCTTCGGCGAGACCTTTGTGATGACCAACGGCGCGGGCGAGCCGCTGCACAACGCCATGCTCTACACCGACCCGCGCGGGGCGGAGGAATGCGCGGAGCTCATGGAAAAGCTCGGTGCGGACCATATCGCCGAAGTCACCGGCCTGGCCCCGCATGAGATGTACTCGATTTCCAAGATGATGTGGATCAAAAAGCATCAGCCAGAGGTCTATGCCGCGGCGAAGCGCATCCACCTGATCGAGGATTTCGTGGTCTGGCACTTAACACGCAAGGCCCAGATCGACTATTCCCTGGCCACCCGCACCATGGCCTTTGACATTCACAATCTCACTTGGAGCCGCGAAGTCTTTGACGCGGCGGGGATCGATGTTTCGCTGATGAGCGAGCCGGTCCCAACCGGGACAAGCGCAGGTGCGATCACGCTTGCCGCCGCTCAGCGGACGGGACTGAATAAAGACTGCGTCATCGTCTCTGTGTCCCATGATCAGGTGGCAGCAGCAGTCGGCGCGGGCGCTTTCGACGGCTCTGTCGCCGTGGACGGCGCGGGCACCGTAGAGTGCCTGACCCCAATCTACGACAGCATCCCGGAGATCCCGGTGATGGCAAAAGGCTTCTTCTCCGTGGTGCCCTATGTGGTGCCGGGAAAGTACGTGGCCTACGCCTTCTCCTACACCGGCGGCGCGCTGATCCAGTGGGCTATGGAAACCTTCGGCAAAGGAGAGACCAACGAGAGCATGGAGAAGGCCTACGGGAAGGACGAGCCCACGGATCTCCTGGTGCTGCCCCACTTTGCGGGCGCGGCCACGCCGTACATGGATACCGGCTCCAAGGGCGCGATCATTGGCCTGACGACAGCCACGACGGCCGCGGATATTTACCGCGCCTGCATGGAGGGCGTGGCCTATGAGATGCGGCTGAACTACGAAGCTCTCAGCGGCTCCGGCATCCGCTTTGAAAAGCTCAACGCCACGGGCGGCGGAGCCAGGAGCAAGCTCTGGATGCAGATGAAGGCCGACGTGCTGAATCTTCCCATCACAGCGCTGAAAACTGTGGACGCGGGCACCGTGGGCTCCGCCATGCTGACCGGCATCGCCGTGGGGCTCTTCACCGATCTGAACGACGCGGCCACCCATATGGTGCAGGAGATGGAGACCTACTATCCCCGTGAGGATATGCACGAGAAATATATGAGAATTTACGAGCGGTACAAGAGCGTTTACAACGCAGTCCGCCCGCTGATGTGAGGTAAGGAATATGCTTGTCAATCTGGTTGAAATTCTGAAGCTGGCCGAAGAAAAGAAATGCGCTGTAGGTGCCTTCAACACCCCGAATCTGGAATGCGTCAATGCGGTGCTGGCTGCGGCCGAGAAGCTGAATGTCCCCGTGATCCTCTCCCACGCGGAGCTGCACGAGGAGGTCTCGCCCTTATCTAAGATCGGCCCCGTGATGGTGCAGGCCGCGAAGAACGCCAAGGTCCCTGTGTGCGTTCATTTGGATCACTGCGAGACCCTCAGCTATATGCAGCAGGCACTGGACATCGGCTTCACCGGCGTGATGTACGACGGCAGCACCCTGCCCTATGAAGAGAACCTGGCCAACACCAAAAAGGCCGTTGCGATGGCGAAGGCCTACAACTGCGGCGTGGAAGCGGAGCTTGGCGCGCTTGCCTCCCGCGAGGGCGGCGCGGCAAACGCCTCCGGCCCGGTCTACACCGATCCCGACGAGGCGGTGGCCTTCTGCAAGGAGACCGGGATCGACGCCCTGGCGCCCAGCTTCGGCACGGCCCACGGCATCTACAAGTCCAAGCCCGTGCTGGATCTGGACCGCGTCAAGGTCATTGCCGAGAAGACCGGCCTGCCTCTCGTGATGCACGGCGGCAGCGGGGTCTCTCCCGAAGATTATCGTACCGGTATTGCCAACGGTCTCAGGAAGATCAACTACTACAGCTATATGTCCAAGGCCGGAACCCAGGCGGTCAAGGAGCTGCTGGCGAAGGAGGACGTGACCTTCTTCCACGACCTGGCCCTGGCCGCCGAGAAGGCCATGAGTGCCGACGCCGAGAAAGCCATGCGGGTCTTCGCCGGGCTGTAAGAAGAGAACAATATGCAAAAAAGGACTTTCCTCACGAAAGTCCTTTTTTGCTGTCCAGATGCGCTTTTCGGTATTCTTTTGGCGTGACGCCGCAGCGCTCCTTGAAGAGCTTATAAAAGTGGGTCAGATTGCTGAAATGCAGCTCGGCGGCGATCTCCGCTGTCGTTTTTGACGAGTGAAGCAGCTGATCGCAGGCATATTCCAAGGTAAAGGTCATGCTGTAGTCAAAGAGGCTTTTCCCGGTGTACTTCTTTACGATCCGGCCTAGATAAGAGCCGTTGTAGCTGAGAAGCTCCGAAAGCTCCGCATTGGTCACGCGCCCGTGCCTCTCGCTGAGGATGCGGTTGATGCGGGCAAAGAGAAGCGACTCCATGTTGCTCTGGGCGGTAACATGCTCGCCGCTGTAGCAATTCGGATCTCCCAAAATCCCGATCAGGCGGGAGATCAGCTCCAGCAGGCGGAAGCTGGCGCCGTAATCCGGGGCCAGCAGGGTCTGCAGCAGGTCTTCGAAAATCTGGTGTACCAGCGTGACCTGCTCGGTCTGCGTGATTTTGGGTACAAAGTCCAGAAAGTCCTTGAGGTCCGTGCTCGAATCCTCCAGGTTTTTCTGAAAGAAGTCGAAAATGAGATTGCTGAACAAGGCCTGCTCTCCGGGAAAAAGCAGCGGTCTGCCGTTATTCATGAGCTTGCGCACAAACTCCGGGCTGATGGAGAGAAACACACAGGTATAATCTGAAGAAAACTCTTCGGTATGGAGCGTGTTGCGGTTCATCAGGCAGCAGCTCCCCGTGGGGTAATAGTAGCGCTTGCCCTCCACGATCTGATACATGTCCCCCTCCAGCACATAGGTGAACTCGAAGCAGTTGTGCTGGTGCTGGGTGTTCGCGCCGCGCCCTTTGATCCCGGCGGCAGAGGGAACCAGCAGCTGGGACTCCGGCGTACACAGAGAAAACGAGGTCCTTTCCGGGTGCGCCGCTTCCACGGACATGAGCATGAGAAAGAAGGGAACCAGACTCTCCTGAACGAAAACCTTGCTGTTCTCCGAACTGTGGAAAGCAATAATGTCCTCATATCTCTGATGGCCCGCCATCTGCAGAGCGTTGACTGTGATCTTCATATACATCACCACGAAAAATATATCATAATACGTCGATACAAACAAGGTGATGGTCGGAATATGTTATGATTTCAGCAGATAAATGTCGAAATATGTTGTATTAGCAAGAGCTTCTTTTCGCAAATATCGGAATATGATAGTTTTCGAGGCTTGAAAGGTCGCATGGTGACATTGTACCGTGCGGCCTTTTTTCTTAAGATAGGATCAGAAAAATCCATACTGCCAGTGGAAGGAGAAACGCTTATGCAAAAGGAAAGACTGAACCAGACCTGGTTGTTCTGGAAGGACGGATACGAGGATCAAAAGAAGGCCGTCGTGCTGCCCCATGACGCCATGATCATGGAGGATCGTTCGCCGGATTGCCCCAACGGAACAGCCACGGGATTCCTCCCCGGAGGGAAGTATTACTACGAGACCGATCTGTTCGGCAAGCCGGAATGGGACGGACAGCGCGTAGTGCTGGAGTTCGAGGGTGTATACATGAACGCCTCTGTCCTGCTCAACGGCGTGGCCGTGGGAGGACGTCTCTACGGCTACTCCAACTTCTTCGTTGACCTGACCGGAAAGCTGCAGATCGGGGAGGAAAACCGTCTGCTCGTCATCGCTGACAACTCCGCCTGCCCCAACTCCCGCTGGTATTCCGGCAGCGGGATCTACCGCCCGGTAAACCTCTGGGTCGGGCCGCAGGACGGGATCGAACCGGAGAGCGTGAAGATCAGCACGGTGAGCATCGTCCCTGCGGTGATCCGCATCCAGGCTCCCAAGCCTGTTGCTGTCACGGTGGAGGGCGTGTCCGGCGAGGGGACGGATTTCACCATGACGATCCCCGACGCCAGACTCTGGAGCGCGGAGACGCCGAACCTGTACACCGCCCATGTGAAGCGCGGCGAGGACAGCGAGGAGATCCGCTTCGGTATTCGGACCCTCGCCTGGGATGCAAAGAAGGGCTTCCAGGTCAACGGCGAGACCGTAAAGCTGCGCGGCGGCTGCGTCCACCACGACCACGGCATTCTTGGCGCCGCGGCCTGGGACAAAGCCGAAACCCGCAGGGCCAAAACGCTGAAGGATCTGGGCTATAATGCGATCCGCTACTCCCACAACCCGGCGGGCAAGAACTTCCTGGACGCCTGCGACGAGCTTGGCCTCTATGTGATCGACGAGAGCTTCGACCAATGGAAGGTGCCCCAGTCCGCCTGCGACTACGCCCTGCACTTCGACGCCGAGTGGCAGAAGGACGTGGAAAGCATGGTCAGCAAGGAC
>JAEEGI010024691.1_pt1 | contig 11704 bp, 5 predicted proteins | sample 8958751 | NCBI WGS metagenome assembly JAEEGI01 (sample SAMN16246545, study PRJNA631951) | gut metagenome | biome: gut microbiome; feature: rumen; material: KS-attached | host: Bos | place: Iran: Karaj | collected 2018-10 | reverse complement strand
TCCGCGATACAGATGAGGAGTACGAAGAGCTCTACGTCGCTCTTGTTAAATATCTTGCCAAAGACAGCTACACCGATAAAGAGCGCAAGGACATCATAAAGAAGTACGAGAAGATGCTTTCTATCCAGAAGGATTACAAGAAGGCTAAGGAAGAAGAAAAACAGAAGGAAGAGGAAGAGAAGAAGGAAGAAGATCCTGAAGCTAATTCTGACGGTGAAAAGGAAGATAAAGAAAATAAAGACGGTAAAAATAAAACCGGGAGTAAACATAGAACGGTAGCAATCGTTAAATCCAAGGATTACGCTTTAACAGAGGATCTTTATGATGAGGATGCAACAGTTCCCGGGGAAGTAAGTTTAAAAATCTTTTATTTGTATCAAACTCAAAAGGAAAAGGACGCTAAGATTACAGCTCAGAATTCTGCACCCGCAGGAAACGGAGCGGGCAATAACGCAGGTAACAATGCGGGAAGCGGTTCGCCCGGTGCGGGTAATTCCTGAAGCGGAAGTAACAACTCGGGCAGCAACAGTGATTGGGGAAACTGGTCATGGGCTCCTGCAGCAGAAGTAGATACTTCAGGATATGCAGCAGCGGTAGTTGATCTTGTAAATCAGCAAAGAGCAGCCGCCGGACTTGGAAGCCTTACCGCCACATCTGAATTAAATGCTGCGGCAACCAAAAGAGCACAAGAGATCATCAGCACTTTTTCCCATTCCCGTCCCGACGGATCATCCTGCTTTACCGTTCTTGGAGACTACGGAATTGCTTATATGGCATGCGGAGAGAATATCGCAGCAGGTCAGAGCACACCTGAATCTGTAATGAACTCATGGATGAATTCCGACGGCCACAGAGCCAACATTCTCAGCGGCGATTACAGCCACATCGGAGTAGGCTTCGTGAAATCCGATTCCGGTTACGGATATTATTGGGTGCAGTTATTTACAAACTAAGCATTATTTGCTCTGGTTATTTCTAGAATTATATAAAAAAGATGTTGGTTGTCATGGTTACATCATAAACATAATGGATAACAAGAAATGAGGTACTTCATATAACGGAAGTACCTCATTATTTTATGTAATTAGTAATAATTATGTTAGCTAAAGTGGAGCGATACCTCATTTCTGAAGAATATTGTAATAATGATGTGAGCTAAATGGGAACGATACCTCATTTCTGAAGAATATTGTTATAATGATGTTAGATAAATAGGAGCAGTACCTCATTAATGTACATATATGCGTAAAATGAGGCTGAGGCAAAGAAGCATGTACAGGAAATTTGTAATCTTAATAAGAAAATGAGGTAGCCACTCAGAAATGCATACATCATAAACAATGGATTTGTATATAAATGATGTGTGCTAAAGTGGAGCGATACCTCATTATATGAGATAAACATAAAGAATACTGTAAAGTGAGCGGGAGAAATACAAGAAATAATAATACCCCTCTCGTTTGATAACGGGAGGGGCATATCTTTATTTGTGTATTGTATATCTTTTATCTTCTAGTATCCGGCCGGCGTGGTCAAGCTCTTCCTGAGTGTAGAACTCGATACGCATATTACCGCCTTGATACTCGCTGTTGTGAATGATGCCGATGTTCTTAATACTGATTCCTCTTGTTGCAAGAAGAGTAGCAATGGTAGCAAGAGCACCGGGTTCATCGTTGATATCAACGAATAAGCGGTAGTTGACCTTGATGGGACCGCTGCCAACGGTTGTAAAGGAATCCCTGTACTCACGAGCCGTATCGAATAACCGGTGGATATCATCACCCTTGTGACCTTCAAGTGATGTATCGATGGTCTGGAGGGATGAAATATAATCATTCAAAAGCTTTCTGATATTGTCTGTATTGGTCATGCAGATCTGCTCCCACATATCCGCGGAAGAGGATGCGATTCGCGTAATGTCCTTGAAACCGCCTGCGGCAACCAGTCTCATGATGCCTTCCTTTGAATCGGAATCCTTAACAAGATTAACCAATGAGGCGGCGATCACATGAGGAAGATGGGAGATGGCGGCAACGATGTAATCGTGCTGAGCGTAATCAAGAACAAGGGCAATAGAACCGAAGCTCTCGATAAGCTCTTTATATTCCTGAACCTTCTCAGCAGGAACGGTCTCTGTAGGAGTCAAAATATAATAAGCATTCTGTAAAATAGAAGACTTGGAATTGCTGTATCCTACACGCTCGGAACCTGCCATGGGGTGAGCTCCGATGAAGTTTTTTTCCATATCAAGGCGCTTTGCAGTCATATGGATACCGGTCTTAACGCTTCCTACATCCGTAACGATGCAAGCAGAAGATATCACAGGCTTGAGCATCTCAAGAAACTCTTCATTCTTCTGAACGGGAGCGCAGAGGAAAATATAGTCGCAAACTGCGAATTCCTTAATGCCGCCATTATCAAGATCCGACTGATAAACCGCCTTGTTAACAACACCATCGGTTACTGCCTCGTCAAGAGATGCGGCGCTTCTGTTGTATGCTATTATAGTAGCCTCGGGCTGCTTTTCACGGATCGCACGCGCAACGCTTCCGCCGATAAGACCAAGGCATATAAACCCATATGTTGCCATTAGATTTTCCTCGTAATTTTATATGCTTAAAATAATATAACGCTTTAAAGCCCTAAAGTCAAATTATGAATTGAATTTGAGACCGCAATATACTATAATTAACAAGTTAAGATGCAAATAATGCGTTTTGACAAATAGATATTTAAGACTATTAAGGAGCCCAAAATGAAAGAGTATTACAACCATCACGAAGTAGAGCCCAAATGGCAGAAGATCTGGGATGATGAGAAGGCTTTCGCTACCGGAACCGATTACTCAAAACCCAAGTTTTATGCGCTGGTTGAGTTCCCTTATCCCTCAGGACAGGGACTTCACGTAGGTCACCCCAGACCTTACACCGCGCTTGATATTGTGGCAAGAAAGCGCCGCATGCAGGGCTACAACGTGCTATATCCAATGGGATGGGATGCTTTCGGACTCCCCACCGAAAACTATGCAATCAAGAACCACATCCATCCCAAGATCGTAACCAAGAACAATGTTGCGCGTTTCAAAAATCAGCTCCACAACCTTGGCTACTCATTTGACTGGGACAGAGAGATAAATACCACCGATCCCGAGTACTATCACTGGACTCAGTGGATCTTCCTTAAGCTTTTCAATGCAGGACTTGCTTACAAGACCGAGATGCCCATCAACTGGTGTACCTCATGTAAGGTCGGCCTTGCAAATGAGGAAGTTGTTAACGGCGTTTGTGAGAGATGCGGAAGCGAAGTAGTTCGTAAGGTTAAGAGCCAGTGGATGCTCAAGATCACCGAGTACGCAGAGAAGCTTATCGAAGGACTCGACAGCGTTGACTACGTCGAGAGAATTGCTACTCAGCAGAAGAACTGGATCGGAAAGAGCACCGGTGCTGAGGTACAGTTTAAGCTGGCTAATACCGAGGATTCTGTAACTGTATATACCACCAGATGCGATACACTTTTCGGTGCAACATATATGGTATGGAGCCCCGAGCATCCTTACATCGACAAGTACAAGGACAGCCTTTCCAACTGGGATGAGGTCGTTAAATATCGTGAAGAAGCTGCAAAGAAGTCAGACTTCGAGCGTGCTGAGCTTGCAAAGGACAAGACCGGCGTAGAGCTTAAGGGCCTTAAGGCAGTTAACCCCGTTACCGGAAAAGAGATTCCTATCTGGATTTCAGATTATGTACTTATGAGCTACGGAACCGGTGCCATCATGGCCGTTCCCGCACATGATGAGAGAGACTGGGATTTTGCAAAGAAATTCAACCTTCCTATCATTGAGGTAGTTGCAGGAAGCGACGTACCTGTTACCGAGAAGGTTTATACCGATGTAGCAACCGGAACTCTTGTTAACTCAGGATTCCTCAATGGACTTTCAGTTGCCGATGCAAAGGCAAAGATGATCGAGTACTTGGAGAGCAACAAGATCGGAAGCGCAAAGACCAACTACAAGCTCCGTGACTGGGTATTCAGCCGCCAGAGATATTGGGGCGAGCCTATTCCTATTATCCACTGCGATAAGTGCGGATATGTTCCTCTTAAGGAAGAAGAACTTCCTCTTATGCTTCCCGAAGTAGAGAGCTATATGCCTACCGACAACGGAGAGAGCCCTCTTGCAGCAATGACCGAGTGGGTTAACGTTAAGTGCCCTTGCTGCGGCGGCGATGCAAAGAGAGAGACCGATACCATGCCCCAGTGGGCAGGATCATCATGGTACTTCCTTCGTTACACCGATCCTAAGAATGACAAGGAGCTTGCAAGCAAAGAAGCTCTTAAATACTGGCTTCCCGTTGACTGGTACAATGGAGGAATGGAGCATACAACACTTCACCTTCTCTATTCAAGATTCTGGCACAGATTCCTTTACGATCAGGGCGTTGTTCCCACAAAGGAGCCCTATGCAAAGAGAACCAGCCACGGTATGATCCTCGGCGAGAACGGCGAGAAGATGTCAAAGAGCCGCGGAAACGTTGTTAACCCTGACGAGATCGTTGAGGACTACGGCGCAGATACACTTCGTACCTATGAGATGTTCATCGGAGCCTTCGACCAGGCTGCAAGCTGGAGCGAAGACGGCGTTAAGGGATGCAGAAGATTCCTTGAGAGAGTTTGGAAACTTCAGGAGATCTTAACCGATGGTGATGAGTACAGTGCAGATCTTGAAGCAAGAATGCACCAGACCATCAAGAAGGTTTCAAACGACTTTGAGACTCTTAAGTACAACACAGCTATCGCTGCAATGATGGCTCTTATCAATGACTTCTACAAGAAGGGCAGCGTTAATAAGGCTGAGTTTGGAACACTTCTTAGACTCCTTGCTCCCGTTGCACCTCACATTACAGAAGAACTCTGGGAATCCAATGGTTATGAAGGCAGACTTTACAAGGCTACATGGCCCGAGTATGAGGATGCCAAGTGCGTAGAAGCTACCGTAACTATCGCAGTACAGGTTAACGGAAAGCTCCGTGCAACCATCCAGGCTCCCAAGGACGGAGATAAGGATTCTATCATTGCTATGGCCAAGGAAGCTGCAGCAGAGAAGATCACCGGCGAGATCAAGAAAGAAATCTATGTTCCCGGCAAGATCGTAAACATCGTTTGTGCACAGTAAGCGCAAGCACTATGCCGGTTTTAAATTGTTCTAAAATAAACCATAAGAGAGATTTTTTATGGCAAACAAAGTCTATATTGTTGACGACCAAGGGGATAAAGGGGAAACCTCGTCATCAAGAATAAACAGCACAAATAAAACAAATTCATCCGCTTCGGGAAGTAGGGTAAATCCTGCTTCCCGTGGCGCTGTTTCTACGGGTTACTCAAGAACGGGCAATTATGACCGCGACAGCAGGACCACAAGAACCTCAAAAGAAGAGACTTCTTCAAAAAAGGCAAAGGATGAAGAGATCGAAGCACTGGCAAGAGAGATGCTTCGCAGAAAAGAAAAGCGTAAATCCATCATCGCTGTAGCCGCAGCTGTAGTTGTGGTGCTCAGCATGGGTGCTTTTGTTTACATGGCAGTTTTAAGCCCTAACAGTACCGGAACGCAGAAGAATGCAAAGCTGGGAGATGTCTTTAAAAAAGCCCAGTTTGATAATACGGTTAACAGCCAAAACAACACGGGGAATGACAGCGTTGTTATTCACTATGATGAAGAGAAAGAAATCCCCGATATTCTCCCCGAATTCAATGATCTACTGGCAGTCAACAGTAAGATAGTTGGCTGGCTCAAAATGGACCCCGTCGTAGACAGCGCAAAAGACGGCTTCCCTGTTACTCAAACTACCGATAACGAATATTATCTTGACCACGATATCTATCAGAAATCCGATCGGAACGGAACGATCTTTCTTGATACAAATTGCGATATCTTAGGTCCCAGCACAAATCTTATCCTGTACGGACATCACATGAAAAGCGGTAACATGTTCGGACTCCTTGAGAAATATCAGGATGAGAGTTACTACCAAAACCATAAATATATCTACTTTGATACCCTTTATGAAACCGGTACCTATGAGGTCATGTATGTTTTCAGATCCCATGTATTTTCTGAGAATGAGATTGCTTTTAAGTACTATCAGTTTATCGACGCATACAGCGAAGTTGAATTTGATTCATACATGAACGACATGGCTGAAATGTCCCTTTATGATACCGGCGTAACAGCTCAGTTCGGCGATCGTCTTCTTACTCTTTCAACCTGTGATTATCAGGAGAAGGACGGAAGATTTGTGGTGGTTGCGAAGAAGATCAAGTAACTCCAAAAAGTATCTTGACCGGTTAAAAACAGTTTTATACAAAATTGAAAAAATACAAGAAAAAATCTGAAAATAACTAAACTTATAAAGCACCTATACCGATATACAGTTTGGATTAGTATTTTTAGGCCTTTTTGGGTCCCGATATATTGCATTTTATAGGAGAGAATAAAATGGCAAAAGAATTAAAGAAAAAGCCCCGAATCAGATTGAAGAAGCAGGTCCGCAGAACCCTTGGCGGTATATTCCTTGCTTCTGCTGTTGCTGTGGCTGCAATTCCTGCAGGAAGCAGACCTGCCGGTGAAGTAGAAGCGGCAAACGCCTGTAACGGAACAAATATAAACGAGTATTATCTTACTATGACAGATACGGGAGCTTCAACACAGACTCCACAGACCAAAGTTCCTTTCATCCAGAGTGGGACACAGGTTTACAGTACCGGCGGTGGTGAATTCCAGTTTGTTTATGTTAATCAGGATGGTAAGGACATTGCCGGAGAAGCCAATAAGTTTGCTGTTATTCTTGGATTCAACTCGGGATATTTGCAGGGTGGAGCCCTCGATATCCCTAATACTGTTGATGTCTATAAACAGCTCAATGATAACAACCTGGCACAGGGTAACTGCCTTGTTGGTAAATCGGGTAATTTCCTTTATTATGTTGAGTCTGAAGTAACTACTCCCACTGTTAATATCGGTGAGGCCAATATTACCGGAACACTGGCTTCACAGGAGCCTTTCGCAAATGATAAATCAACGAATTATCTTGATTCGTATTTTGCATATACAGTTGGCGACGAACTTTATGATCTGCTTGTAAAATATGATAAATCATATGACTACCTTACCAAAACACCTAACGTTATAAAGGTTTCCAACGTAAGTATGGTAGAGGATAAGAATGATCCTGACAACCCCGACAGAGTTACTTCTTACACATATAAATATGAGATTGAGCATTTGTACTACAAGCCCTGTCTTTATTCCACAAGAACTGCCTGGGAAAGCCTTGCTGCGGATCAGCTGTTCTGGCACGACACCGCAACAGTCGGCCTGACTGACGCCCAGAGGTGGAAAAAGGCAGATGAGTCTGCTTATCAGAAGGTCGAAGGAATTGAAGTAAGATACATCGGTAACCAGTATGTTACTTACGATACCACAAAAAACGACTATGTGATCGCAGGAGCTGTTACATCATCTACCGGTATCTTTGCGGGAGATAAGGGTGCCAATATTAAGACTCTTACCACTCACGAGAATCTTGCGGGTATCGGAGATTATGCGTTCTACAACTGCGTTGCTCTTACCAGCATTTCCTTTGAGAATGGTCTTATTGCTATCGGAAACCATGCATTTTCCGGATGCCGTGCATTATCAACCGTAAACATGCCCGATGCACCTAAGCTTCAGAATATCGGAGCATAAGCATTTAAAGATTGTGTCAGCTTGAGCGGATTTTATCTTCCTCACAGCGTTAACCTTCTTTGCGACGGAGTATTTGAGAACTGCACAGCCCTTACATATTTTGACCTTACCGGTGACCTGAGTGACGGAACCGGAGCACGTAAGGCTCTTGGCAATAATGTTACAGCCGGCGCGCAGTCTTCACTGTCCCAGCTTGGAAACCATCTTTTCTACGGATGCAGCGCTTTGACCGAAGTAATATTCCCCACGAACCTTGGTGCGGGATATTCGCCTACAAACGTCAGACATCTGAATATCAACATGTTCGAGGATTGCCCTAATCTTGCTAAGATCACTGTGCTTTCTCCCTATGTTGATTTTGCTGCTGATACTCACACCGGATGTAAATTCGAAGTTCAGAATGATGACAATAATGCAGGAACCACCTGTTTCCATGATCAGCTGGTAAATCCTGAGTTCTATTTTGAAGGCGTTGATCCACCGGCAGCTATTCCTCCCAGCACAAACATTGGTGCTCTTCACAAGCAGTGCCAGGAGGCTATGACCGGATATGAGTTCGCGTATAAGTATTACGGCCAGAATCTTTATGAAGTAACTGTAACAGAAGAGGGCGGTGGTAAGGAAATTTATCAGGTTGATGAAACCAATTCCCTTGTTAATGCTCTCTCGGTAGGAACTGTAAAGTCTCTTAGCTTCCCTGAGCATTTCGGCCCTTATCATATTGAGACTATCCCTGCAAACAGATTTAAGGATAATTGTACTCTTGAGTCTGTAACTCTTCCTGCCACCATCACTTCAGTTGGGGCCGGAGCCTTCAAGGGATGCCATAACCTCAGCATGGTTCGTTTTGAAAACGATCAGGTTGAGATTGGAGATGAAGCATTCAGAACTCAGCAGACAGAAGCTCACAGCGGAGATTGTCCTGATGGATTAACAGGTAGCACTTGTCCTGCTGTAAAGGGCGGAGACCCCAGTGTTAAACTTTACTTCGTAACAACAATCGCATCCAGCTCAAAGCCATTCAGCTATGCTATGAGCGAGCGCGGAAAATATAACAACGACGCCCAGACGGAAAGTTATCCTATCTTGTTTAGCGGATTCCCTCAGCTCCTTGAGATTTCTTATAACAAGAAAAAGGATTGCGCAGAACTTGTTAACTTCCCCACAAGGGTTTCACTTCGCGGTTATACGGGAAGTACAAACAAGTACTTAACACAAGATGAAAAGGATGCTATTACTCATTTCCTTGATAGTTACAGCGGAACCACCTATGACCTTCAGCTTGATGAAGTAGTTGCGAAATTAACGATTCCTGATGGCGTTAAGTCCATAGAGGATGGCTTGTTTGATAAGAACACTCATTATGTTAACGGTGGTGTAACTACTCCTGTTCCTATGGGAGTTGTCTCTGAGGGACTTATCGAACTTGACGTAGATTATACCGCTGCAACAAGTGGTTATGATGAATGCACTGTTGGAACATCAAAGATCGATGTAAACTATACGGGAATCGGTACGGTTGATCCTTCTAAGAGTGACTTCGCGGGATGTGATACACTTACTTCCTTCCAACTTGTGGGAACCGGAAAGATCAATATACCCGATTACGGATTTTATGACTGCGATGGCCTTACTGAGGTTAAGATATCTGAGCCTGTTGAATATATAGGCAAGCAGGCATTCTCAGAGTGCGATAACCTTGAAACTGTAGATATTGCCGGCGTTAATGAGATTCAGGATCATGCATTCCTTAACGATCCTAAGCTTAGCGATGTAACTGTTTCCGCAGATACTACCAAACTCGGACTTGCACCTTTTAGACTTTGCAATTCATTAAGCAATGTAAAGTTTGCCGGAAATACACATTTCACTACAACAAACGGAATAATTTACGGAACCACACCGGATGGAACAAAGATATCCATCATTGAAGTACTTGGCGGAAGAAGCTCAAAGACTTTACAGTCTTCCGAGGCAGACAGCAACGTTAAGGAACTTAGCAAAGAAGCATTTGCAGATACGGGAATGCAGATCGTAAACCTTGAGAATGCTAACATTACAGCAGTTCCTGAGTACGCCTTTGATAACTGTGATTCCCTTGTTTCGGTTTATCTTCCTGACGGATGTCAGTTGATCCAGAACTACGCATTCAGAGGATCAACACTGTCAAACCTTACAGTACATGACTCCGAACTTGACTGGTCTTCAAACGGTTTGGATCTTATCGAAACAACATATGATTTCACTAACAGCGTGGATCACGGATCAGGAGAGGTTAACAATAAGCAGCTCACTGTTTTTGCTCCCGCATCAACCGATGAAAACGGAAATATCGTCGATAAGAGTAAAGCTTACACAAGATTTGAGAACCATCAGTATCTTGTACAGGCACTCGTTCCGATTGTTCACTACTATGTAACTTATTGGGACTACGAGACACCTTCTTCAACAAAGCGTACTGTAAGAACTACAGAAGAGTACACTGAGGGCGATACCGTAACGGTTATCGATCCCGCCCGTTCAACAGCTGAAGGATTTACCTTCCTTCACTACGAGAACCGAGATGATACAGATGAGACCTTTAACTACAGAGATCAGTTTGTTATCAAGAAGGATATTGAACTGAACGCGGTTTATGAAGGCGTTACAGAAGCTACCTATACTGCTTCATTCATCGATATTGATCCTTCAAACGGATCGGACAATGGAACTCTTGTAACCGGAATCACTGTTGATTCTTCAACCGATGCTGACGGAAATACCGTTTACAGCATTAACTCCAACCTGATCGCCGGAATTGCACCTCCTGCTAAGACAGGATATACATTCTCCAGCTGGTCACCTGTTGATCCTCGTAACGGCAAGACCTTTACTTTGGACCAGGTAAACGTTAGAGGAAATGTTATCGAGTTCAGAGCTTATTATACTTCCTCAAGTAGCGATAACGGCGGAAACAGTGGTAGCGGAAGCGGCGGAAACGGTGGAAATACCAGTAAGGACCAGGAAGAAGCGGTTGCAAAGGGAGAAGCATTCTGGGCTACATATTATATGCCCAACGGAGTAGATGTCTTCTCTAAGATTGGTATAACCAAAGGTGATAAGGCTTACGATATCATTAAACCCAATGGATATACCAGCGGTTATGAATGGTCACCTAATCCCACCGAAACAACAATGGATACACATCATAACTTCGTCCTTGTTGCTTCAGAAGGAACAGACCTTAACGGAAAGTACAAAGTATCTTACTACTATACAGATGGTGTTACCCTTTACCAGTCACTCAATGTAGCTTCAGGAGACAAGGCACCTAACCTGATCATGCCCCAGGGATATACAGGTTGTGTATGGAGTCCCGATCCTACAGCGACTGAGATCACTAAGGATACCCGATTCACCATGGTAGCAGGAGAGAACTTCAGCTACGGCAATACTACCGGACCTATGTATACTCTTACCGTTGTTAACGGTTCAGGATCAGGTCAGTATGCTGCGGGAAGCCAGGCAATAATCGTTGCTAATGAGCCCGAAACAGGAAGACAGTTCGGCAGCTGGACCATCAGCCCCGATACTACAAAGATCGCTTCCAAGGGACTTTCCGCAACTGTTATTACAATGCCTTCCGAGAACGTAACCGTTACAGCTAACTACGTTGCAAAGACAAGCGGAAATGGTTCAAGCAGCGGATCGGGTAATAATGGCAGTGGAACAACTCCTACACCTTCAAAGACCAGCAGCGGAACAACCGTTGTCATTGAGAAGAACGGACTTTCCAATACCGGAGTTGTATCCGCGGTAGTAAACGGATCATCCGATAACTTTACAATCAAGATCAAGGAGACCAGCGCAGCCAGCGAGGCAGTCCTCAAGGCTCTTCAGGCTCAGTACGGAGATGTTTCAAAGATCATGTACTTCCCTATGGACATTTCCCTCTACGATGCATCGGGAGATAAGCTGATCACC
>JAEEGI010024689.1_pt1 | contig 11704 bp, 4 predicted proteins | sample 8958751 | NCBI WGS metagenome assembly JAEEGI01 (sample SAMN16246545, study PRJNA631951) | gut metagenome | biome: gut microbiome; feature: rumen; material: KS-attached | host: Bos | place: Iran: Karaj | collected 2018-10 | reverse complement strand
GGATTGGGGATTGGGGATTGGGGATTGGGGATTGGGGATTGGGCCCAATCCCCAATCCCCAATCCCCAAATCCCAATCCCCCATCCCCCTTTTCAAAAATTAAATATATTATCCTTTATTTCAAAATAAAAAATTTAATAAAATAAATAATTAAATAAAAAAGTAATTTAATAAAAAAAATCAAATAGTATTTAATTTAATATTTCTAATATAAAAACTAATTATTTAACGACTAGATTTATTTAAAAAAAAATAAATCGATTGAATATAATTTCTACTTATTGTTTTATTATAAATAATATTTTTTTTTTTATTATTATTAATTATTGAAATTAGAAGATGGATAATAAAACTATAAACTTAAAATATAAATCAATTCTTTCGTTAATTTCATCATTGTGTCAGCATATAATTCTTGGTTTAATATTTTCTTTAATGTCTAGTCAAATTTATTTATTTTCAGTTTTAAATAATTCAAATAAATCTGTAACAGCTAAAAATTTATATTTTACATCTTCGATTTCAATTGCAGAGGCAATTTTTGAAATAATCGGAGGAATGATAAATTTAAAATTTGGAATTTATCCAAATTTAATTATTGGAAATTTAATAATTATATGTTCTTCTATTTTCCTATATTTAACGAGAAATGTATATTCTGTATATTTAATTTTTTTTTTATATGGAATTGGTCAAGGAATATCAGTTAAAATAACAAGAGTTAATTTTGTAAAATATTATTATAATAGAAAAGGTTTAATTCAAGGACTTATAACTGCTTTTAGTTATTTAATGCAAACTTTGTTAAATTATATAATAGAAAAAATGATAATTAATCCAGAAGCTATTGAAGTTAAAATAGAAACGAATTTATATCCTTTAGAAATTGCGAATAAATATTATATATGTGTAAAATATCAGATAATTGCAACTATAATTTTATCAATTATTGTTATTGTTTCTATTCGAACTTATCCTGAAGAAATCCCAATGAAAAGTGATATAAAGAAAAAAAAAATTGAATTAACCACAATAAGTAGTGAAAAAAATAATGTAAATGAAGAAAGCATATCTACTGATTTAGAAATGTCATTAAATGATAAAATAGATAAAGAAAAAGAAGATATAGAAGAAGAAGAAAAGAATTCAGAAGAAAAAGAAGAAAAAAAAGAAGAAAAAGAAGAAAAAATAGAAGAATTAAAGAGAAAATATAACCAAATGGAAGAAAAAGCATTAGAAAACATCACAAAAAAACCTGTAAGATTTTATCAAATAAGAAAAGCATTTTCAACTCTTCGTTTCTGGCGTTTTTTTTGGATAAATTTTACAAGAATGCCATTAATAACATTAATGCTAACAACATATAGAAATATAGGAGCATCAGATGAATTTTCACCTTATGTAACAACGTCACTTCAACAAAAAGTACAAATAATGACTCCTGCAATTACTGGAATAGCAACAATAATATTTGGTTATATTGGTGATTTAGTTGCTTTTAAATATTTATTATTGTTTACAAATTTATCTTCTGTTATAATGGGTTTGTCTTATTATTATATATTAAAAAATTCAACTTTAGTTTATATTTGGTTATTCTATATTATATTACCTAATTCAGCTATGATTGCTACAACTTCTAGTCATACTATGAAAATTTTTGGTATTAAACATTATATGGAAATTAGTGGGTTTTTAGGTATTAGTAAAACAATAAGTGCTTTTTTAATTAGTTTATATTCATATTATATTGAAAGTAGGTATAAAGATAATTTAAATTTAGGATATAAAGTTATGTTTATTAGTGGTGGACTCTTTTCATTTGTTTCATTGATTTTGGGATTATTTGAAAAAGAAGACCCTGTAAATTATTAGTAAGGTATATTATTATTTATAATTGGTTTTAAATAATTATTTAATTTAGTAATAGCTTCTTGAATTTTTTTACTTTATATTTCTTTTTTATATTAAATTATCATAAATATAGAATTAATAAATAATTTTGAAATTAAAAAAAGAAAAAATCATAAATGTCAACAACCACTAAAAATTTTTTATCTCAATCTCCTATTCGCTCCCCAAGAAAAAGGCAAAAAATGTCTCAAATTATAAAAAGTTCAGTAAATTTTCATCATTCACGTCCAAGTGTTTTTACTAATACTAAATTATGTAAATATTCTTCTCATTCAAAAAAGAATTATCCAAGACATCAATGGTCAATGAAAAGAGATGAAATAATTGTAAAAGAAATAAACTCAAATCAAAATAATTTTATTCTACAACTTCAAACTTGTTCTTATGATAAAATAGTTGTTATGTTAACAAAAAATAGACTTTATATTAAAATAATTAATATAGTAGTATTTACAATTGATTTTATTTGTTGCTTTTTATTCATTATGAGTTATAATTTATTTATAATTAATGATTTAAAATTAAATAGAAATATTAATATTTTAAGAATGGTTTCAGGTCTTTTAGCTATTTTAAATTGTTTTTTATTAGTAATTAGATTGTTTGTTTTGAAAAAAATTAGATTAATGAAATATGTTTTAAATATTAGATTAACTTATCCACTTAATCATTTAAATTATTATAAAGCAATTTTGGAAGTTTCTATTCATTTAATTTTTCCTTATCCTTTCTTTTCTTATCAATTTACTGAAAGAATAAATAATTATACTATTATTTATTCATCTGATATGTTTTTATTTATTTTATGTTTTATGAGATTGTATACTTTTTCTAGATTATTCTTATTAACTCTTGATTTTCGTTTTATTAGGATATGGAAATTATTTAATAATAAAAAATTAATTTTATTTAAATTTAAATGCTTTTTCCAATCTCATCCAATAACAACTAATATAATACTAATTATTTTATTTATATTCATAACATCATTTTTTTTTCAAATTTTAGAAAATGTAAAAGAAGATGATTTCAAAATAAATTTTTATAATGGAATTTGGTTAATTAGTCAAACTATTTTAAATTGTGGTTTTGGTGATTATCAAGTAAAAACAACACCAGGTAGAATTTTAATTTTTATTGTATTTTTTTTTGGATTACATTTATCAATTTCTTTAATATTATCCATATTAAATTTACTTGATTATCAAAATGAAAATGAAATAAAAGCATATCAACAAATAAAGTTGGTTTATAATAAAAATAAAAAAAATACTTTTTATTGTATTTATTTTGAACATTATTTAAAATATAAATTAATTAAAATAAAAGAAAGTTTAAAATCACATGAAAAAATAGAAAATTCAAAAGTTTTAAAAAAAATAAATATAAGTTTGGCTTTGAAAGTTCCTTTATATCATGATAAAGATAATATGCTTTTTAAAATTCTTTCTTTAAAAAATCATTTAAAAATAATAAAAGATAAATATTATTTAAATGTTTTAGCAAAATTAAAAGTAGAACCAACTTTTAATGATTTTTTTAATTATGTAAAAAATAAATTTGATGTGAGAATGAAAGATTGTATTTTAAAAACAGAAAAAAATATGGAAAGTATAATAAATCTACATACTTTTTTTTGTGAAAATATTACTGAATATTACCATAATGTTTTAGAAACATATTATCAAAGTAATAGAATAACAAATTTAATGTTATTAATATTTTGGACTGGAGGAAGATTTAATATAAGAGATTTTGATGATTTAGTTAAATATAAAGTTATTGCATTAAAAGAATTTGACTTAAAATATAGAGAATTTCGATTATTTTTTTCAAAAAATAAAAAAAGAAAAATCGTAGTTAATAATGATCCTAAATTATCGAAAATAAGTAAAGAGAGTGATTTAATAAGTATATTTGGATATGATAATATAATGGAAGAAGATTATGACAGTGAATATGATGATTTTGAAGATTTTGAAATTGATGAAGAAGAAGAAATGAATGAATCAAATAATTTTATTGAACAAAATTAGAAATGGTGGATAATTTAAAAACTTTATATTTGGGTTAAAACTTAATATCTATTTTGATATTTTGAATTGTTTTCTTTGTATCAATTATATATATTGTATTTTACTTGATATTTTCATATATATATAATTTTCAAAAAATTCTTTATTTTTATTTTAAATAAACATTAATTATATTTAATTTATTCATATTTTCATAATATTAATTATGAATAAAATTTTTTTCTAAAAATTATTTTTCAATTATAATTTATTTCTTGATAATTATATAATTAATTTTTATTTTACAGTATTATTATCTGAAAGAATTTACTAGGCACTTAACACATTAAATCATAATTAAATTTCTTATTTTTTATAAAAAATCAATAATTTTTCCATCTTTAAAAAAATAATAATACAATAAATCATTTAATTATTAATGAAAAAATAAATAAATATTTTAAATTAAATCTAAGAGTTTCAATTTAAAAACTCGTAGATATTTAAAAAAATTTCATTTTTATATTAATATTATCATATTTTTATTTTTAAATTTAATTTTAATGATTATATTCATAAAAATTGAATGACCTTTAAAATTAATGAAATAATAACTTTCAATATTTTTTTCATTATATAAATTAATATCAAAAAATCGAAAAATAAAAAAAAATTATAAAATAATTGAATTAATCAATAATACAGTAAATATCGTCATTTCCAAAATTATATTTTTTAATTATTCTTTTTATTTAAATTTTTTATGTACCTAATAAAAATATATGGAGCATAGCAATATCGAACAAAAAATTTCAAATTTTAGAAAAATATAAAGAAAATATATAAAAAGATTTTAAAGAAAAATTCATTCTAACCATCATATTTAAGAATAGTAAATCTCCTTATTTAAACAAAAAAGAATACAGACATTTGGAGAGAATGTTTATTTTGTTTCTTTTGTCTTTTTTTTTTTAAATTTTTTTTTTTTTAAAATATATTTTAAAATCTATTTTGATTTAATTTTATACTCTGTACTATATTCACCTCTAATCCCTTTTTATGAAGGATTTGATATTTATCTGATATGGTTAATGAGAATGTGGGAAGTTGGAGGTGTTTTCAAATGTTTTTTCTTTTTTAACTTATTTTTGAATTAAATAATAATATTTAGTGATAGTTAATGCTAATTTAAAGTGAAAGCATTTTTAATACTTTTAAATTAAAATAAATTATTTTTTATTATACAAATATGATGGATAATTTTCAATTTATTCATACATTAATTTTTCTTTATCATTTACCATTCCCATATAAGAAGAACTAGTATATTCATTTTTTTTTCTATAACAACAACAACAAATTAATAGAATAATTATAATTATTAAAGAAATTCCACAAATAATAACTAAAACATAATTGTCTTTTATCCATTTGAATATAAATTCTTCATTATTTTCTTTTAAATTTCCACATTCAACAAATTCAAAACATTTCAATAAAATTATCAAATAGAATTTATAAAATAAATCAATTTTATCCATCTTTTAAAATAATAAATATATTATTATTAAGATAATAAAATGCTAATTTATAACAAACAAATATTTTTTTATAATATAATACAATATAAAATATTAAACAAGAATCAAAAAATGTTTAAAATTTTAATATTTATTTTCGATGAAAGTTTCCAATTCAGGAGTATTATTAATGACAGTTGTTGGAATAATCTTCATAATACATCTGGAAACACTGAGATAATAAATCAATTTAGAAATAAAACAAAAACCAATATATATACAAAGGCAAATAACAGTACAAGATAAAATGCAAACAAGACTTATAATAAGATTTCTTTTTTGATTAAGATATTCTAATAAATTATCCATACAAAGTATACTAAAATTATCTGAAACTTCTATCACATATTTGTAAAATACTTTTTCTAAAATATTAAAAGATTCACTTTCATATAAATAATAATTTTTAAAAGGTTCTTCTCTTCCATCTTTTAAAATAACATTAGTATTAGTTTTTATTGATTGTTCTTTATAAATGTTATCAATTGTTTCTTCAATTAATTTTAATATACTTTCAGTATTATTTGCACTTTGAATTAATTCTTCTTTAATACAATTATTATAATTATCATCATCATTCATAAAAACAACAGCACAAGCATCCAATAAAAATTTCCTATTATAAAAAACATCTAATTCACCATAAATAGAAAGTGCTTGAACAATATCTTGAATATCATAAATATTAATTAAATCAGTGAAATTTAAATTATTAGTTATATCACAATTAGACATAGAACATTTAACTTTAACTATAGAAGAACTAGAATTTAATATTTTCCCATAAATAAATTCTTCAATATTAATAATTTTATTAGTTGAATTAACCATTTCAGCGGTTAAGATAAAAACAGGAATTAAAAAACCAGCAAGAGCACAAAATAAAATTCCAGTTTGAAAATAAGACATATTTAGTATTTTTAAAGGTATATATTTCTTAGCATCAATATTAAATCCACTTGAACCTATATTTTGAGAAGGTTGATTTGGATTTATTGTTGTTGGATTTACAGTAGTTCCTTCACCTCCTTGTTCTTCGATTTTTTTATCATCTCCTCCTCCACCATTATTTTTAGATTCTCTTTCTCTATATTTTTTTAATATTACATTAAATCCTTCTATTTTTTTCACTGTATCTTCTATTTGAGTTAATTTTATTTTAGTTACTTTTTCCATTCCTTCACTCATATTTTTATTTGTTAAATGAAGTAAAACTGCATATCCAATACATAAAAATACCATTAAACATGCATATACTATTAGAAATATTATTAATATTCTACTTGAATCTGAATTAAAATCTTTTAGAATGTGAGGTATTGTTCTTAATTTATCATATTGATTAGGAAGTAAATTATCATAGGTATTTTCTATTGCCATAAATGTAATATAATCAATATATTGAATGGACTTTTTTGTTAAATTTTCATTTGATATTGTTAAGGAAAAATAATCATTTTTTAAAACTGAATTTATATTACTTAAACTTTGACTTATTGCCATTGGAAAACATTCTACATCATATATATTTTTATATGTATATGTAACTTTTTGATTGTCCCAAAATAATTCTTTTTGTTTTTTATCACTTATAAATTTACTTATATTATCTTCTATATCCCCAAATTTATCTGTAATATTCTCATACCATCTGAATGCAAAATTTTTCATTTCTTCAAAATATACTAAATTATCACTTATATAAGAATTAAAATAATAATTTCCTTTTTCCATTATATCTGAATATAATGATTTAAGAGAAATTAAAGTTCCTATTAAATTATTCATCCAAATAGTAGTTTGGAATAAATTGATATTTAATTCATTAATGTCTTTTAAATTGTCATAAATATTTAAAAACAATATAATATAAATTATTCCATAAATAAGAGATATTATTCCAATTGCAAGAACTGTAATTTTAATATATTTCAAAGTAAAAAAATCAGAAATATTATTTAATAAATTTGCTCTTATTTCTTCAATTCTATTTTTTTTAACTAAATCAGCATTGAAACTTGAATGACTCATTTGAGAAGCATTTTCATCCATTAATTCTTCTTTTTCTTTTTTCCCATGAACCATACTCATTTTAATCATATCATTTTTAAATGAACTTAATAATTTTTCAAATTCAGGATTTTCTTCTTTTAAAAAAGGAATTCTACTTTGTTGTTCAATAATTTTTTCTTTTTCTTTATAAAGAACTTCAAATAAAGGTTTAATAGCATTAGCTTTTTCTTTTTTATATCTAGTTAATTTAGGATCAATTTCATTTACAGTTTCATCATCACTTTTAGAACCTTCATTTTTAGCATCAATACATCTCACAACATAACTCATATTTTTAATTCCAAATTTATATTTATCGAAAGTAAAATTAAATTTATATTCTTTACTATTAGAATCTCTATTACAATCATCAATTAATTCATCTAATTGATCAAAATTTCCATGAGTAAATAATTCTTTATATCTTTTTACTTTTTCAATAAAAGCTTTTTCTTCATCAGATTTCTTATTGAAATCTAATTTACTATTAGCTTGATTGATTTTTGAAGAATCTCCATTATAATTGGTGTCATTCTCATTGTTAACATTTAATAAATTATTATTTCCAGGAGTAGGAGTAATTCCTTCTGGAGTTGGAGTAGGAGTTTCAATAACATTAATTTTAAAGTCTTTCCCATTATTAATATGTTCATTTACATTACTATTAGCGTTAGTACTGTTAAAATTACTATTCCTTCTTATACTACTATTATTATTATTATTATTTCTAACTGAAAATCCACTTGCTGAAAAATGAGAAAATTTCGAAGCATCTTTTTTAACATTTGAATCTATTTTACTTGTAGAACCTTCTTGAACGTTTATTCTATCATTATCATCAACTAATAAATCACTTTCACCAAATTCATCATTTGAATCATTTCCATTATCTTCATCTTCATTTGCTTCTGCAGCTGCTTCTACTGTCATTGTCCCTGCTGCTATTGCTTTATTTTGTTCTGCTAATCTTAATAATCTTTTATTTGTTGAATCTGAATAATCTAATAAAAATTGAGGTAATCTTATTTCATATTCTAATTCTATATTCTCGTTTATTTCTATATTTTCATTATGAATTATATTCTCTATTTTATCTTCTTTGGTCTTCGCTTTTGTTTCCTTGTTTTCTGAATTGATTGATGATGTTTCATTTAAAGATTCTATTATTGCAGAACTTTGATTTTTTTTTTCTTTTAAATTTTGCTTTTTTCCTTGAAGAAATATTTTATAAAAATTTACAAATTTTTTACATATGACATAAAAAGGAATATCATTATCACGGAAAAGAATTTTATTATCACAATTTAATATTTTTAATAATTTAGGTGACATTCCTTGTATATTAAAATTATGATCTAAGAATATTACATCATCTATATTTTCTTTTGTAATTAATCCAACAAAATATACGCTATCGTTTAATATTGGAAATAATTTTATTGCTAATCTAATTACTATTATTGCATTATCTTTATTTTTTCCATATGTTTTTATTTCTTTTTGTTCTATTATTTTTCTTTCACCTATTTGATAATATTTTTCTATAAAACTTCTATGAATTTTTGAAAAAATTTTAGGCATTAAAGATGTTAAATTCATTCCTTTTAATTCTTCTGGTTTATATTTAAATATTGATTCTATTTCTAAATTAGTTTTTTCTATTAAACCTTCTTTTCCTTTATCAGCATTTGCTATTATAATTCCTGTTTCTCTATTAAATAATATTGAATAAAAATTTTGTCCTATATGTTCTGAAAAATTTTCACTTTTTCTTTTTAATCCTTCTAAATCTCTTTTTTTCAAATCATCATCATTTATTTGTTCAACATAATCAAAATATAAATCAAATAATTCATTCACTCCATTATAAATTTCTATTAATTTCTTCCATAAAATTTCAATATTTTCTTTTGTTGTTCTAATCTTATCCGTTAAACTAAATATTTTATTAAAATCAATTTGTTTTCTATAATCTAATTGAGATCTTCTGAAATTTTTCCAAAATTCAAGAGATAAATTAATATCATTATTAATTTCATCAACTAAGTTTTGACTAATATCTTCATATTTAAAATACATTGTTGGATCTAATTCATCTAAATTAGGACAAGGTTCATTTGGTGGTTTTAATTTTTCATTTAATAATCTTGAAATTCTTAATCTTAATCTTTCATATGAAAATTGCTCTTGTAATGTCATATGCATTTCTTTTGCTTTTTTACAATAAAACATAGCTAAACAATAATTACCTATAATTTCTAAATAATATAAAGATAAATTAATTATTAAATCAGGAGAATATTTATTTGCACTGATAAAATATGTAGATATTGTTATTATGAAATTAATCATGAAAACTCTATCTTCTATAAATAATTTACTTCTATCACTCCATTCGCCTGTTATTGGTAAATATAATCTTTGTTTTGTTTTTGTAATACATTTCTTATTTGGACATTCTAAAATATGCATTTGCATTATCCCTGAAAATAATGCTTTATCTTCTGGATTTTCTTCAAGATGATTCATTTTATCTATTAAGTTTTTAATATAGAAAAGTAAATAAAATCTATTATTAATTTTATAATATGGTGTATCTAAAAATACTTTTTCTTCTATTTTATATTTTAAATTAAAGTAAAAGTATAATATTATTACACTTGAAACTAAATATATTATTCCTTTTTCTTGATAATCAATATAAGCAAAAATGAAAAAAAAAATAGAAGTCCATAAATATAAAATATGAAATAAACCAGCATAATTATTAGTAATTTTATCATAGAAAGGATAATGATTGATAAAGAAATTAAATTGGATTATAGACATACCAATGTTATAAAACAAAAAAACTTCTTTTGACAAAGAAGTTACTTGTGTTAATAAAAAAGAATAAACAATAGTATTTAAAGAAGTATATAATTCATAATTACAAGCAATTCTAGAATAAAAACTAGTTGATAAATACATAGCATCACAATAAAAAAATTGTATTATAACTGTAAAAAAAGAAGCCATAATAAACATAATAACTGAAATAACCGCAGGAAAATAATTATCTTTTACAGTACATGAAACTCCTTTAAAAAAAGGATTTTTATCTTCAAAACAAAAATTACAAAAAGCTAAATCAAACATTATATTAGAACCTATATAAATCATAAATTTAATATAAAAATTAAGTATCATTTCAGAATATGTATAAAAAGAATTTCTTGTAATTTTATAACAAGTAATAATAAAATGAATAGAAAAAAATAATAAAATTATCAAAGCAATTACTAAAATTGTTTTAAAATGAGAATATTTATTAACAAATAAATCTCTTATTCTAAATATTTTTTCAATATAATTTAATATTTTATCTGATGTTGAATTTTTAATATCAAAAACTCCTAAAAATTCTGAAAAAAAACCTGATATCATTTGAGTATAAAAAATAAGCATAAAAAATAAAGCTTCACTTCTTGATGAATTTTGGTTTGTGATTAATAAATCCATTAGTATATAAAATTTATGCTTATATGAAATTTTATCTTGGGAGAATAATACAAATTCCTTTGATGACATTAAAAAATTCTATTTATAAATATTATTAATTACTCATATTAAAATTATTTTAAATAAAAAAAAATATACAAAATATCATTATTATAAATTATAATTTCCTATAATACCTATAGAAAATAAAATAAAAAATAAAAAAACAAAAACCCAAAAAAAAAAAACTAAAAAAAAATTAAATATATTAAAAAAAAAAAAAAAGCAAAAACCAACAAATAAAATAATAGGAAGAAAAAAGAAAAGAGATGCAAGCAGAAACGGAAATGATGACTATGATAATAATAAAGAATATCATTCCAAAATGAAAGAAGATAACCTTATTCAAAAAATAAAAGTAGTTTTCGTTAATAGTTCAATGAATTTCATTAATAAAAGACACAAAAATTATAAAATAAAAATAAACCAAAAATATGAAAGATTAGTATATAAAATAAAATCCGAATTTGCCCAGGTTATCAAAAAAGATGAAAATTTAAAATTTCTTCAAACTAGTATACGTGATCTTTTTTCTTCAGATCTTTCAGAAAAATATAGCAAGCAAATAAAAGATTTTAACAGGAATCAAATTGCTCAATTATA
>JAEEGI010024686.1_pt1 | contig 11705 bp, 9 predicted proteins | sample 8958751 | NCBI WGS metagenome assembly JAEEGI01 (sample SAMN16246545, study PRJNA631951) | gut metagenome | biome: gut microbiome; feature: rumen; material: KS-attached | host: Bos | place: Iran: Karaj | collected 2018-10 | reverse complement strand
GAAGAACTATCACATCGCCAAGCCGCTCGACCCGACCTACGAGGTCCGCAGCGAGATGTGCATGGAGATCGAGAACGCCGGTATCCCCGTCAAGTACCATCACCCCGAGGTCGGCGGAGCCGGCCAGTTCGAGATCGAGCCGCTGCTCGGTGAGCTCGAGAAGATGGCCGACGGCACCATGACCGTCAAGTACATCATCAAGAACGTCGCCAGGAAGCACGGCCTCACCGCGACCTTCATGCCCAAGCCGGTCTACGGCGAGGCGGGCTCCGGAATGCACGTCCACATGCTGCTCATGAAGGACGGCAAGCCCGTGTTCTCCGACGACAACGGCTATTCCCACCTCAGCAAGGAGGCCCACTGGTTCATGGGCGGACTGCTGAAGCACATCTCCTCGCTCGTCGCGATCACCGACCCCTCGACCAACTCCTTCAAGAGGCTGGTTCCCGGCTTTGAGGCTCCCGTGACCGTCGGCTACGCGACCTCCAACCGCAGCGCTGTCATCAGGATCCCTGCCTACGCCAAGGATCCCAAGGAGCGCCGCTTCGAGCTGCGCTGCCCGGACGCGACCTGCAATCCCTACTTCGCCTACGCCGCCATACTCATGGCCGGCATCGACGGCATCAAGAACCAGATCGATCCGCATGCCAACGGCTGGGGCCCCTACGACATGAACCTCTTCGAGCTTCCCGAGGAGGAGAAGAAGAAGCTCCACCACCTCCCGACCAGCCTGGAGCAGGCTCTCGACGCTCTCGAGGCCGATCACGGCTACCTGACCGAGGCCGGAGTCTTCCCCGAGGAGCTCATAAAGAACTTCATCAAGCTCAAGAGGGCGGAGTGCTCCGAGATCTCCAGGATCCCGCACCCGGTGGAGTTCGAGAGATACTTCAATATGTAGATCGCGCCGCAGCCGGTATCCGTACGTCCGGGCGGAAAACGTCGGGTGTGTATAACGGCTGATCATATTAGAGAAGGATTTAAAATAACGCATAGGGCAGGGCACTGGACGCGGAGAGGTCCGCGGATCACAGTCCTGCCTTTTTGTTGCATTTAAACATAAGCCATGCGCTGATCTCTGTATTTACAGTAGGAGAAGTTGAAATGCGGATATGTGGGTAATATGATTATCCTATACATGTTTTAGGGGGAATGAATAAGGCGCTCTGCTTCGGGATCGGACGTCTCAGAGCAAGGCGCAGCTGATCCCTCTATCGCGGGGATCTTTTTATCTCCCGCTGCCGCCGTCACTTACAGTTAGTTTTCACGATAAAAGCAAAGGAAGTATCCGAGAGGAGGATACTATTCTTACCGCGAGGTGGGAATGCGCTCACGGCTGGGGCGCTCCGAGCTACGAGTGGGCAGCGGACCACAGCTCCGTGACCGCGACCGCGGTCTGCGGAAACGACCTGGGCCACGTGCTCACCGAGACCGTCTCCGCCACCGGCGCTGTCACCACCGAGCCGGGCTGCGAGACCAAGGGCGAAAAGACCTTTACCTCCGAAGCCTTCGAGAGCGAGGTCTTCAGCGTCCAGACCGCGGCCGAGGATATCGATCCGGCCGGCCACGACTGGGGCGAGCCCGTCTGGAAGTGGACAGGCACCAAGGCCGCGACGGCGACCTTCACCTGCGGGACCGACGAGAGCCATAGCGTCACTCTCGACGCCGAGGTCGCGGCTAACGACCTGACCAAGCTGGCGAGATACGTCTCGCATATCATAGACAGCCTGGAGGAGTGATCCTCCGGCTCCGCGGGCAAAGCGGTCCAAAAGAGCTCCGCAGCCTTGAACAAAGGCGCGCGGCGCGCTAAAATCTAAATAACAAGAGCGGCCGGGGGCAAGCAGCTCCCGGCTGTTTCAATAGTGCGGCGCCCGCGCCTTACGCGCCCGCCGGATCAAATAAGGAGGAAGCTTAAAATGCCCTGCACAACGATACTGGTAGGAAAGAAGGCCAGCAACGACCTCTCCACCATGATAGCCCGCACCGACGACGGGCACTACGACGTCAAGAAGCTCGTGGTCATTGAGCCCAAGGATCAGCCGAAGAAGTACAAGAGCGTCATCTCTCACGTGGAGGTGGATCTCCCCGAGGAGCCCATGCGCTACACCTGCTTCCCGAGCGTCGATCTTTCCAAGGGTATCTGGCCCGCCGCCGGCATCAACGCCGCGAACGTCGGCATGACCGCGACCGAGACCATCACCTCCAACCCCAGAGTGCTCTCCGCCGACCCGCTCGTGGTCTATAAGAAGGCCAAAAAGCGCGGCGAGAAGGACGTTCCCGGCGGCATAGGCGAGGAGGACATAGTCATGCTCGTGCTCCCGTACATAAAGAGCGCCAGGGAGGGCGTCAAGCGCCTCGGCTCCCTGCTCGAGAAGTACGGCACCTACGAGATGAACGGCATAGGCTTCAACGACGAGAACGAGGTCTGGTGGCTCGAGACCATAGGCGGCCATCACTGGATCGCCAGGCTCGTACCCGAGGATTCCGTGGTCATCAACCCCAACCAGTTCGGGACCGACAGCTTCGACCTCGAGGACGCCCTCGGCGCGCAGAAGGAGCACATGTGCTCTGCCGACATGCGCGAGTTCATCTCCGAGAACTTCCTCGACCTCAACCAGGACGGTGAGTTCAACCCCAGGGACATCTTCGGTTCCCGCAGGGATCAGGACCACATCTACAACACGCCGAGAGCCTGGTTCATGGGAAGATACCTCGCCCCGTACTCCCTCAGTTGGGACGGCCCGAACGCCGAGTACGGCCCCGAGAGCGACGACATCCCCTGGTCCATCGTGCCCGACCGCAAGGTGACCGTTGAGGACGTCAAGTACCTGCTCTCCTCGCACTATCAGGGGACCCCGTACGATCCGTACTCCGGCCAGGACACCGGAAAGCGCGGGATCTACCGCAGCATAGGGATCAACCGCACCGGCGACACCGCTCTCTGCCAGATCAGGAGCGGAGTGCCCGACGAGGTCAAGGGCCTGGAGTGGGTCTGCTTCGGCGCGACCACCTTCTCCGCGATGATGCCGGTCTATCCGAACGTCCCGAAGATGCACAAGTACCTCAGCGAGGTCACCATGGACGTCGACAGCAACAACTTCTACTGGGCCAGCAGGCTGATCGACGCGCTCGCCGACCACGACTTCGCCGCCTGCATACAGAACATCGAGCGCTACCACAACGCCGTCGCCGTCGAGGGACGCCTCATCGTCCGCGAGTACGACGCGAAGGTCGCGGAAGCCCTCAAGGGGCGCGGCAAGAAGGCCGAGAAGGCCGCCGAGGCGGAGAAGCTCCTGCTCGAGGCCAACGCGAAGCTCTGCGCCAAGGTCAAGGAGCTCACGACCGACGCGCTCGGAAAGGTCCTCGCGACCTCCAGCGAGCACATGAAGAACGGCTTCAACAGGGCGGACAATTAAGCCGTGAATATAGATCGCGCATCCGGGTCTTGCGGCGCAGCCTGCGGGCTTCACGCAGAAGCCTCTTCGAACGTCGCTCGAAGCCCTCTTGGAATCGGGCTTCTCCCGCCGTTCTCGAGTCTTTGCTGCCCTCCGGCAGAGCGCCGCTCGCCCATGGCGGGGTCCTGATATTAAAACGATATGGAACACTCTTTAGCTGCCGAGATCGCCTCGCGCGTAAGCGAGCGGGGCGGCAGGGCGTACTACGTCGGCGGATTCGTCCGCGACGCCGTCCTGGGCATCGAGAATAAAGACATCGACATAGAGGTCCACGGAATAGAGCCCGCGGACCTCTTCTCGCTGCTCTCGGAGCTCGGGGAGCCACTCTCCTACGGGAGCAGCTTCGGCATCTACAGCGTCAAAGGCAGCGGCATAGACGTGGCGCTCCCGAGGACCGAGCGCGCCACGGGCCGCGGGCACAGGGATTTCGAGGTCTTCTGCGACCCTTACCTCGGGCCGGAGAAGGCCGCGAGGCGCCGCGACTTCACGATGAACGCCCTGATGAAGGACGTCCTGAGCGGGGAGATCCTGGACTTCTTCGGGGGCATGGAGGACATACGCCGCGGCATCATAAGGCACGTTGACGACGACAGCTTCGCGGAGGATCCCTTAAGGGTGCTCAGGGCAGCGCAGTTCGCGGCGAGGTTCGGCTTCAAAATGGCTCCCGAGACCGTCAGTCTCTGCTCCCGCATGGATCTGACGGCGCTCTCGAGGGAGAGGGTCGAGGGGGAGATGAGAAAGGCCCTGGAGAAGGCGGAGAAGCCCTCGGTCTTCTTCGAGTTTCTCAGGGAGACCGGGCAGCTCGGCTTCTGGTTCCCGGAGCTGAAGGCCCTGATAGGGGTCGAGCAGGACCCGCGCTTCCACCCGGAGGGCGATGTCTGGGTGCACAGCATGGAGGTCCTCGACCGCGCCGCGTCCTTCCGCGCGGAGGCGAAGAAGCCCTATTTCTTCATGCTCGCTGCCCTGACGCACGATCTCGGCAAGGCGGTCACGACCGAACGCTCAGAAAAGGACGGCAGGCTGCACGCCTACGGGCACGAAGCCGAGGGCGTCCCCATAGCGGAGCGCTTCCTCTCCAGGCTCACGTCCGACAGGGAGCTCACGGCCTACGTGCTGAACATGATACCCCTGCACATGAAGCCCAACCTCGCGGCCTACGCCAAGCCGCCGCTGAAGAAGACGAACCACATGTTCGACGAGTCCGTCTGCCCTGAGGATCTCATAGCGCTCGCCCTGGCTGACAGGCCGGTGTTCTCCGGAAGCGTCCCCTTCAGCGGGGACAGGGAGTTCCTCGAGGAGAGGCTCGCGGAGTACCGGAAGATCATGAACAGGCCGCACGTCGAGGGCAGGGATCTAATAGCGGCAGGCCTCGCGCCGGGAGAGTACTTCGGAGAGCTGCTCGGGTTCGCCCACAAGCTCAGGCTCGCGGGCATAGACAAGGAGAGCGCGCTGAAGCAGACCCTTGCCATGGCGAGGAAGATGAAAGTATAATTAAAGGAACGGCGGGGCGCCGCGGCAGCTGCGCCGCTGAGGCCCCACAGCACTGCATATTCCTGGAGGAAAACAAATGTCTGATCTCAAATACATAGTCTGCGGGAAGTTCTACGACGGCATCCACGACGAGCTGCGCGAGGGTATGAAGATCCTTGTCGACGGAAAGCGCATCGCGGAGATAGGCCCGGAGCTCGAAAGGCCCGAGAGCGCGGAGCTCATCGACCTCTCAGACGCCACCGTCGCGCCGGGCATGATCGACGCGCACACCCACATGGACTACTTCGACTGGCACACCATCCGCGAGGAGGTCTACATGTCCTCCGAGGAGATGAAGGCCCTCGCCATAGCGCGCTGCGCCGAGAAGGCGCTCAGGCGTGGCTTCACCAGCGTCCGCCACATGGGCTCCATCGCGAGCCACGGCTACGGCGTCCATGACGTCAAGAGGGCGATCGACGCCGGGCTCTACAAGGGCGCGAGGATCAAGGCGGCGGCGCTCTCGCTCTGCTCGCCCGGAAGCCACGGCGACCAGTCCCAGGGCATCTACCGCAACTACGAGCTCTCCGGAGTGCTTCAGCACATGAAGCCCGTTCTCGGCAGCGGCAAGGACTTCTTCATCAACGCCGTCCGCGAGGAGATCAAGTACGGCGCCGCCTTCATCAAGATCATGGCGACCGGCGGCTTCTTCACCCCCAACGATACCCCGCTGCAGAAGCAGCTCAACGACGAGGAGCTCAAGGCCATCATCGACACCGCCCACGAGCTCGGAAGCACCGCTACCGCGCACGTCTACTCGCCCGAGATGATGAAGAGCATGCTGAACATGGGCATCGACGGCATGGAGCACGGCTCGCTCATGGACGACGAGACCGCCGAGCTCTACGAGAAGAAGGGCGCCTACCTCGTACCGACCTTCTGCCCCTACGACGAGGCAGTGCACTACGACCCCGAGAAGCTCAAGGACAAGCAGCCGGAGTTCCGCGCCAAGCTCGAGCTCTACAAGGACGCGCTCATAGCCGGCCGTGAGGCCATACGCAGGAGCAATATCATGCTCGGCTACGGCACTGACTTCGTCGCGAATCACCAGAACTACGACAGCGGCTGGGAGTACGCCGCCTGGATGAAGAGCGGGATGGGCGGCTTCAGGGCTCTGAAGGCCGCCACCTCGACAAACGCGAAGATCCTTCACATCGAGCACGAGACCGGAACCCTCGAGAAGGGCAAGCTCGCCGACATCTCCGCCTGGAAGAGGGATCTCCTCAGCGATCCCGCGGCCCTGCTCGACTGCGCCTTCGTCATGAAGGAGGGCGTGAGCTACGAGACCGAGATCAGCGAGGATATCGGGCAGATCTGAGGAGCGCATGAGCGGAACTGAAGCTAAAACTTCATCGAAGAAGAGCGGCAGGATATGGGATATCCTGCTCGTTCTCGCGCTCTGCGTGTTCGTCTTCTCGACGTATAAGTTCATCAGCACAGAAATGCGCTACCGGGCGGAGAAGGCCGAGTTCGAGAGGCTCGCGGCCCAGGCAGCTGCCGCTGAGGAGGCAGCAATGAAGGCCGCGCAGGCATAGGCGAAGAACGACGCCGCGGCAGCCGCGGCGCTCAGCGGCGGAGCCTCCAAGTATCAGGACTTCTACGACGAGAACGAGGACTTCATAGGCTGGGTCAAGATCTACGACAATACGGTCAATTACCCGGTGATGTACACGCCGGACGATTACGACTACTACCTGCACCTCGATTTCAACCGCAAGTGGTCGAGCAGCGGGACGCCGTTCATCGGCGAGGGCTGCGACGTGGACAGCAGGAGCTTCGTGATCCACGGTCACAACCTCAGGAACGGCTCCATGTTCGCGGAGCTCGAGAAGTACCGCAAGGAGGAGTACTGGGAGGAGCACCAGGAGGTCTACTTCAACACGATGGACGAGGACCGCGTGTACAGGATCTTCGCGGCTGTCGATACCACCGTAGACAAGTCCAGCGGGCGCTTCTTTGAGTTCTACACGAGGGTGGGGGATCTGTCGGACGAGAAGCTCGCCTCATATGTCGAAGAGCTGCGCTCAAGGGCGCTCTACGACACCGGGGTGGAGGTAGACTGCGCGGATCCGGATACGCAGATCCTCGTGCTCTCCACCTGCAGCTACACGGCGCACGACGGGCGCTTCCTCGTGGCGGCGGTTCTGGAAAAGGTTGAATAACGCGGTGTATCGGGCGTTCCGGGAGGGCGCCCGAAATTATTTTCATAAAGTTAGCATATGCTAATTGACAAGAGGGCTGATCTGTGGTTTAATTCAGTTAGCCGAAACTAACCAAGCTATATTTTCAACCACCTGATATGGCAAGTGTTTTGCGGCGCTGTCCCCCGGCGCCGCAAAATCACACCATATAGTTAGCAAAAGCTAACTAACAGGGACCGCAGGAGGCCTTAATGTGTGAACAGATGCTCGTGGAACACTGCTCCCCGACTCTTGCGGGGCTCAAGACCGGAAGCCTGGTGCTGATCCGCTACAGGGACAGCTCGGAGCTGACGGCAGACCTGAGGGATATCAACCGCAGGCTGAGACCCAAGGGCCTCAGGACCGTTCCGCTCAGGTACAGGAACGGCACTGCTCTGATCTACGCGTACAGGCCGTCGAGGCTCGCGAAGGATCTCAAGGACGCCGCCGCGGCCGGAGCGCTCAGAGCTCTTGGCTACGACGCGGGAGACCCCGAAGGGGCAGTCGCGCAGCTATCGAGGCGCGTGAAGCTCTCTGAAAGCTTCCCTCACGAGATAGGCTTCTTTCTCGGGTATCCTCCGGACGATGTCCTGGGATTCATGAGATCGGGAGGCGGCTCCTGCAAGCTGACAGGATACTGGAAGGTCTACGGGGACGTTGAAAGCGCGCTGGAGAGTTTCAGAAGATACCGCAAGTGCAGCGAGGTCTACAATTCGTGCTACCGCCTGGGGCGGAGCATAGAGCAGCTCACGGTGAGCTGCTGACGTACGCCCGTTTGAAGATACGATCAACGATTTGAACTTAGGAGGATACAAATGAGCAAGATCGCAGTAGTCTATTGGTCCGGCACCGGCAACACCCAGGCGATGGCGGAGGCCGTCGCGGAAGGCGCCAAAGGCGCGGGAGCGGAAGTCAGCGTCATCACCGCCGCGGGCTTCAGCGCGGCTGACGTCGCCGCCTACGACGCCATAGCCTTCGGCTGCCCGTCCATGGGAGCCGAGCAGCTCGAGGAAGAGGAGTTTGAGCCCATGTTCGCGTCCGTCGAGTCCTCGCTCGTGGGAAAGAAGATTGGCCTCTTCGGTTCCTGGGGCTGGGGCGAAGGCGCCTGGATGAAGGACTGGGAGGAGCGCTGCAGGGCTGACGGAGCCGATCTTCAGGGCGACGGAGTCACCTGCCAGGAAGCTCCTGACGACGCCGCGCTCGCGGCCTGCAGGGAGCTCGGAGCAAAGCTCGCGTAGCTGAGCTGACAAGACCCCGAAAGTGTAATAATTGCCTAACCATCACCACTTTTCTGTTTTCTAAATATGCTGCACCTGCGCCCCCCACGGATCCCTGGGGGCGCGGGTGTTTTTTGAGCTGTTTTGCGGGTGAGGGTCCGGCCACCGCGGAGCGGCTCCGTCCGCCTTATCCTTGCAAACGCCCGCGTTTTCATGTAAAATCATCTTCCGGCCGCATGCCCGGCAGCGGCCGCTTCAAAGCATGGAACAGAAAACAGGAAAAGAGCAGAAGACGTTTACCAACGCGCAGCTTGTATGGTACTTCCTCGACGGGAGCAAGCTGCTCTTTTTGGCGTGCATAGCCATGACCGCGCTGTCCTCGCTCGCCGACATGCTGGACCCGCAGATCATAAGGGCGACCATAGACTACGCCATAGCGGGCAAGCCCTCTGAGCTCCCCGGCTGGGCGAACGCGCTCGCTGAGCGCTTCGGAGGCTTCGCCTACATAGGGCAGCACCTCTGGATCATGGCGCTCGCGCTCATGGCAGTCGCGTTGGTCAGAGTGTCGGCCGAGTTCGCTGGCACGGTGCTCAGAACGAAGGCCGCCGAGACCCTCGTCAAGACCATGAGGGACAGGCTCTTCGCGCACATCGGCAGGCTTCCCTACGCCTGGCACAGCGAGAACCATACCGGAGACATCATACAGCGCTGCACCTCCGACGTGAACGCGGTCAGGCGCTTCGTCGCCATGGACATGGCCTCGATGTTCTCGCTCGTGATCTACCTCGGGCTCTCGCTCTACTTCATGCTCACCATGAACGTCAGGCTCACGCTCGCCGCGGTCGCTCCGCTCCCGTTCTTCATCACCTACGCGGTGCTTCGCAGAAAGACCCTCGAGAAGGGCTACCGCGAGTGCGACGAGAACGAGGGCCTCGTCTCCGCGACCGTACAGGAGGACCTCAGCGGGGTCCGCGTGGTCAGGGCCTTCGCCCGTGAGGCGGAGGAGAGGAGGCGCTTCGAGGAGCGCAACGAGCACTACACCGGCCTCTGGGTGCGCATGAGCGGCATCATGGGCCGCTTCTTCGCCATGCAGGACATGATGTCGGGGGCCCAGATACTCATCGTGATGATAGTAGGCGCGCGCATGGCGGTCGCGGGCAGCATCACCCCGGGCGATTACGTCGCCTTCATCTCCTACAACGCGCTGCTGCAGCATCCGATAAGGCGCCTCGGGCGCATGATCTCCAACCTCTCCAAGGCGGGAGTATCGCTCGGCAGACTAGCCTACATCATGAATTCCCCCGAGGAGACGGACGATCCGGGCGCCGGCGAGGCCGACATTAGGGGCGACATCGTCTTCGACGGCGTGCGCTTCTCCTACACCGAGGGCAAGGAGGTCCTCAGCGGCGTGAGCTTCACCGTCAAGGCAGGCACGACTGTCGGCATACTCGGCGGCACCGGCTCCGGCAAGTCCACGCTCATGCTGCTGCTCGACAGGATGTACGAGCTCCCCGAGGGCTGCGGTACCATAAGCATAGGCGGAGTCAACATAAGAAAGATCCGCGCGGAATATCTCAGAAGGAACATCGCGATGGTGCTGCAGGAGCCCTATCTCTTCAGCCGCAGCATCGCGGAGAACATAGGGATCGCCCGCGAGGGGCTCAGCCTCGAGAAGATACGCGAGGCGTCAGCCGCGGCCTGTCTCGACGAGTCGGTCGAGGGCTTCCCCAAGGGCTACGACACCTTCGTCGGGGAGCGCGGCGTGACCCTGTCCGGCGGCCAGCAGCAGAGGGCTGCCATAGCGAGAGCGCTCACGATCGACGCGCCCATAATGGTCTTCGACGACTCGCTCTCCGCGGTCGACACCGAGACCGACGCGAAGATACGCGCCGCGCTGGAGAGCCGCTTCGGCACGGCGACGATCATCATCATTTCCCACAGGATAACCACGCTCTCCAAGGCCGATCAGGTCATAGTCCTCGACGGCGGGAGGGTCGCCGAATGCGGTACGCCCGACGAGCTCAGCCGCGCGGGCGGGATCTACCAGAAGATCCACGACATCCAGTACGGGAGAAGGGAGGCCGGCGATGAGCGCGCTTAACGCGGGGGCTCAGGGCGGCCTGAAGAGCCCTTCCAAAAAGAAAGAGAAGAAGAGCGGGCTTCCGTTCTACGGCCTTCCCAAGATCTGGCCCATGGTCAGGCCCTACAAGGCTGACATACTCATGATAGTCGCCGCGGCCCTCATCGAGAGCGGCTGCGACGTGGCGCGGCCGGTGCTGCAGAAGTACGCCCTCAATCACTACGTGCAGGGCGGCTCGCTGGACACCATAGTTCCGTTCGCCCTCGTGTATCTGGCCGTGGTGCTGCTCGGCGGGCTGGGCGTGGTGCTCGGGGTCAAGTACTCGACCTCGACCGAGGTGCGCATCAACCGCGACCTCAGGAACGCGGCCTTCTCCAAGCTGCAGAAGCTCTCCTTCGACTACTACAACCAGAACAGCGTGGGCTACATACACTCCCGCGTCATGAGCGACACCAGCGTCATAGGCGACCTCTTCACGAACCAGGTCTCCGACACGGCGCTGCTCGCGATCACCATCGTCGGCTCGATGTCGGTCATGCTCGCAAGCGACGCAAAGCTCGCGCTCATGGTCCTCGCGATCCTGCCGGTCGTCTCGCTGCTCTTCTCGTTCTTCGAGAAGAGGGTCTTCGACCTGCACCGCCAGGTGAGGGAGATCAACTCGAAGATCACGGGCAACTTCAACGAGGGCATAGTCGGCGCGAAGACCATCAAGTCGCTCGCGGTCGAGGAGCGCATAGGCTCCGATTTCCGCGGGGAGACCGCCCGCATGAGGAGCAAATCGGTCGAATCCGCCCGCGCGAGGGGCGTCTGCTCGATGATAAGCAACCTCGCCGCTTCCACCGCGATGGCGCTCATACTCTGGAAGGGCGGGGTCATCGCCGCAGAGGACGTGGGAACCTTCTCCATGTTCATGAGCTACGTTCAGAGGATGATGCAGCCGGTGCGCTGGCTGGTCGACACCCTCGTGATCTTCGTGCAGGGCGAGGTCAACATCGACCGCTACTGCCGCCTCATGGAGACCGAGCCCAGCGTCAAGGACAGCCCCGATGTCGAGGCTCTGTACGGCGACTGCTTCGAGCCCAAACGCGGGAACTGGGAGGAGATCAGGGGCGACATCGAGCTCAGCCACGTCGACTTCAAATACCCCGACGGCGAGGAATACATACTCGAGGACTTCAGCCTTAAGATCCCCTTCGGGACCAGCGTCGCAATCGTCGGCGAGACCGGAGCGGGCAAATCCACGCTCGCG
>JAEEGI010024685.1_pt1 | contig 11705 bp, 10 predicted proteins | sample 8958751 | NCBI WGS metagenome assembly JAEEGI01 (sample SAMN16246545, study PRJNA631951) | gut metagenome | biome: gut microbiome; feature: rumen; material: KS-attached | host: Bos | place: Iran: Karaj | collected 2018-10 | reverse complement strand
CTCCTTTTTTGATATCAAAACTTAGGCCATTGAGAACTTTTTGCTCTTTGTATCCTTTAACGCCGCGAAGACGATTAAAGATGGTTTGTTTAAGGCTCATAGAGCGTTCGGTCGGTAGTTTGAATGTCTTATGAAGATTTGAAACATGGATGGCGACGTCGCTATCGGATACGATTTCTTTACGGGTACCAAGTTGTTGTTTTGCCATTTTATATTTCCTCCGCGAAGAACCTAGATTTTTTACGGAAATAGAGGGTTGCAAAGATGAGTATTACAATAATAAGTATGATAGGGAGAAATTGTAACCAAGGGTTACTAATATAATTCCAAGTCGTAATAGTTTCGGGAGTGATAAGGTTATGGCGAATATCCTGAATTGCTTGAGCAATAGGATTTAAGAGAATTATTTTCGCAGCTGATATGCTGCTTTCGGCGACTAAAGATAGAGGATAAATGATAGGGACAGCATAAAACAGAGCTTGAGTGAGGACATCCCATATTGATGTAATGTCGCGGTATTTGACATTGATTGCGCCAAGCAAGAAGGATATGCCCAAAGATAAAACATATAATTCAACTAAAGATAATGGTACGAGTAGCCAACTCATGCTTGGGGTGACACCGTTGATTAATGCAAAAATTATGACAACGACGAGATTTATTAGCATGTTGATGACGGCAGTTAGGGTGGCAGATACTACTACAATGTACTTTGGAAAGGATATTTTGCGAATGAGGTCGCCGCGAATTACCATGGCTTGAATACCCTGAGAAGTGCACTCGGTGAAAAAACTCCACATGGTAGTGCCTGCCAAAAGGTATACTGGGTAATGTGGGATATCACCGCCAAAACGGAGTAGCTTGGCGAAAACTATGTAGAGAATAGCGAACATCATAAGAGGTCGAAGGAGTGCCCATAGATAGCCTAAAACGGAACCTTGATAGCGTAGCTTGAAATCAGTTTTGGTGAGCTCTGAAAGAAGAACACGGTTCTTCTTATTTAACACACGAGGTATATTCATATTTAGTAATTTTATCATAAAATGATATAATTGTCATATGAGAAGAGTTTTAGTTACAGGAGGGACCGGATACATTGGTTCACATACAATTATTGAACTTTATAATAAAGGATATGAGATTGATGTCTTAGATAATCTGTATAATTCTAAGGTGACAGTGCTTGATAAGATAAAAGAGATAGTGGGGAAGCGCCCACTTTTTCATGAGATTGATTTGCTTGAATATGATAAAATGGATAAATTGTTTGAGGACAATAAGTATGATTTGGTGATGCATTTTGCGGGGCTTAAAGCAGTGGGAGAATCTGTAGAACAGCCACTCAAATATTATCAAAACAATGTCGGCGGGACAGTTAACTTATTGAGATGCATGAAGAACCACGATGTGAATAGGATTATATTCTCTTCTTCGGCAACGGTTTATGGTGAACAACCAGTACCAAAACTTAATGAAAAAATGCCAACTGGTACAGGTATTACTAATCCATATGGTGAGACTAAACACGTGATTGAGGAAATCTTAAAAGATACGGCTGAATCAGATCCAAAATTTGGTGCAGTTATCTTACGTTACTTTAATCCAGTGGGGAACCATCCTTCTGGAATAATTGGTGAGGACCCTAATGGTATGCCAAATAATTTAATGCCAATTATAATGAAAGTAGCAAGGGGTGAAATAAAAGAGTTGTCTGTGTTCGGTAATGATTATGATACATTGGACGGTACTTGTATAAGAGATTATATTCATGTAGTAGATTTAGCTAAAGGGCATGTAGCGGCGATTAACAAAATGAGGCCTGGAGTTTCGATTTATAATCTGGGGAGCGGTAAGGGAACTTCGGTGCTAGAAATGATTGCAGCATTTGAAAATGCAAGTGGGAGGAAATTACCTCATAAAATGGTAGACCGTAGAGCTGGAGACTTACCAGAAATGTACGCTGATCCAGCTAAGGCTTATAAGGAATTAGGTTGGAAAACAGAACTAACGGTAGAAGATGCGATGCGCGATACGATAGCTTATTTAAATAATCTGTAGGCTAATTGAAATAGTTTTGGATTAATTAGCGCGAGTTTGAGAGCGAGCTTGTCGGTTTTGGTAGCTTTAGGATTATTAGTAATGAATTTTTTGTGGTCTTTTAGATATTCAATTATTTCATTGGTTTTGGGGTGGTTTAGGGGAATTTGCCGAAGGATGGAAAAGCGAGCGCGCATACGGCGTTCGTTGGTGATGTCTTGAAGGTCGGGGTAGTGGCGGTCAATATCATTGCACATTTGGTCGGTGAGATCGATGAGGTTGAATTTACGCTCGTCGAAAGTTTGATTAATAATAGAATCATCGTGATGGATATAAATATAGTATTCGTCTGGGATGAAAACGATTTTAGTAGCTTTCATAATAAGTTTATAAGTAGTGCCGACGTCTTCGTGAAGCTTATTTACAGGGAATTTAATATCTTTGAAGTAATTGGCGGGGAAGAGTTTCATAGTGACTGAGACCATGAAGCCATTTTCTTGGAGCATATTAGATAGTGCTAATTCGACGGTGAATACTTGCTTTGGATAGTTCTTATTAAAATCTTTGGTTTTGCCATTTGGGTGGATTTCTTTAAACGAACAAATGGCAATGTCGGCAGGAGCATCTATTAGCGCATTGAGCAGACCTTCTACCATGTTGGGGTCGATTCGATCGTCTGAATCCACGAAAGTGACATATTTTCCAGTGGCGTGTTTCAACCCTGTGTTGCGAGCGCCTGATAACCCTATGTTTTTTTGATGAATAACTTTGATGCGTTTATCGGTTTTGGCATAGTCATCAGCTAGTTTTTCGGAGCCATCGGTGGAACCATCATCAATGAGAATGATTTCGAGGTTATGATAGGTTTGGGATAAAATTGATTCAATACAGTCGCGAAAGTATTTTTTGACATTGTAAACTGGAACAATGATTGAAATGAGAGGATCGTTTGCGCTTTCTGCTTTCATATGATTATTATATCAGATAGTGTACTTATCGTGGTAAAGACGACTAGCTCGGTGTGATAAAATGGTTATATGAAAAAAATACAAAAGAGAACAATTATTATAAGCGTTCTTTTTGTGATAGTTATAATAGCGTTATTGCTTGTAGCTGGCATTGAAACGAAAAAAAGAACAAACGATGAGCCTGAATTGCCTAAAATGGATATAACTTTGCATGACACTAGCATTGAGGAAATTGAATTAAACAAGAATGCGAGATTCCCTGGGAACGAAATAACTATAACTACTGATGATTGGGAAAGAAATTATAGTGATGTGGTAATAAAAGGACACGGAAATTCTACCTGGCTGAGTGATAAAAAGCCGTACAAATTGAAGTTTAAACGCAAAACAGATCTATTTGAACTTGCTAATGTGAAAGAGTGGGTATTGATTGCAAATCGTTTTGACAAAACACAATTAAGAAATGATACCGCGTTTTATATTAGCAGGATGCTTGGTATGCAATATTCAAATAAAGGTGAGTACCTGGAGTTAACGATTGACAATGATTATCGCGGCTTATATTATTTAATTCCAAAAATCGAAATTAATAAGAGCAATGTAGATTTACGTTCTTCCATGGGGGTATTGGTTGAACTGGATAATCTTAATAGTTTAGGGGAAAAGTGTTATTATTCTGGTGAAAAGATGTGTTTAGTAGTGGATGATGTAGCGATGAAGGATAATCTTGAAGCTGCTATGCAAAGTTTCATGCAAAACTTTAATCAGCTTGAAATTGCAACAAAAGAGAAAAATTTTGAAGAAGTAGATAAAAATATTGATGTGGAATCTTTTGCAAAATATTTTTTGTTAAGTGAATTTACAGTCAATCCAGATTCTTACAATTCAAGTTGGTATATGTATAAAGATGGTTTGGATGATAAAATACATGCTGGGCCTGGTTGGGATTTTGATTTTGCATTTGGTAACCGTAGCTGGATATGGAGCGATGATGAAAGCTTTTATTCTCCAGATTTAGATATGGTGAGAGAGGCGGACGCGTTAGGTGGAAAACTTATTTTTAATGGCAAAACAGTGGAAAAAGAACCTAACTGGACAATTTCACGAGTCGTGTTCAGATTAATGAAAATGCCAGAATTCAGACAGAAAGTAAGAGAAGTTTTTAATGATAATTTAGCTGGAAGGAAAATGGAATTATTAAATTATATTGGTAGAAAGGCAGATGAAATTTATCCTGCTGTTTTGCGTGATAGCGGGAGATGGGAAGAAATAGACTATTGGTCAGAAGTTAATAGTTTATTAGATTGGGTAGATAAAAGATATGAGCATTTTGAAAAGACTTATGGGGATGAAGAGAACGAAAAAATGGAATACTTTTAGAGGTTTTTAGTTGTCCGTTTAGTTTTACCAAAAACAAAGCGATCGTAAAAAATAAAGTTAATAATCATAATGACGGCGTTTGCAAGAACAAATGCACCAGTGCTCTGGATAATTTCGTAACTGAGCGGCAAATGTATAGCATTGCAGACATTAAAAGCTAAATCATATAAGGCAGTCGTATAACCAAAAAGTTGGGTTAGTGCTGGGCTGATAACAAAGGTGAGTATGACATTCCAGATAATGAACTTATATACGCCAGTTTTACCTGGATTGCGTTCTTTCCAGGTAATTCTTGAATGAAGAATATAAGCGAGTATGGAAGTAAAGGCGGTGGCAATATAAGCAGAGAGCCAGTAAAGGTTGACATCTTTGAAAATAAGATTGGCAATCAGTATAAATAATAGATAATTAAAGACTGCTAGAGATAAACCAATAATAAAATATCGGCTGGCGTGTTGGGAAGTTTTAACGTCGTTAGATGGCGCTTTTGACTCTTTTTTTGGTTTTGGTTCTTCTGCAGTTTTCTCAGAGGCTTTTTCCATGTTTATTATTATAGCATATGGGCCTCATTAGGGATGGACAAAAGTTGCAATCTGTAGTATAATATATGAGTTTATTTTAACGGATACGGTAATGAGCTACACTGAAGATAAGAAGATAGAACAGATTGAGGGAGAGATTTTTGGTGCTGAAAATGTGATAAGAGTGCGAGGAGCGCGGCAGAATAATCTTAATAATCTTGATGTGGATATCCCGCGGGATAAATTAGTGATTATCACGGGGCTGTCGGGGTCAGGGAAGTCATCTTTAGCTTTTGACACAGTATATGCGGAAGGACAGAGACGTTATGTGGAATCGTTGTCTTCTTATGCGAGGATGTTTTTGGGGATAATGGATAAGCCAGATGTGGATTCTATCACTGGGTTATCTCCAGCGATTTCGATTGATCAGAAATCCACTTCGAGAAATCCGCGTTCGACAGTGGCGACAGTAACGGAAGTTTATGATTATTTGAGGCTTTTGTTTGCAAGAGTTGGGGTGCCGCATTGTCCGATTTGCCACAAAGAAGTGAGCCGACGATCGGTAGAAGATATTGTTAATGAAGTGATGAAACTACCACTTGGGTCTAAATGTATATTACTTGCGCCAATTGTGGCAGCAAAGAAAGGTGAATTCCAGCATATTCCAGAACAGTATTCAGCGAAAGGTTTTTCGAGGGTACGGGTAGATGGGATAATCTATGCCTTAGATGAATTCCCAGAATTAAACAAAAATGAACGACATAATATTGAAATGGTGGTGGATAGGTTCGTGTTGAACCCAGAATTAAAATCTAGAATTAGTGGGTCGGTAGAACAGGCGCTTGAAATGGGACAGGGAATTATTGAAATTTTGAGGATAACGGATAATTCAGTGTCAGTGGGTGAATCTAGAATCTCAGCAGATAAAACAGAATCATATACATATTCGCAGAGATATGCTTGTCCTGATCATCCGGACGAATTAATCCCAGAATTAACACCAAGGCTATTTAGTTTTAATGCACCAGAGGGAGCTTGCCCAACTTGTATGGGACTTGGGACACGAATGGAAATTGATCCGGGGTTGGTGTTTAATAATAATTTGACTATTGCAGAAGGTGGAATTCGACCATTTAATCGAGTCGGTCAAGAATCTTGGTGGTTAAAAAGATTGATGGCGGTAGGGTTAAAGCATGGTTTTAATGTATACACTCCGATTGGAGAGTTGTCAGAGGAAGTGCGACAGAAAATACTGTACGGTACAGGTGATGAAAAGTATGAGATGAAAATTAGTGGTTCGGGAAGATTTGCGGACGGCACTGTGTATGAAACGACTTATGAAGGTGTGATACCAATGTTAGAGAGACGTTATCATGATCCGAAAGTTTCAGATTTTACAAAACATGATATTGAGCGATTTATGCGGGTACGTAAATGTCAAACTTGTCATGGTGCTAGATTGAAGCCGGCGGTGTTGGCTGTAACGGTGCATGATTTGAACATTGTGGATATGTGTAATTTAGACGTTGATGCAACGTTGGAAGTTTTATCACAAGATTTAGGTTTTTCAGAATCTGAAATGATGATTGCTGGACCAATTTTGAAGGAGATTCGTGAGAGAGTAAAGTTTATGCAAGACGTAGGGTTGGGATATTTGGAACTTGGTCGTGCGGCAAACACATTATCTGGTGGGGAAGCACAGAGAATTAGACTTGCAACGCAAATTGGATCAGGGTTGCAAGGAGTATTGTATGTATTGGATGAACCATCGATTGGGCTGCACCAACGAGACAATAACAAATTAATTGCAACTTTGAAACACTTGAGGGATCTTAAAAATACAGTATTGGTAGTAGAGCATGATGAAGATACAATGTTGCAATCGGATTATATTATTGATATTGGTCCTGGGGCAGGAGCAAAGGGTGGACGATTAGTGGCGGCGGGTACGCCGTCAGAGATAATGAAGAACCCAGATTCAATTACTGGTAAGTATTTATCAGGGGAAATGACAATACCAACTCCGAAAAAACGTCGCAAGATAAGGGCAGGGCATGAGCTCGTAGTACGAGGTGCGCGTGAGAATAATTTGAAGAATATTGATGTAGCTTTCCCATTAGGAGTTTTGAATGTGGTATCGGGTGTATCTGGTTCGGGCAAGTCTACTTTAGTGAATTCGATTTTGGCGAATGAACTACTCGCAAGATTGCATAGAGCACAGACGGTATCGGGAACACATGAGAAGATTGAGGGGATTGAAAAGATTAATAAGGTAATTGTAATTGACCAATCACCAATTGGTAGAACACCACGAAGTAACCCAGCAACTTATACTGGAGTATTCACGGCAATTCGTGAGTTGTTCGCGTCGCAGCCGGAAGCAGAAGTGCGTGGATACAAAGCGGGGAGATTTTCATTTAATGTAAAAGGTGGGCGATGTGAACATTGTCAGGGTGATGGTGTGAATAAGATCGAAATGCATTTCTTGCCAGATGTATATGTAACGTGTCCGACTTGTCATGGAAAACGATACAATCGAGAAGCGCTAGAAGTGAAATACAAAGGTAAAGATATATCACAAGTACTAGATATGACAATTGATGAAGCTGTAGAATTCTTTGGAGCTATTCCTTCGATTGCTACGAAACTTCGAACCATTCAAGAAGTGGGGCTTGGTTATATTAAACTTGGACAACCGGCGACGACTTTTTCGGGTGGGGAAGCACAGAGAATTAAACTGGCGACAGAGTTGTCACGACGTTCTACTGGTAAGACTTTGTATATTTTAGATGAGCCAACAACTGGACTACACTCGGATGATGTGAAAAGATTACTTGGTATTTTGAACCGGTTAGTTGATGGTGGTAATACTATGATTGTAATTGAGCATAATTTACATGTGATAAAGTCGGCGGATTATATTATTGATATGGGGCCAGAAGGTGGGTTGAAAGGTGGTGAGGTATGTGCTTGCGGTACTCCGGAGGAATTAGCGAAATCTGGTAAAACTCCAACAGGGAAGTACCTTAAGGAATATTTATGAGTTGGAAAAATGATCAAGTTTCAGAAAAGGAAACTGAGCGAATCTTAGAAGTGGCAAAAAAATGTTTGAGTGTGTCTGGTGATTATGTAGAAATGGGGTGTTATAAAGGAGATACATCGTTGCTGCTAGCTGATATCATAAGGAATGTTGGGAAAAAATTATGGATTTATGATTCGTTTGAAGGGTTGCCGGAAAAGAGTGAAGCAGATGAGTCGGTATTAGGTATAAATTTTAAGAGTGGAGAACTGTTAGTAACGAAAAGGGAAGTAAAACAGAGATTTTTGAAAGCGGGATTGCCGGTGCCGGTGATTAAGAAGGCATGGTTTAGCGATTTAACGTTAGAAGATTTACCGGAACAAATTGCGTTTGCGTTTTTAGACGGGGATTTTTATGAATCGATTAGAGATTCTATTAAGTTGGTGGTGCCGAGGATGAGTGAAGATGGTGTGATGATAGTACATGATTATACTAACCCAGCTTTACCTGGAGTGAAAAAGGCAGTAGATGAGTGGAGACAGGGGAAGCACAGTCGTTTTGAGGTGGTTTTGTTGTAAATTTGTATGTTATAATTAGGGAAAGGAGTTAATAAGAATGTCAACAACAAATATTACTAAAATTTTCTTGGTTTTAAATTCTGGATCATCTTCGGAAAAATTTTCACTTTATGAAGGAGAAGACGAAGTATGTTCGCTTTACTTTGAGGGGATCGAAGAAAAAGGAAAGAAAAAATTTATTTGCACCATTACAAGGGCAGATGGTTCGGAAGAAGTAGTAGATAAAAAATGGGACACTTTGGATGTAGCGTTTAAGGAAGCAAAGGCGATTTTTGAGAAGGAAGGATTTATTAATGAAGCTCATCCATTAGATGGTATATTAGTGCGTGTAGTGGCAGCAGGGAAATACTTCTCAGCAAATCATATTGTAGACGAGAAGACCTTTGAAGAGCTAGAGAAAGTACGCGTAACAAATCCTTTGCATGTGCCTGGGACAGAGCGGGGAATTAAAAATGCTAAAGAAACCTTCCCAGATGTACCAGTAATGGTGATGAGTGACTCAGAAGCATTGACGGCTGATTCGAGGAAGGATACATTGTATGCTTTGCCTAAGGAAGTAATTGATGAATTTGATCTTGGACGATGGGGCGCACACGGCGCTTCGTATGGCTATATGATGTACCGTATTCCAGAATTGGGGTTGCTTGAGAAAAAGATGATTGTCTGTCATCTTGGTTCGGGGTGTTCAATTACTGCTTTGATTGATGGCAAGCCAGCTTATACTTCGATGGGTGAAACTCCGCTTGAAGGATTGATGTCATCGACGAGAACTGGTTCAATTGATCCAACAATTGGAGCTTTGCTCGGAGAAAAGTTAGGCGCTGCAGAAGCAATTAAATTAATGAATAAACAATCTGGTTTACAAGCAATGGCTGGATCAAACGATATGCGAGAAATTATTGCTGGTGCAGAAGAGGATAATGCCGATGCAGCAGCAGCATTTGATTTGTTTATTGATGGTGTAGCAGGGAAGATTGGTGAATTTGCAGCAAAAATGGGTGGTGTAGATGCGATTGTCTTTACGGCGACGATTGGCGAACGTTCAATTCCAGTGCGAAGCGCAGTGATTTCAAAATTGGAGTTTATGGGCTTTAAGCTTAAAAATGACATAAAGATTGACAAGAGTGCTGGGTACGCGAATGTGGCAGAAGAAGGTTCAAAGCCAGTTTATGTGATTCCAACGAATGAAGCAGCTTATATGATTAAGAAGGCATCTGAGTTGCTTGATAGCATAAAATAGCATAGCTATTAATTTAACAAGAATTAGCACTCGGGGGTTTACAGTGCTAATTTTTGTGCTATAATTGAGGTAGAAAAGGAGTTATTAAAAATGACACTAAAACCATTAAAAGATCGCGTAGTGGCGGTAGTGGAAAAACCGCTAGAAAAGACTAAGTCTGGGATTTTACTTGGAGAAGCAAAGGAAAAACCAGCATATGCAGTAGTGGAGTCGGTCGGTCCAGAAGTGAAAAGCGTGAAAAAGGGCGATAAGATTGTTTATAAAGAATATTCTACGACAGAAATAAAGGTCGATGATAAAGATTATATTATTTTAAAAGAGGAGGATGTCCTAGCGACATTATAAAACATGGCAAAGAAGATTTTTTATGAAGCAGAAGCAAGAGATAAAGTTTTATCTGGTGCGAAACAATTATATGATGCAGTAAAAGTGACGTTTGGGCCTAAAGGACAGAACGTAATTATTGAAAAAGAGTATGGTGCACCTGTGATTACGCATGATGGTGTAACGGTGGCTGAAGCTGTAGAGCTTCCTAATAAAGAAGATTCTTTGGGCGAAGCTGTGGGCGCGAAATTGATTAAAACTGCAGCACAAAAATTAAATAAGGTTGCAGGTGATGGTACTACAACTGTGACCGTGCTTACTTATAATATTCTTAGTGAAGCGAATAAACTAATTGCCGCTGGTGTAAATCCGATGGAACTGAGAAGTGGTATCGAGAAAGCTGGAGCGAAGATTGTAGCTGAGATTGAGAAGTCGGCAGAGAAGATTGAAGGTGATTCATCGAAAGTAGCTGAAGTTGCAACAATTTCGGCTGGTGATGCAGAGATTGGCAAATTGATTGCAGATGTAATTTCGAAGATTGGCAAGGATGGCGTAGTAACTGTGGAAGCTGGCCAAGGATTGGAAATGGAATCGGATATCGTGGAAGGTTTTTCGTATGATAAAGGATATTCATCGCCTTTCTTTGTGACGGACGTTAATCGTCAAGAAGCAGTGTTCGAAAAGCCGTTAATACTGGTAACTGACAGAAAAATATCGGCTGCTTCGGATATACTCCCGCTCTTAGAAAAAGTTGCACAAACTGGCAAAAAGGATATGGTGATTATTGCAGAAGAGGTTGAAGGGGAGGCGTTGAGTCTATTAGTATTAAATAAGCTTAAAGGCGTATTTAATTCATTGGTGCTAAAAGCTCCGTCGTTTGGTGACAGGCGTAAGGAAATTATGGAAGATATCGCTATTTTGACTGATGCGACAGTAGTATCTAGTGATAAGGGTTTGAAGCTTGAAGAGGTAGGACTTGAAGTACTTGGCTCAGCCGCAAAGGTAATTGCAACTAAGGATGAGACTACTATTATTAAAGGTGCTGGTAGTACGAAAGCAGTGCGAGAACGAATTGATTTAATTAACGCTCTCGCTGGAAATGCAAGATCTGATTATGAGCGTGAAGAGTTTGAAAAGCGTGCAGCAGCACTCTCTGGTAAGGTGGCAGTAATTAAGGTTGGTGGTGCTTCAGAAACAGCGATTGAAGAAAAGAAATATCGCGTTGATGATGCAGTAGCAGCAACTAAAGCAGCATTGGCTGAAGGGATTGTGACTGGTGGTGGTGTAACGTTGGTAAATATGGCCAATAAGTTGGACACACAGGATGCTGGAGCAAGAATTGTACGCGAAGCGTTGAAAACTCCATTTGTGCATATTATGGAAAATGCCGGGTTGAACGCGCAAGCATTGCTAGCTGAAGTTGAATCTGCAAAAGCAGGATTTGGTATTAACGTAATGAAGCCTGAGGACGGATTGGTCGATCTTAAGAAGAAGGGAGTGATTGATCCAGCTAAGGTGACAAAGGAAGCAGTCAAGAATGCAACTTCGATTGCGGCGACAGCAATTACGATGGGTGCTTTGATTTGTGAGATTCCAGAAGAAAAACCAGCTGCGCCAGATATGGGTGGAATGTACTAA
>JAEEGI010024684.1_pt1 | contig 11705 bp, 6 predicted proteins | sample 8958751 | NCBI WGS metagenome assembly JAEEGI01 (sample SAMN16246545, study PRJNA631951) | gut metagenome | biome: gut microbiome; feature: rumen; material: KS-attached | host: Bos | place: Iran: Karaj | collected 2018-10 | reverse complement strand
AGCGGTCCGAGAATTATATTACCTAATAAAATGTTCAGTTAATATTTGTATATATATAATATTTACTATATAATTTATTATCCCTATTGAAATTAGATGTTTATTTTTTATTTTTATTATTTTAAAATAAAAAGCGTTTTTAATAATATAATAAAAAAATATATATATAAAAAAAATAACTCTAAATGCAATAAAAAATTAAAAGATATAAATAAAATGGAAAATATTGAAAGTGAAAAACAAAAATCAAATACAAGAAAATCAATAGTAGAAGAAGGAAATAAGATAATAGAAACAACAATAAAAACAGAAGGAAATAAAACAACAACTCATATTATTACAACAAATAAAGATGAAGTATATGATAAATATAATGCAATAGATTTAAATCCAGATGAATATTGTTTAGATTCAAAAGAAGAAACAGATTTAATAGATTTTCCCATTTCTGAAATTATATTAGAAAGTGAAAGAATTGAAAATGGACAAAATAAAACAAATGAATATTATAAAAAAAGTGAAATTGAAGAAATTGAAAATAAAGTTAAAGAAGAAGAAGAAAAAAAAATAAAAAGAATGAATTATGAAATAAATCAAGATTTAATAGAAAAAAATTCAATATTATATGATTCAAATTCTCATTATTCAAGTGAATATGAAGAAAAAATTTTAACACAAAGATCAAGTATAAATGTAAATGATAAATATACTCCATATGATTATAGCGAAGAAATAAGAAATGCTTCTAATGGAGGAAATGAAATTTCAAAAGAAGAAAAATTTAATTATAATATAATTTTAATTCAAAGTGTTTTTAGAGGTTATATTTTAAGAAAAGTTTTTTATACTAATATGCAAGTTTATTTAGATTATTCCTGGGCTTTTTCTCTTATTGAAAGTATTATACATCAAAAATTAATGAAATCTTTCTTTTATCTTTTCAAATATTATGTTTTTCAAAAAAAAAAAAAATTTATGAAAAATATTTTAAATGTTAATGCTCAGAAATTACCTCAAATTTTCATTAAAAAAAGATTTGCTTTATTAACGAATTTAAAAAAAGAAAGAAGTGATTATTTTACAATAAAACCTCCAAGGAAAAAAAATATAAATAAAGAAAATATTAAAGCATATAATGAGGAAAAAGATATTGATACAGAAATGAAAAATTTAAATATTATAAATGAAGAATTAAAAACAGAAATAAGAAAATTAAAAAAAAGAAATGAAATATTAAAAGAAGAAAATGAATCTTTAAAAATTAGAAGTGAATATTTAATTGAAGACTCAAAAGAAATAATTAATACTTATAGAAATATTAAAATAAAATATATATTTAAAGATCATGAAGGAAAAATAATTAATGAAAAAAACGAAATTGTTCTTGATCAACCTTCAAATTTGGTTTCTATTTTTAAAAAATTTGAAAAAGAATTAAAAGAATCAAATGACTACATTGAAAAATTAAAAGAAGAAAATAAGAAATTTGATGATAAAATAAGTAAAATTATTTCAGATATTGAATTTATAATAAAAAAACAAAATGAAATAACAAAAAGAAATAAAAATGAAAAAGAAATTGAAATTGACAATAAATTAAATTTAATTTCTGAAAATTTAAATGAAATAACAATAGATAAAAATGAAATGGAAAATTTAAAAAATAAAATAGAAAAATTGAAAAAATTATTAGAATAATAAAAAAATAAAAATAATAATCCTTTAACAGGAAGTAATTTTACTTTTGGAAGAATATCAGAAGAAGATTTAGAAAAAAGATTAGATAATTTTTTATTGAAATCAAAAAATTTTTCAAATGAAGAAGTTAAATTAATAGAAAGTAAAGATATAAATAATGAAAGTATCAGTTTTAAAAATATTTATTCTCTTCTTCAAGATTCAAAAGATAAAATAGAAAATAATAAAAATGAAATTTACATTTTAAAAACAGAAAATGAAAATTTAAAAAATAATTTAAAAGAAAGTTTTGATTTAACAAAAAATGAAAGTAATGAAAAAGAAACATTTAAAAATTTGATAGAAGATAAAAATAAAGAAATAGAAAAATTAAGAGAACAAATAAAAAAAGCTTTACAAATTACAGATAATATTCAAAAAAATAAATTATTAAAAGAAATAGAACAAGAGGAAAAAAATAAATTAAAAGAAGAAAGAAAATTATTAAAAGAAATTTCATCAAATAGAAAAAAGATTCCTTTTGAAGAAATAAATGAATTAAAAATAGAAAATATGAAATTAAAAGAAGAAATAAATAATCTAAAAAATGAAATAAATTTATTAAATAAAAGAAATAAATTAAAAACAAAAGAAGATAATAATAATCAATTACAAAAAGAAATAAATAATCTAAGAGAATCAAATAAAAATTTAAAAAATGAATTAAATCAAGAAAAAGAATTTTCAGATAAATTTAAACAAGAAAAAAAATATCTTAATAATAAAATGAGAGAAACATTTTTAAGACAATTATTATTAAATTATATGAGAAAAGATGAAAAAACTTTATCATATAATTTTACAAGATTTCTAAAATTAATATTAGAAAAAAATGAAAAAAAAAAAGACAATAAATTATCAAAAGAAAAATTAAAAAGTTTATTATTAAAAAATATAATTCAAAACAAAGAAAAAGATAAATTATATTTTTTAAGAAAAAACTTTATGAAATTTTATAGAAAAGGAATAATAAGAGAAATGAATATGTCAAATTCACAAAAACAAAATTTAGAAAAAAGAAGAAGTGAATGGAAAATAAAATATGAAAAAGAAAAATTAGCTGAAAAATATGATAAAGAAAATCCAGAAAAAGCAAAAAAAATTAGAGAAGAAATTAAATTAATTGAAGAACAAGAAAAAATTAATAATTTAAATAATTCTATTATTTCTCCTAATTTAACAGATGAAGAAAAAAGAGAATTAGCAAAAAAAAAATATTTAAAAGATTTATTTTATAATAAAATCAAAGCAAAAGAAAATTTCTTACATAAAAAATTCACTAAATTTTATTATCGAGGATTATACTTAAGAATGAAATATGGAGAAAAATTAAAAGATAAATTACAAATCCCAGAAAATAAAATAGAAGAAAAAATTGAAAAAAAAAAAGAAGAAAATTTAGAAAATGAAAAAGAAAATAATTTAGAAAATTTAGAAAATGAAAAAAATATAAAAAAAAATGTAGAAGAACAAAGAAGGAAAGCAAGAGCTTTAAGAAAACAATTAAAAGATAAAAAAGATTCTTCAAAAGTTAATATTAATGATTTAAATAATGATGATCATAATAATATAAGTGATAATGAAAATAATAATAATGTTGAAATAGAAGAAATTGTTAATGAAGAGACTGGAGAAGTTATTAAAAAAATTAAAAAAAAAAATAATTATGAAAATAATCTTCGTCGATTAGAATTAGAAGAATTACTTTCTAAATTTTTATATAAAATTGAAAGAAATGATAAAGCTTCTTTAAAAAGTGATTTTACTAAATGGAATTATAGAACAAAATTAATGAAAATGAAAGGAATGAAATTAATGAGAAAAAAGAAAAAAAAAGGAAATAAAGAAAAAAAAAAAGAAGAAATTAATGAAGATAATAAGAATGATATTATTGATACTAATAATGATAATAATAAAAAAAATATTAATGAAGAAGAAGAAGATGAAGAAGAAAAAAATGAAAATTTTGAGAAAAAAATGTCTTTTAGAGAAAGAAGAAGAATTCAAAAAGAAAAAGAAAAAAAAGAAAAAGAAGAAAAAGAAAAAGAAATGATAAATGAAAATAATAAAGAATTAAAAACAATAAAAGGAAAAAATTTAAAGGAAAGTGAAAATCCTTTAAATAATAATAATTTAGAAGATATAAATGAAGATGATGAATATATATATGATTTAATAGATATAAATGATGAAATAAAGAAACATATAAAATTATCTAAAATAATTGAAAATAAAATAAATTATCCAATTAAAAAATATTTTTATCATTGGAAAGAAATTACAAAATTTGAAAAAAAAATAAAAAAATTAAAAGGAAATTATTTAAATTCATTTATTAATTTAGAAAGTAATGTTATTAAAAATAAAAATAATGAATTAAATGAAAGTAATGGAAGTTCTTCAAGTAAAAATTCAATGGATGTTAGAAAAAATTTAAAATTTACAATTGGAATATCTTTACTTAAAAAAATATTAAAAAAATTTTTTGTTGAAAATTATTTTGAAAATTTTATGAAAGAATATTTAAAAGATTTAAATAAAGGAAAATTTAAAAAAATTATTTCAATAGATGATTCAAATAATTTAGTTAATTTATTAAATATATTAACTTCAGCCGATTATAATATATTTTCAACTATTATTAAATTAACTGAAAAAACTGATAAAAACTTATTAAATATTCTTGGAAAAAAAGCGAAGATTAAATTAATGAATTATTTAAAAAATGGAGATAATATAAATTTAAGTAAAAAAAATGAGGATAATTTAAAAATTACTAAAGAAAGTAAAGTTATAATTCAAAGAAATATTGGAGAAGAAAAAGATAATGAAGATATAGAAATATTTAAAGAAACTAAAACAATAACTACAAAAACAAAAACCATAAGAAGAAGAAAACAAGATAAATAAATAAATCAAAAGCAAATGCACTTTATTTAACAAAATAAAATAAAATTAATATATTTTTTTAATTAAATTATTTTTTTAAAGTATTTTCCTTTTTAAAATAAATAAAAAAAAAATAAAAAATGGAAGACAAATGGATAGAAGATTTAAAATTAGGAAAATGTTTAGATGAACCTTCCTTAAAGCACTTAATAGAAAAATTAACAGAAATATTAATAGAAGAAAGTAATATATCCTTAATAAAATCTCCAGTAATAATATGTGGTGATATCCATGGTCAATTTTATGATTTATTGAAATTACTATCTTTAGGAGGTTCCCTTCCAAAAACTAATTATTTATTCTTAGGTGACTACGTAGATCGAGGTAATAACAGTGTAGAAGTGATAGAACTTCTCTTCTGTTATAAATTAAAATACCCAAACAACATTTTCCTTCTTCGAGGTAATCATGAATCACGTCAAATATCTTTCACTTATGGTTTTTATGAAGAAATAACAAGAAAATATGGTAATTCAAATCCATGGAGATATATAATGGATTTATTTGATTATTTACCATTATCTGCAATAATTGAACAAAAAATTTTTTGTGTTCATGGTGGTTTATCTCCTTTTATTTCAACAGTGGATCAAATTAGATTAATAAATAGAAAATTAGAAATTCCACATGATGGTGCTTTTTGTGATTTATTATGGAGTGATCCTGATGATATTGAAACTTGGAATATTAGTTCTAGAGGTGCAGGATGGATTTTCGGATATAAAGTCGTCAATGAATTTAATTATTTAAATGGAATCGAATTAATTTGTAGAGCTCATCAATTAGTGAATGAAGGTTATAAATTCTGGTTCAAAGACAAAAATTTAGTGACTATTTGGTCTTGCCCTAATTATTGCTATCGATGCGGAAATAAAGCTAGTTTTATGAAAATTTCTGGAAATGGAAATTTAAGAGAATTTTTCGTTTTTGATACTGTTAAGGAAAGTATTTCTAGTTCCCAAGTTAAAACACTTGTTCCATATTTTTTGTAAAATTAAAGTTTTTTTCTCTATATAATCATTAAAATTCAAAATTATATTTTTATATATATATTATTGTTATTATATAATATATATATATATTGTAATATATTTTATTGTTTTTTATTTCTCTTTATATAAATGACCCCATTCTCCAGTTTCATAAGAATAATTATCCATTCTATAAATTTCTGGTTTTTCTATTTTTCCAAAAGCAATATAAGTTTCATATGGGGTTAACATTGGCTTTGAAAATTGATCAGGCCAATCAATACTTAATCTAGGACAAGCAATTTGAATAAAACAATCACATTGTGGAAATTTACTTATTTTTTCTTCAGTAATTTCATTTAAACAAATATTAACATAATCTTTATTATTTTCATCTAATAATTTATTAATTCTATCTAAAATTCCTTTAGAACCTTGTCTTCCTAAAGTTCCGAAAATTACACCAATAAATTTACTTTCTTTTAATTTTTCAATTTGTTCAAATCTGATTTTTTTCATTAAATCAATATCATATTCTTCAATAGTTAAATATTTAGTAAAAGGATTATATTGAAAAAATTTAAAATTAGGATTTTGTATCATAACACTTTCCATATGAAATCTTCCATCACAAATAAAAATAACATAACAATTATCTTTTTTCTTTTCTAAAATAGGACTTGTACAACCAATAACTTCTCCAATAACTCTAGGTTTATTTTGAGGAATGATAATATTATTTTTATCATAACCACAATCAATTAATTTTCTTTTTAAAACAAAAAGAGAAGAATTATATTGTAAACTTCCTAAAAAAAATAAAGAATCTGAATTTTCTTTTGGAAAATTTAAAATGATAGTTTTGACTAAGTGTTCAATATCAATTTTAATTTCAACAAAAATATACATGACTTTCACTAAAGTAATAATATTAGGTTTTAAGCAAGAATGAGCATAATGAATAATTAAATCACAATTTAATAAAGAACAACCTATATCATCAATACAACAAGCTCCATAAGTTATATCTCCTAATATTATTGTTTCACATTCTGCAAAAGTTGATAAAATATCTGAAATTAATAATGAAAAGATTAATAAACCTTCTGGAAATTGTAATGCTATTAAAGGATTTTTTTTTTTCTTTTCTTTTGATATTTCTCTTATTTTTTTTATTGATTTATAAATTTCAAAATTGTAATTTTTTGGAAGTTTTTCTAATGCTATTGTTAATAATTGATTTTCTTCCAAATCTTTATAATTTTCTTTCTCTATTATGTTTATAATTTTTGTTTTTGATGTCTTTGTGAAAATTTGGATTTCTTCTTTTTCCATATTAATTAAAATGTTTAAATTGAAATATCAAAATTAATTAATAGGTTAAATGGAAAATCTATTAAATAACATTAAATGTCCAAATTGCAAAAGTGAATTTGAAAATTATCCAATAATATTAAATTGTGGTCATACAATATGTAAAAATTGTTTACCAGTTGATCAATCATTGAATTCTACTGAATGTCCAATTGATAAAGTTCAAACAGAAGACACAAACAATTTAAAAGAAAATAAAATAATAAAAAGAATATTATCAATATTAAAATTACGGTCAATGAATTATTTATCTCTTACAAAATTATCTTTTTCATATTGTTATAATTGTAAAATGTTCTTATCTAATTTTTCTTCTCAACTTCATTACTTTGTTAATCATAAAATTTATTCTTTAAGTAAATATACTTTTAATCATTTTTTACAAATTGAAAAAGGAAGTGAAAATGAGAAAATAAATCCTTTTATTCAATTTTATTTTAATTTATATTTATTCCAAAAAGATAATATTTTCAAAGATTCAGAAATAAAAGAAATAAAAGAAAATTTTCCATGTAATGAAGATTCATATTTGTTTTATGGAGAACAATATGAAGCAACAGAAGAAAATAGAATATTTTATAACATATTAAAATTTGTAATTCAATATGATTCAAATGATAAAAGTTATTCACTTAAAAAAGGGTATTTGATCTCTCAAAAAAATGATTTTAAAATGAACGGTTTTTATGTAACATATAAACAAAATTATATGATTAAAGCAATTGGATTAGTTAATTTTAGAGAAACAATTTTTTTTGGTTTGATTACTTTTACACCAACTCAAATTAATTCAGGTTTTTTTTTAATAAATGGAATTTTAGATGATGGTAAAAGTTTTAAGATTGGAAAATTTAATGAAAATTTAAATGAATATCCTTCTTATGAATTAGAAACTGGAGAAATAATTAATTATAATGATTCAGTTATTGATGTTAAAAGAACAATTTTGTATGCTCAACAACCAATCACTTATAATGAAAATTTTTTAAATAATATTTTCTTTAGTTGTGAAAATAATAATGATGGTTCTTACAAAATTATAATTAAGAAAAAAATCACTGGAAATCAAAATATTGTGTTTTCTTTTAAAAATAATAAAATTGAATATATTATATTTGATTATGAAGAAGAACAATATATTATTATTCCTTTAATACAAAAAGAAAATGTTGTTGAAACTCATTTTTCAAATTGCCAAATCAATCTAAAAAAAAAATCAATAAGTTTATTATATAATAAAGAAATAAAAGGTTTTATTATAATTAAAGATTCTAAAAAACTTACTGGTTATTTATTTCAAAATAAAAAATCGAATGAAAATGGAAAAAGACTTTTTAAAAAATATTGTAAATTTAAAATCAAACATATTGTTAATAATTTAGAAGAAATTATAGAGTGGTTTCAAGAATTTTTTGAGATAAATTTAAAAAATCTTGATATTACTTTTAGATTATTTAATCAAGATTTAAATCCAAAAAAAGACTCTAATTATTTTAAGTTTGATTGTGAAGAGAATAGAATAAGTGATAATGAAAAAACTATTAATAAAACTATTGAAAATTTATCAGATTTATCAATTTATAGTATTCTTCCTGATATTTATAATAATAGTTTATTTCAGACAATAAAAGAAGATTTAATGAAAATAAATTTTGAAAAAAAAAAAACAACAACAAGCAAAGACCAATGTTATATTTATTAATTAAATTAATAAAAAATTTATTTAAAAAAAAATATTATTCATGAATTTGCAAAAAATAAAACATGTATAAATAACATATTAAATATTAAAATAAAAATTGTAACATTTAATTTTAGATAATTCATTAATATAATCAATTTGAAAATTAGGATTTTTATTTTTCATCCATTTATAAACAAGAGAATCAATACAAATTAATCTAAAACAAATAATACAATTATCAGGTTCTTTATATAAATTATTTTGAGTTTCATTTTTAATTTTAGTTCCACTATCATAAAATTTTTCTAAATTTTCTTTTAAATCTTGTTCAATTTCATCTTGTTTTGATCTTGATATTCTTTGTTTTTTAGTAAAATTATTAATATAATAATCATATTTTTTAATTACCATTATACTAATTTTTGATACTTCACCTCCTTCACTTAATAAATCAGATATGTTTTTAAACATAAATTCTTCATTTTTAATTGGTCCTAATTCAATATTATTATCATTGTATATTAATTTTAATGAATTATAGAATATTTGTATATATACTTGAAAATCTTCTGTTATATTATCAATTATACTTAATCCAATGTTTAATATTATTCCTGGATATATATTTCCATTTAATATTAATTTTTTTATTGGATTATTATTATTTATTATTGAATATACTGATTTATATCCATCACTTAATTCTAATTGATATTCTTCTTCAACTGATTTTTTAATTGATAATAATTTTAAATACATATTACAATTTATACTTGCATCTTTTTCTGCTACTTTTGTTAAGAAACTTCTATTTCCTATTTGAAAAATATATTTAAATTTATCTGATAATATATTAAAATTTTCTTCTATACGATTTTCAAATTGAATATTGTCTTTTTGAGATAAATGAAATAAAATAAAAGAAATATATCTATATTGATAATCAAAAAAATTTTGAATATCATTATATAATGAAAAATATTTATGATTAGTTTTAGGTTTTTCAATAATTAACTTAAAAGTTTCATCATTAATATTAATTTTATTATTATAATTATTTTCAATAATATATTCATAATAACATTTACAATAATTTGTTTTATTTATAATTTGTTTTCCTTTACAAATTTTACAAAAATTAATAAGATTATTATTATTTAAACGGCATAGACAAAAATATTCTCCTTTGTCTATGCCGTCTATTGAAAATTTTGGATTTTTAAAGGAACAATTTCTTTTTTAATAACTTCTTCTTTAACAAAATCATTTATTTTTTTATCTTTCGAATTTTTTCCTTTTTGGTCTTTATTATTACTATTATTATTATTATCTTTTTTTATTTCTTTATCTTTTGAAATTTGTTTATTTATTCTATAAGCAGGATATTTCATTAATTTTTTTTTCATGTTTATTTCTTCATTTTCATCTGAACTTTCATTTACTGATTGAATATTATCTTTTTCATTTAAATTTTGTTTATAATTACTATCATTTGTATTATTTTCTTTTTTTTTACTTTGATTTTTAATAAATTTCATACTTTCATTATAATTTCTTTTTGTATTACTTATTTTTTCAGGAAATATATTTTTAATTTTAGATTTAGTTTTTGAAGTATCGTCTATATCTTCATAAAAGTTAACTTCTTTATCCATTTCTTCAAGTAATTTTTTTGTTTTTTCATTTGGTTTATAACTTGCTTTTTTATTTCCTGCTATAAAATCTGTTTCTATTAAATTATTTTTTGAATTTGAAGTTGGTTCAAAACTGTTTTTTTTCTTTGATTTTAAATCTACATTTTTATTTTGTTCATTATTATTTATTTGAATTGGTAATGATTTTTTTTTATTTTTTAATCGTGATAAAAAAGAATCAAATTCATCATCTTTTATATCTTTTAAATTTATATTTTTCATATTTTCCATTTCATCAATTTGACTATTTTCTTCAAATAAATTATTATCATTTTTGTTTTCTAAATATTCTTCTTCTTGTTCTTTAATAGTTTCTGGATAATCTCTATTATTTTTCTCATTTATTTTATTTCCTGTTGAAAATGATAAATCAAATGTTTTATTTAAATTAATATTCATTTCTTTTTTATTTGAATTTATTATATTATCAATATTTTCTTTTTTTTTACCAAATGTAGCAGTAAAATTATTTTCATAAATAAATTCGTTATTATCTTTTTTATTTTCACTTTTTTTTCTTTCAGAATGATAAGAAAATTTATTTTCAGAACTGACAACATATCTAACATTATTATTATTATTATTAATAATAGGCATTTGTCTCATATAATAAGCAGCATTAGTTGAAGTAATATGATTATTAATAAACATCCATTCTAATTTTTGTATTTCATTTCTAATAGATTGTAATTCATCTTTATGATTAAAGAAACAATCAATAAAACTATGACAGAAACTTTTCATAAATTCATTTTTAGAAGTAAAAATATTATTATTATTTAAATGATTATTATTTTTAGAAGATAATATATTAGATGAACTAGGAATTGAAAAATAATTTTTTGAAATTAATAATTTATTAAGTATATTTCTGTTATATGATTTTTTACTTGTTTGTTTTATGCTTTGAGAATTTCCTCTTATTTGACTTCCAAAATATTCATCTAAATCTATATTTTCAAAATTAAAATCCTCTGATTCACTTTTTTGATTTGTATTTTTCCCGCCATATTTTTCATTCATTTTTTTCTCATTTTCATTTACGTTATTTATATTATTTTTATTTAATCTTTTATTTTGAAATGTTTTTTCGTTTGATGTCTTTGTTTTATTCACTTTTGATTCAATTACATTATTATTATTATTAATATTAGAATTTTGAAATGACATTTTTTATTATTAAAAATATAAATAATATTGTTTTATATTAAAAAGCAATTTTTTAGAAATAAATAAATGGATTAACTTGGCATCATATTGGGGATTGGGGATGGGGGATTGGGGATTGGGGATTGG
>JAEEGI010024679.1_pt1 | contig 11707 bp, 7 predicted proteins | sample 8958751 | NCBI WGS metagenome assembly JAEEGI01 (sample SAMN16246545, study PRJNA631951) | gut metagenome | biome: gut microbiome; feature: rumen; material: KS-attached | host: Bos | place: Iran: Karaj | collected 2018-10 | reverse complement strand
TATCTTAGGTAGCCAGATCAGCTTCACCGAAGGTGAAGCCCGAAGGGCAAGCCGGGAAGTGAGCGAAGCGAAACCGAAGCCGGCGCAGCCAATCTGGCTACCCCGCGAAGCATAAAGCATTGGCATTGCCATCAAAACAAATCCTGGCACTTCGACAGGCTCAGTGACCTGAGAGTCCGGGATGCCAATCGAAAATGGAAATGGAAATATTTTTTTGATGATTCAGTTGACACTTCTAAAACAAAATCTACGCAGCCAACAGCTACGTAGATTTTTGTTGTTTGGGGGATATGACCTTAATATAGTTATTCAATAGGACAATACATGGATATTTTACTTAACGAAATGTTATGTCTGTATCAACCGTCTTTAACTTTGAATTATCGATTTGTTTTATAATTGCGATAATGTCCAAAGCAGATTTTTGGTTAAATAATCGAATCTTTATTTTTGAAGATATTTTATTCGTTGAAACGCAAAAAAAGACCGCTAAATGCGGTCTTATAAAATCTTGCGATTACGAGGATTAGAATGCGTCTGCAGCTGATTCGCTAGCTTCTGCAATAACTTCTGCACTCGGAGCCACTTCTGCTGCAGAAGTTTTTACTGCATCAGCGGTGATATCGTTAGCGCCTTTTTCGACTATCTTAAGCTTATGTTCCTTGAAACGATTCATAGCGATAGTGGTGGGCTTCTGCGTGAGTTGGATATAACCCTGCTTGGACTGATTGTTAATGAAGCGAGCTTCGTGAGCCATCATAACGACAGCACGGAAAACCGAGCCTTGGCATTCTTCACTAGCATAGATATCATCAAGATAAACTCTTTGAGATTCAGCCATTTGGGTACCTCGAAAAATTTTAGAAGAGGGAGAGGGATTCGAACCCTCGTTACCGTAAGGTAAACACGCTTTCCAAGCGTGCGCCTTCAACCACTCGGCCATCCCTCCATTAGGATGTGCGCCAATTATAACTAATTATTTTTCGTTTGTCAAGGGATGTTGTTGAAATTTTCAAAAAAAATGAATTTTTTTTGAAAATTTAGTGGTTGGTAAACAGTGGTTAGTAATCAGGAATGTAAAGGAAACGTTCTTATAGCAATCCTAACCACTAACCACCAACCACTAATCACTATTTACAACTTGCTCAGTTCATCCCACACGACTTGCATCAACGGTTCCAGCGTCTTGGGCGTGAAATCGAACTTGATGTTCGCTGTCGCGAAAAGTTCCGGAATCGGACGGCTACTGCCCAGGCTTTCGGCCTTGAACAAGTCGTCAATCGCCTTCTGCGGATCCTTCTTGAAGTTCGCCCAGACCTGCAGAGCGCCAATCTGCGCGATGCCGTATTCGATGTAGTAGAACGGGCATTCGAACAAATGCAGTTGCTTCTGCCAAAGGTTGCGGCGGACGGCTTCAAGCCCGCTGTAATCGACTCCGGCATCGTAGCGGTCCATGATTTCGCTCCAAATGTCGCTGCGGTCTTCGGCGGTATGCGTGGGGAAGTTGTACAGCCGATGCTGGAAACTGTCGATGCTTGCCACCCACGGGAACAGCCAAATGACGTCGGCAAGTTCGCCTTCGGTGCTGCGGACAATCGCTTCGTGGTCGTCGCCGTAGAAAGGCTTGAGGTTTGACATGCCGATGAGTTCCATGCTCATGCTTGCGACTTCGGCAAACTCTGCCGGCACGTCGCGGTATGCGAAAATCGGTTGCTTTGCCAGTGCAAACTGGTGGAAAGAATGTCCCGATTCGTGCAACAGCGTGTAAATATCGCGGTCCGTCTTGGCAGAATTCATGAAGATGAAGGGTAGTCGACTTTCATCAAAACCGATTTGGTAACCGCCGGGGGCTTTCCCTAAACGGCTATCCGGGTCAATCAGTTTTTTCGCCTGCATTTCGCGTGCCCACTTGCCCGCTTGCGAGTGGATGCTCTCGAAAATGCAATCGACTTTTTCGATGAGCTCGTCACCGCTCTGGTAAGGCTTGAGCGGTGGCCTGCTAAGCGGATCCACGTCCAAGTCCCATGGACGCAAGCGTTCAAGGCCCATCTTCTTTGCACGACGTTTGTACATTTCCTTTTGCAGCGGAAGCACGAGCTTCTCGATGCTTTCGTGGAAGTTTTCGCAATCGGCGGGGGTGTAGTCAAAGCGGTGCTTTGCAAGGAAGATGTAGTCTATGAAATCCTTGCAATGTGCATTCTTGGCAATTTGCTTGCGAATTTTAAATAACTTGTCGTAGGATTCGTCAAGTGCAACTTTGTCCTGGAGACGGCGTTCCCACATGGCGCGCCAAGCACGCTCGCGGAGGCTGCGGTCGGTCTTTTCCATGTAGGCGGCGAGCTGCTGCATGGTCTTGACTTCGCCATCGAAATGGACGCTCATGCCACCTGTAATTTTCTGGTAGGCCTGCACAGCCTTGTTCTCTTCAGTTTCAAGCGGAATGTTGTCCGGGGAGAACAAGTCCAGCGAAACCTGCACGCCTTTGAGCCATTCGCCAAATTCGCTTTTGAGGGCGTCTTTGGACGGGTGAGCCATTAGTTTGCGGTTCAGCTTGTCGTCGTATTCAATCATCAACGGCTGGATGTTTTCTACAAAATCCGAATAAGCCTTGGCGGCTTTTTCGTCGCGGGTGTCGCATGTCATTGCCACGTAACGCCTGCTGCTCACTTCGCCAAGGACCGATTCCAGTTCGCTCCAGTCCAACACCCATTTGCGGAGTTTATCTGCATTCACGGGAATGTCGCGTTGCAGGAGCGAACGGTACAATTTCGAAATTTCTTTTTCGTCATCCGGATTCAGATTTTCCGGAACAAAGTTGCGTTTAGCCATGTTTTTATTTTGTCACGTCTTTATAAATTCAGAAGTTTACCCAGTTTGCCAATCCAGTCGTTTACAAGCATCTTCAAGAGCTTGTCGCGGATGATGTCTTCAAGTTTCTTGACATCTTCAGGGGTAACTTCCTTCGTGATGCTGAAGTCCTGCGAAACGGATTTTCCGCCTGCAGTGAGGGATACGTCGATAAATCCGGCGATGCCGTATTTCCGGACTTCGTTGAGCTTGAACACGCGCATGTCGAGCGGGAACGCTGCGTTCAGGTGCATATCGTTGTCGCCTGGAGCAAGCCTCAGGGAATCCTTGAGTGTCAGCGGAAGAGTGATTAGCGTATCGAACTTGAATTCAATTTTCAGATCGTTAATCCATAGCGTGTCCTGTGTCTTGTTATGGGCGTTCAGTAACACGTCAAAGTTGGCGTGGCCGAGTTCCGTAGTGATAACGCCTTGCGACAAGTCCTTCACGAGCTTTACCGCATCGGGGTTCGGAATGAATCCTTTGAGCCCGTTCTGGACGAGGTCCATAATCGGCGGGTCGATTTCTATAGAATCGTAGGTGAGATCCTTGTATTCCATTTTCGTTTGGATGATAATCTTTGCGGCTTGCAGCTTTTGCAAAAATGCGCATCCGTTGAGGGCCGCCAGTACAACAAGGAATAATCCTGCGAGGGCGACAGGGAAAGTGAATCGTGAGAATTTGGTTTTCATTATATCTCCTTTGTCTTTCAAGCTTTATTATAAAAAAATATTTTATCCCGGTCTTCTCATTCTGAATTCCATGAGCGTTTGAACGAGCTTTTGGTCGTCAATCGGTTTTGCCAAATGTCCGTCCATGCCTGCCATGAGTGCATTTTTCTTATCTTCTTCAAATGCATTTGCCGTCATTGCGATAATAGGAATGTTAGACTTGCTGGGGTCGCCCAGACCGCGTATTGCTCTTGTCGCTTCATAGCCGTTCATGCGGGGCATTTGCACATCCATCAGAATGAGTTCATATTCATTGGGTGCTGCATTGCGAATCTTTTCGAAGGCTACATCTCCGTCGTTTGCTGTATTGACAATAACACCTTTTTCGGTCAAGAGTTCTTCGGCTATTTCACGATTCATTTCATTGTCATCGACAAGCAGAACTTTCATGCCGTTGAGCGAAACGGACGATTGCTTTTGCGGATCTGGTGAGTTTATTATGAAATCGTTGCACCATTTCATCGGGATGAATACCGTAATTTTTGTACCCTTCCCTTTTTCCGATTCAATGTCGATGGTGCCGTCCATGATGTCCGTTAATTTCTTGACAATCGTCATGCCGAGGCCTGTGCCCTGGATTCGGCTCACGGTAGAAGATCGTTCTCGTGTAAATTCGTCGAAGATGTGTTTTTGAAAATCAGGACTCATGCCAATGCCTGTGTCTTCGACGGTTAATGCATAGATGCTATAACCTTCGCGGTCGCAAGGTTGTTCGTTGAACGAGCATGTAATGGAGCCGCCTTCGTTTGTATATTTGATGGCGTTTCCGATGATGTTTGCCGCGATTTGGTTGATGCGGTCGCAATCGATGATGACAAACTTGTGCTCGACGTTCGAAATTGTGGCTACAAACGTAAGTCCCTTGGATTCTGCATGGGAACCGTATGTTGTTGACAACGCCATGATGAATTTTTCGAGGTCGCATTTTTGTTCGCTGAGAATGATTTTCCCTGATTCTATGCGGGACATTTCAAGGACCTGGTTCACAAGCGACAACAGCTGGTGACCGGCAATATCTATTTTGGCTAGATATTTTTTGACCATTTCAGGTTTGTCGATGTGCTTTTTCGCCATGGCGGTAAAACCAGTTACTGCATTCATTGGTGTTCTGATGTCATGCGACATGTTGAAAAGGAACGTCGTCTTTGCGTTATTGGCGTTACGAGCTTCGGTCAAGGCTTGCGACAATCTGCGGTTCGCCTCTATTTCTTTTGATTTTTCGGTCGTGATGTCGCGGAAAAAGATGACGCCTTTTTGAACGACATTTTTTTTAACTTCGACGGGAATATAGACCATCGTTATGTATTGGGTTTCCCCTTTGGGGCCTGGTCCTCTGAAAACGACACTTGGAAAATTCCTAAAGATTTTGCGGCTCTTGATGATAACTTCAAAGAAGTTTTTGAAATCTTGTCCATTCTGCTGGTCGTCCAGATTTTTGATGAAACCGTCCTCCATGTCCTCGATTTTTCCTTGCTTGGGGTATGGCAGCGGAATCGAGGAAAAGTCTTGGAATGTTCCTTTTTCCGCATCGACTAGAACCATTGCCTTGGCGATAGCGTTCTCAGCTTTGGCGATGTAACTTGCAATCCGGTTCTGTCGTGATTCGCTGCGCATCATCAGGAATTGGACGAATACAAGGTAAGCGATGTAACCAAAGAAAATAAGGGTGAGCAAGAATTGCAATGTGCGACCTGCTTTGACCCCCATCGAGTATAGGTTTTGTGCAGCCTCGGACGGAAAAATTGAATAAACGCTCAAGGGTACCGTGTGTAGCGGAGCTATGAATCCCTGGGTGTTTTCTATGGAACCGTTGAAATTGAAATCGGTAGGCGAGAGCGTCGTGTAGGCATCGATTATCTTGTTCCGATTTTCGGCGTCGAACATCGATGTGTAGAGGATGCTTTTAAAGTTATCCCTGAATAGACCTTGGAGCGAGGTTTGCTTTAGGTCTAGCGAAATAAGGGGGATGACGCTTCTTCCTTCCGTGTTCACGATGCCAGCTGATGCACTTGCCCCATAGACCTTGTACTCCAACATTCTTTTGATGGTTTTTTCGTCGAATGAAGAACTCAGAACACCGATAACTTCGTTCTTGACAATCACTGGAGCGTAAAAGACAATGTATGCCATGTCTTTTTTGGTTGGCATGGAAACGAATATCCCGCTGTTTCCTTTCATGCCGTCTGTAAAGTACCACTTATAGCCTGAGTAAATGGTTTCGCCTGACGAGGTCTGTGTGTTGCCCAATTTATCCGTATATCGCAGATGGTCGAACTGCACCATTTTTTCGAGTTCTGCAAGATAGACTGAGTTTAGCTGCCCGTCTTGAATATCGCCTGAACTTAGCTTCGCAATGGCTTCGATTGATTTTAATGAATTTGAAAAAATATCGTCTAGCTTAATGGTCATGGCGCAAGTTATATCTTTGATATAATCCTTATTGCGCTGTATGACTGCGTCTTTATCTTCGTTTTGGAATGCAGTAAAAGCTTCTATGATAAAATAAATGACAAGAATCAACGGAGCGAATCTTATGATGGAGTACTTTAAACGTATGTTCTTGTTTTTTACCATTTGTTGCTCAGTTTTGTTGCGGGCGGATTTTTCATTATATTTTTCTTAATATAAATATAAACTTTTATTGGAGCGAAATTATTTTTTGAATAGAAAAGAGATGTTTTGTGATGTAACGCATTTTTTAAGTTTTTTTGGGAAAATGGGTATTCTTTTTGTTGGAAAATAATGTAGTTTTTTGCTGAACTAATATTCCAACTTGGAATAATCAAATTAAAGGTATTTAATGAATCGTTACGATCTAGTATTGCTAGGACTTATTTTGGAGCACGAGCGGAGTGGTTATGACATTATTACGGAAATCCGCGACCGCGAACTCGACCGCTGGGCGAAGATTAGTACTTCGACAGTGTATAATCGGCTGATTACGCTGGAAAAGAACGAATGTATCGTAGGACATGCGGAACGCGATGGAAACCGTCCGGAGCGCATGGTGTTCAATATTACAGATAAAGGTAGAGAAGTGCTTCGCAAGGAAGTGCTCAAGCATTTGACCGGATTCAACGATGATCCGCGGACGCTTGGCTTCGCTTTCCTCTTTGGTGCCGATAATAAGGAAGTCATTCGAACGCTCGAAGTGCATGAACGTAGGCTGGTTCAGGAAATTGAGAATCTGGAAAAGATGATTGCTGAGGAACCTCGCCCGACGCTTTATCCGGACGGTCCGTTCCTCAACTGCATGAGCCGCGACCACATTCTTGTGGAACTCAAGTATGTGCGAGCTGCTATCGGCATCTTGCGCGACCCGGTCCGCAGCAAGAAACTTGGCGGATACTTCTATATCAATTTCGGTAACCGCGATTTCGAAAAGTTTGATGAGTAGAGGTTAGGGATTAGGTCATAGGGGGTAGGGATTAGGATTATAATCGCGATTAAGGTTGGTGAGCCTGCCGAACCATGCCGCCTAACTAACCTAAGACCTAAAGCCTACAACCTAAAACCTTGATTTTTCTCTCGTCTCTCGTCTCTCAACTCTCGTCTAATTTCTAAATTTACCTCGCAAAAGTTTTAACGGTTTTTGATGATGGTTACTAACCATTAATCACCAACCACTAATCATTTTTTACACCCCCTCTCTAACGGAGATAAAATGGCTACAAAAACAGTGAAGAAGAGCGCTGCAAAGAAGGCTCCGGCTAAGAAGACCGCTAAGGTCGCTGCCCCGAAGTATGGCTACTTTGATGACGCTGCAAAAGAATACGTGCTCACCACCCCGGCAACCCCGATCAAGTGGTGCAACTACGTCGGTACTCTCAATTTCGGCGGTATCGTCGATACGACCGGCGGCACTCTCGTTTGCAAAGGCGACCCGGCTCTCAACCGTATCACCAAGTACATTGCACAGATGCCGTGCTCTGACTTCAAGGCCAGCACTATCTACATCCGTATCAAGGATGGCAAGAACTACAAGATTTTCTCCCCGTTCTACGTTCCGACTCTCGTCAAACTCGACAAGTGGGAATGCCACGTGGGTCTTTCCTACATGCGCTGGATTGCCGAAGCTTTCGGCCTCCGCGTGCAGGTGACGATTTTCGTCCCGACGGGCTCCAACACTCTCCTCCAGGACATCCAGGTGACGAACATCGCCGGTGGCTCTAAGGAAGTGGACATTATCCCGGTTTATGAATTCAGCCACTTCGAAGCTGAAAAGCAGCTCACGAACGCCGACTGGGTTCCGCAGACCATGACCCTCAAAGGCCACTGGGAAAAGGACGGCCACGTCGTTTTGGAACAGTACGCTTACATGAAGCGCGACTACGCCGTGAACTACGTTACTGCTGACTGCAAGGTCGGTAGCTTCGATGGTGACCGCCGCGTGTTCCTCGGCCAGAACGAAATGGGTTCCTGGGCAAATCCGCTCAGCCTCCAGAACAAGGAACTTGCAAACAGCGAATGCGACCGTGGCGACAACATTGCCGCTCTCATGATCCACGCTGGCAAGATTGCCGCCAAGAAGACTTTCCGTACCTGCACCCAGCTCGGTCAGGAACAGAGCCTCAAGGTTGCTGCCAAGGCTATCAAGAAGTACCGCGACTTGAAGAACGTCGATAAGGCTTTCGACGAACTCGCCAAGTTCTGGGAAAACTACCTCTCTACAATCCAGGTGAACACTCCGGATGCTGCATTCAACTCCATGGTGAACGTGCACAACCCGCGTCAGTGCCACACCACGAAGAACTGGAGCCGCTACCTGTCCCTCTACCAGTTGGGCTACGGCACCAGCCGCGGTATCGGTTACCGTGACTCCAGCCAGGACCTCATGGGCGTCATGAGCCACATGCCGGAAGAAGCTCTCGTTCTTACGAAGAACCTCCTCTCCGTGCAGCGTCCGGAAGGTAACGCCATGCACCAGTACGCTCCGCTTGCCCTCGAAGAAGATAACGGCAACGAAGCTAACGCCGGTGACTCCCGCGAAAAGAAGGGCGTGCTCGACGAAAACGGCAACCCGGCTTACGCAGACTGGTACGGCGATGACCACCTCTGGATTGTCCTCACTGTTGCGAACTACCTCAGAGAAACTGGCAAGATGGAACTCCTCAACGAGGAAATTCCGTTCTACGAAGCTGGCAAGAAGCGCGCTCAGCGTGAAAAGGGCACTGTCCTCGAACACTTGAAGCGTTCTCTCAAGTTCTCTCGTGAACACCTCGGCAAGCACGGTCTTCCGCTCCTCGGCTTTGCTGACTGGAACGACTGCATGAACCTCCCGCTCGGTGCAGAATCTACGTTCAACACTGCTTTGTACGCAAAGGCTTTGCTCGAAATGATGGGCATTGAAGAAGCTCTCGGCGACAAGGAAGCCGTTGAAATGTACAAGGGCTGGTACGAAGATGTCAAGAAGGCATTCAACGACAGCGCTTGGGACGGCAAGTGGTGGACTCGTTGGTTCGACAAGGACGGCAACGGCTACGGCGTTTCCTCTGCCAAGTACGGCAAGATTTACTGCAACGGCCAGTCTTGGCCGGTCATCTCCGGCATTGCATTCGGCGACCGCGCTGTGCAGGGCATGGACAGCTTGAACAAACTCCTCAACACCAAGTATGGCGTGAAGAGCTCTACTCCGGGTTACCGTGGCTTTGAACCGGCTGTCGGTGGCATCTCCACCTATCCTCCTGGAGCAAAGGAAAACGGCGGTATCTTCCTCCACACGAACCCGTGGGTGATGATTGCCGAAACGATCCTCGGTCGTGGCGACAAGGCTTTCGAATACTACTGCCAGATCAACCCGGCTTCCAAGAACGGCATCCTCGACATCTTCGAATCTGAACCGTATTGCTATCCGCAGAATATCCTCGGTGACGAACACAAGCAGTTCGGTATGGGCCGTAACGCATGGCTCTCCGGCACTAGCTCCTGGACGTACCAGGCTGCAACGCAGTTCATCATCGGTATCCGTGCAAGCTTCGATGGCCTCGTTGTCGATCCTTGCATCCCGAGTGCATGGGCTGGCTTCGAAGCTACCCGTAAGTTCCGCGGTGCTACCTACCAGATCACGGTGAAGAACCCGAACCACGTTTGCAAGGGCGTGGCAAAGATGGTCGTTGACGGCCAGGAAATCGATTCCAACGTCGCACCGGTGTTTACGAAGGGTGTGCACAAGGTCGAAGTCACTCTCGGCTAAGAAACCCATATAGCCGTCGCGATAGTGCGTTGCCTTGACACTCGACGTACGACTTGTACGCCTTCGGTCAAGGCGCCTGCTCTCGCTAGGCTCTCTGCGTTTCTTTGTTATAACCGTCGTGATACGGCGTTACTCGCCCCCTCACGTACGCTTTGTACGCTACGGGGGCTCGCGCCTGGTCTCACTTGGTTCTAATCCAAATTTGATTTTAAGGTCCGCTTCTTGTGAAGCGGATTTTTTGTTTTGCTCTCGCTAGGCTCTCTACGTTTTTCGAAACGATAATTCGGTTCTAATCCAAATTCGGAATTTAAGAGTCTGCTTCCAACGAAGCAGACTTTTTTGCTCTCTGTGTTTCTTGAATGAGGATGTCATGCCCGCCATCGAGCGGGCACCTCCTTCTCGGAGAATCTTGAACATTTCAAAAGCGCCTGTCTCTCACGAGGCAGGTGTTTTTGTTGTTATTTGGAGTGATTTTTGTTTATATTAAAGTGTATGAAGGTTAACTTGTTGAAACTTTTTTTGTGGGCTTTTGCTTTGCTTCTTTTAGTTGGTTGCTCGATGCGGCCGCTTTCTGCGGGCGCGTTTATGGAAGCCTACCAGAGCGTTAACGATTCGTCCAAGACTGTGGTTGGATTATCGGTAACGGGAATGCGAGCATTCACTTCAAATTCTGTCGAACCGAAAAAAGACTCTATCGGTAATCACGTTTATGGAGTCAAAGATGAAGGCGTAATTGATGTCTCTGTCCCGGTCTATCATTTTATAGATCATGTTGCAATAGGAGGCGGCATCCAGTTTTTCACGCCTTTTGTCTCGTTAGGTGTTGCTTTTGAGCATTTTGGTGTGATGGGGTGGGGGACGTTTGCCGCTGGTGGTATAAGTGTAATGGAGCAGATTTCGCCGACGGAAAAAATGCATGTAGGCTTATTTCAGTTTGCATCCCGTTCCAAGAGTCTTGTAGGTTGCAAAGAAGAAAATGGTGACTGTGGTGAATCTATGGGACTTTCAATTGATTATTTTGAGTTCGGTGGTGGCACCTATTTTATGTATAAAACGGGCTTTAAGTGGCATTTGGGTGCCGAATTCAGATACAGCTACGATATCGACTATAAGGCAAATCGCATTGCGTTTACTTTAAATCTGTTGGGACTGTAATTTCGTTGTTTCGTTTTTTTGTATATATAACGTATGGCAGCGTCTTTTAGAAATTATTTGGTTAAGTTTGCGCTTATGGTGGTGATAGCCTTATGGGCGGGGTGCAGCGAGGCGGATAAGAATGCGGAAAAATCTACGGAACAGGAAAACACCGTATTTGAGTTTCCTGTGGACTCGAAATATGTGACATTAAAAATCCCTTTCCATCCTATTCAATTTCAAGATTCTCTATTTGATGCTAATGGAATTTCAATACAAGTTTTTAAAGACTATTCTGTAGAGAGTTCTTTAGTTTATAACGATGATGTTGAAAAAATCGCTCAAATTATTCGCAAAGAATCCAAATCCATTTATGAAATTTTTGATTCGTTTTACAAAAAAGACGTTTGTAATGAAGTATATGGAATGTCTTTATCTTTAAATGTATCCATAGGGCGCAACGGTTTTGTAAAAGTGGCTGAATACTCACATTCTAGTTATGCTGATGTGAGTTTTAAAAAGAAAATAGTTGAATATGTGAAGCAAATGCGTTTTGAAGGCGTTGGGCAAAATAATATTTTATTGTCTATTAATTTTTGCCGTCCCTTTATAGATGCGGACGATTTTAATGCTCTTTTGCATTATTTACAAAGGACGGAATATACGGAATATTCTATAAGGAAATCAAATGGTGCTGTAAGCGCACCAACGAGCGACGAAATGAAATCTACTGGTGGTGATGAACATGATAAAGATTCAATTTTAAAGGTCATTCGCCAACGGACTCCTGGATTACGCCACA
>JAEEGI010024677.1_pt1 | contig 11708 bp, 8 predicted proteins | sample 8958751 | NCBI WGS metagenome assembly JAEEGI01 (sample SAMN16246545, study PRJNA631951) | gut metagenome | biome: gut microbiome; feature: rumen; material: KS-attached | host: Bos | place: Iran: Karaj | collected 2018-10 | reverse complement strand
TCACCTCTTCAAAGTATCCACCCCGCCAAACGCGGCACGTCACCTGAAGGGTTTCGCCGGGTGCGATGAAGTTGTCACCGTTGGTATCAATCTCCAGACGGAGGTCCATATCCTCAATCTGTTCGATGGTACCGGACATATAGATATTGTTCAGGTATGCCGAATAGCCGGACATACCGGATATGCCAAGGACGGAAAGGTTGGAAAGGTCACCGAACTGCGCTGCGATATTGCTGGAAGAGAATTCCCACGTGTTCACGCCTTTCAGGAACCGTTCGTAGGTACGGGTGCTGTAACGGGATACCTGGCGGGTGGTATCCGTGAAGTTGCCGTATCCCACGAAGTGCATGGCAGGCACGGGGTGGTACTGGTTGGTCCATCCGCTGTCAGCGGCACGGAGGGCGTACCGGAACCGTTTGTGCTGGCCGTCCAGGATTTCCGTCACACGGAAGTAGGATGTGACGAATCCGGCAAACTGGAAGTTGCCTTTTCCATCATCCCAGTTCACCAGGGCGTTGTTGTCAAGGGTAAGGCCGTCGTGGAAGATACCCTGGCAGATATCATCCACTTCCACCGTTCCGATTTCACCTTCTTCCAGGTGAAGGGTGATGATGCCCGTGGAAGCCGGCAATCCCAGCTCATTCAGATCCACGGACACATCTTCGATGATGCCGCCACCGGGGGCGTTCCACTTGTTGCCGATTTCGATGGAAACGCGGTTATAGCGCAGTTCCGGAACCTCCAGGAATTCCCGTAGAATCAGGGAGCGCATCTCGGCGGCGCCAGAGGCGTCAATGAATGCGCCGGAACCATTCAGGCCCTGATTGAATGTGCCGGCTTCAAAGCCCACATCCGTGGATATCTTCCCGGCGGAACGGTCGCTGATATCCTTCCGCAAGAATTTCGCGGCCGCGTCACTTTCCCGCTGAAGGGTCTGGCCGTCGTAGGCCGGTTTGCCGTCGGATTCGGTGAACTTATCCAGAACGGCCTTGTTGCTGTGGGAATGGGCGTAAATGCCAATACCGTTGGTAATGACATTCACGATCCAGTCCTTCAGCGCTCCAAGGGATGTTTTGGACCATTGTTCAGTGTACGGGGATTGAACCAGGAACAGGATGGTATCTTCCAGTTCGGCATCCGGATAATCAGCAAGTCGGAGCCTCAAAAAAAAAAGTTCCCCGTCGGGAGATGGCACCTGAATCACCGGCAATTCGCCTTCCGTTCGGCTCACGTTCAACAGGCGGCCTTCTTCAGACAGGGTGAAGGCGAACGTGCAAGCGTGGACGTTATCGCGGTCGGACATCTCCAGGCTGGAAGTGTCAATCACGATGGGTTCAGCGTTCCCATCCATCACGGCCCACTGTTTGGCAGCGGCGATCAGCTCGAACCACCACTGTGTTACCTGAAGGCCGGCGTATCCGGTGTTCTGCTGCCACTTGCGTTCGGCATCGGATGTGATATCAATCTTCACCCGGTCCTTCATGGCGGATTCGTATTCGATTTCCGGTGCAAGGGTACAGGCGCCATGGAAGGTAAAAGTGTCAATACCACCCAGTGAGTTCACGGAAAGGTAGTAGTGTTCATCTCCCATCGTGGGCGCACAGATGTAGCGCTGCACGTAGGAAAGGACGGTTCCGCCACTGGAAGCTTCCACCCACACATCCACTATACCGTACAGGTCGTCCGTTTCTTCACCGGAAAGGCTGAACAGGTAACTGAATTCCATGTTGAAGGTCATCAGGCACGGCGTTCCGCCATAGGACCAGATATTGACGGTTTTTGTGGTTCCGTTCTTCTTATAGAACTTGGCTTTCACCTTCCCGGTAACATTGAAGTAGTATGACAGGTATTCCGGGCTGTTCCAGGTCACTTGCTTGGTCTGCGGCTGCCAGGTAAGCCAGTTCCCAGCGAGGAAGGAACTGGCCGTACCGGACAGCTTGCGGACGCCACCGTTCACCACCGTGAATGTGCCGGCGGTGGTGTTGCCCACATAGGCGGTGAAGGTGGCCACTGCGGAGGCCTGGGCGAAGGCGTTGGAAGTAGGGAGGGAGGAGGACAGGTATTGACTGATCACGTCGGCCACATCTATATTAATGCGGTCGTTGGCATCTGGATAGTAGGTTTCAGACAGCACGACGGTTGCACCCTTATCCAGACGGAACGTGATTTCAGAAGCGCTTTCAATGATGAAGTGCTTCAGGTTCCGAAGGAGGGACAGATTGTCGGGCGTTTGTATCAGCGTTGCCATAGTGCAAATTTACGGACGTGGGAAAGTGGAAGTTAGGACATCAGATGGCGGCGGATTCGTACCAGAACTGAACGGTTTCGCGCTGGATTCCGCGCCACTGTGAAGATTCGCTCGGACGTGGCCGGTAGCTGTATCCGATTTCAATCATCCGGGACATCTTCGGGGACGTCTGGCCAAGGGCCGTCGGGGCCGGAAGGAAGAAATCTTCATCCGATTCCTGCGTGACGATATGGTATGAAAGGGTCCTATCCGGATATTGCGGCTGCAGGGCGGCCACGGCGGCTGTGGCTTCCGAAGTGTTTTCCACCCACCTGTACATCGGGGCCGGAATCACCGTGGGTTCATCCTCTTCTCCATCCGTGTATTCCTTCACCAGATAGAAGGCAGCGTTCAGGCAGCGGATCTTCCGTCCCACTTCGTACTTCAGCGATATCGGAAGAAGCTTCTGGCCTTCGTACAGCTTCAGGGCATACATACCGTATGAAAGAAGCTTTTCAATGGGGATATCGAACTGGCCTTCTACCTTCACCATATTGTTCCGGAGCATCGTGTTCAGCTGTGCAAAGAACAGCGGGAACATATCCGGAGCGTTCAGGTTGTACCGGCCTTCACGGAGGTTGCCTTTGTTGTCGTACTTCTGGGTGGTGCCGTAGTAGTAGTGGCCGCTGTGGGTGTACCAGTCGAATACACGTCCGCTGCCACTTAATACCAGCGCTTCGGAAAGGCCGGCGAAATCCACCACCATGATTTCCTGTTCTTCATCCTTTTCGGAATCATTGTAGGATGTGTGCCGGTGCGTGCGTGTGCCGATGTAGGGCATAAGCATACCACCTACAATCACCATCGGCGGCATGATATCTTCCCAGGATATGGATTCGGCATCCTGGGAATTCTTCCGGTCGTATGTGAAATAGTTGGAACCCACACGACGGCTGCGGCTCTGGTCGCGGGTATTCTTGTATATCTCATAATAGGAACCGGTGGCCAGATGAAGAAGGAGGCCCACATCCTGGCCACTGAAGTCCAGCGGGGACTGGCTGTTTCCGGAAGCATATTCAATCACGGAACCGTATTTCTTCAACAGCTCTTCTTCCGTTTCCGTCACTGGCGCTGCACCTTCCAGGGATGTATCCGGCGTAAGCACGATAGGGGATGACTGTTCGTAGGAATACACGATGTTATCCAGAAGCTGGCCGGTAAGATCCATATCATATCCGGCTTCCAGGATATCGTTCAGAAGCACGATATCCACCTTCTTTTCCGACGGATATACAACTATCTGGGCATAGAACTTATGCAGCATCCATTCCAGAAATTCGGATACCGTTTTATTGGGAACAAGATCGTCCATATTGACGTTATCACCCTTGCAGATCACATCGGAACAGTTGTGAACCAGAACCAGCGATGAAAGCTTGGCATTGCTGGAAAAACAGTTTGTTCCGACGGTGTATCCACACAGGTTGAACATCTTCCGGAGGAAGGCTTTCAGGTAGTAGAACGGCGCTATTCCGTATCCGTCCGGCACACCAACCTTATCGTCACCTTCGGTAAGGATACGGCCTTTCCAGGTAAGGGAATAAACGCCTTCCACGGAACCGTATTCGTTCAGTGGCTCGTTGTTGATCTGGTATGAGCCGGTTTCCTGGTCATAGTTCACGGCCACCGGGAACAGGCACACGGTACTGGAAAGGTTCGGCTGTTTGTAGATGGTATTCAGGGCTGCGTACACGTCATCAACTGTTCGGGATGCAGCGGCCCAAAGCTTCGCATCCTTGAACAGTTCCTTCAGGTTCTTATCCTTCCACTGCGAATAGAATTCCGAATCTTCCAGGGCCATGGCACAGGTGATTCCTTCCTTGGAGGCGGACGTCACCACCAGATTGCCTTTCTTCTGGAATATGCCGTGTGAAAGGATGGCCGGGAACAGATTCACGAAGCGGGTGTTCCGGGCAATCCTTGTGGGGTTATCCAGCTTGGCCAGATCTTCCGGCGTGGCCGGGATGGTAGCGGCCACGGATGCGGCGCCATCATCGGAGAAGAAGGCGCTGTTCTGTTCAATCTCAAAGCTGAAATCTTCAGGGAGATTCAGTTCACCTTTATCTACAATCAGTTTCATTTGCCCACTACGGATTTAATGGTGTCATCCAGTTCCTGTTTGGCATTCAGATCGGAAAGCACGGTATAGGCCTTCAGAGGGAGTGATGCTTCCAGCTTGGCCATGATATCATATACCCGCTGAAGGAGTTCGTTATCCACGGTGCCCACGGAAGCCGGCGTATCACCACCGGCCTGGCCACCGTCTGCGAATCCAGCCACACCGGAACGGTACTGGCCGCTTTGGCGCATCTGTTCCAGGGAGGCGAACATCACCGGATTGGCACGTACCATGGCGGCCGGTGCCACCCATTCGTTGGCGTGAACCACACCCACTTCCTGATAGTCGTTGGCGCTGCGCTCGGTATAGCCACCTTCAGAGAATTCGGCCACGGTCCTTTGGCCCACCTTGGTGGTGGATGAACCGGATGAAGCTACGGAGGCATTCTTGATGGCATTCCGCTGTGCCACGATGGCGGCCACCTCGGCCACGGTCGTGGCTGCGATGATGGCGGCCATGATACCGCCGGCGATGGGACCCAGGTCGGCCACGGCCTTCACGGCTGCCACGGCGCCATTGGCCACCGTCTTGGCGATATTGATGGCCATATCCACATCGGCATACTTCTTCTTCAGATCCAGCTGCTTCTGTTCGTATTCCTCTTCAATCTGCTGGCGCTTTTCGGCGTTGTCACCGGCGGCGGTCAGTTCAGCCTGCATCTGGGCATCCAGGCGGGCCGAATCCGCTTCCTGAAGCGCATTCGCAAGGTCTGAAGCTTTATCCAGGTATTCCCCATAGATATCACCAGCCTTGGATGCGTACTTGGCAATGATCTTGATACGGGCATTCTGGTAGTCCTTTTCCGATAATAGTTGATTCTTATGAAGTTCTTCCAGGGCGGACAGTTCTTCCGCCATCTCTTCCTTTATGGCATAGATTGGCGAATTCTCGCGGCGGATTTCTTCCGCACGTTCACATAGTTCCTGCCATTTTTGGAGCTGTTCTTCATTCTCCTTATCCAGCTCGGCCATGAAGGCTTCCACTTCCTTATCCAGTTCAGCCATGGCATCATCCATGGCCTTCTGGGCATCTTTCTGAAGGTCATCCATCAGCTTTTCCAGCTTCTGTTTGTCCTTCACGGCAAGGTCCATTATCTGGGTCTGGAATTCCAGGGTGGATTGCTTGTGCTTTTCGGCAATGGCCATCCTTTCTTCCAGGGATTTCCGGTTCAGATCTTCCAGGCGCTGCTGGTACTTTTCGTATGAAATCTCACCATCCAGATAGGCCTGTTTGGCCTGGTTCTGGAGTTCCTGGTACCGGGCGTTGGAAGCGTCAATATCCTTTTTGTAGGCATCGTTCACGGCCTTCTGGGTATCCTGGGAAAGCTGTTTCCGGATATTGGCTGCCTGCCGGTTGCTGCGCTGCGTGGCACGTTCGTAGTTGGTATCGGCATCCACAACCTTCTGACGGGCCTGGACGTAATTCTTCACCATTTCGTCGTTTCCATGGTTGTACTTGGCCACGATTTCGGACCAATACACCACGGATTCGTCGGCCGTGCGCTTGAATTCATCCAGTTCATCCTGGTAGGACTGGATGATATTGGCGTGGGTCTGGAGGGAATACGAATCCCGGTCGTACATCTGCGCCTTCCGGGTGTTGGCAATCTTTGTTTCGTATTCCTGTACCTTTGCGGCGTATTCCTTCGCCTGGTCAATCAGATCCTTGTTGTTGTTGTAGTCCCGGATGAAGAGGTCCAGTTCCTGGTCGGATAGCTCGGTGCGGGTTTGAAGCTGAAGCTTGTAGGCCTCCATCTCTTCCTGGGCAACCACCTTCCGGTTTTCGGCAATCTGTTTCTGGATACGGTCGTATTCCTCGGCGGCGGCAATCCGTTCCTTGGCGGATTTGGTCGCATCCATGTAGATTTTCTTCTGTTTCTCGGCTTCCAGGTTCAGTTCGGATTCCTGCAGGATGGCGGAATTGTTCCGTTCAAAGATTTCATCCAGCATCGCGGCCACCTTCTTCCCGTTGGCATAGGCATCCTTCATGCGCTGAACCATCTCATTCCAGCCCTTACCGGATGAAAGGTCTGCTATGAATGTTCCGTATGCGGATTTCCATCCAGCCACTTCTATCTTCCATTTGTCACCAATAAGCTGCGTTTCGGCAATCATATCGGAGGCAAATTTCTTGAAGGCGGCAAGGGCGCCGGTCAGTAGGCCAGCCCATCCGATTTTCTTGAAGAAGCCACCGAACATCTTCTGTGTCTGGCCGGCGGCACCTTCAATCTCCTTCATGCGTGTGCGTACCTCCTTCAGTTTCTTGGAGGCGGCCACGAATTCATCCGTTCCGGGCTTCAGCTTCCGCATCTGGTTGTACAGCTTGCGGGCGGCTGCCTGAAGTTCATTGAGGTTGGAACCGTTCAGGTTGTTCAGCGTCTTTTCAAAGCGCTGCATATCGGCATTGACGGCGTTGATGGATTTCTCCGTGGCCATCAGTTCCTTCTGCGCGGCCTTGAATTCCTTGGAGTTGATACCCTTTTCCTGGGCAATCTTCGCCATGGCGTCACGGAGTTCCAGCGCCTTTTTCTTCAGTTCGTCCAGACGGGCGGTCGCTTCCTGGTTGTTCAGGGTTACGACGGATTCAGTATATACGCGGTTGTTTGCCATAGCTTATCTTAATTGGTGTGCGAACCAGGCATCATCATTGCGCCGGGTTCCGAAGGTTGTTTCACGGAAGGCCTGGATGGCTTCGGCTGCATCCCATCCGTATTTGGCTGCCATCATGCTTCCAAGCTTTTCCACCTCACGGATGAATACCTTGGAATACCATGGCTTCGGAAGGCGGTGGCCGGACGGATCCGGCACGTCATCCAGGGTGATATCGCCACCAACACCCATGTCCACAAAGCGGCCGTAATACAGGAACAGGAACACCACTTTCTTGGGGTCCCCGTTGGCGTCGGTTTCTACCTGGGCCTGAAGGGAACGAAGCAAATCGCCGGTGTCACCAATATGGTAGAATTCAATCCTGGATTTCCACCTATCCAGGACGATATCTGCCCACATCTGGGTCATCTCCAGTTTGCTTCTCTTTGCCATTATCCTTCAGGCATCAACAGTGCAATATTCTCGGTGAAGGAAAGGACTATTTCCCATCCACGGGCATTCTGGCCGCCAAAACGCTTTAGGTACTGGGTCCTTCTCCAATCCCATCCTTCCAGCGCCGGTTCACCGGCATTGCGCATCTGGATCAGCTTTGCCAGAAGCCGGAGGGCCAGCGCATGGGTATCTGCGTACACGTCGGATTCATCTTCACCACGGCCGAACTGGCCCATAATCCACACGGATTGCGTGAAGAAGTCCACCGGGCCTTCCACCAGCTGGATGGCACCGTTGGAACGGCCTTCCAGGATGGCGCACGGGAATTCCACGGTCCGAAGGTTGGTAAGGAGTTCCAGGATGGTATCCAGGCTCTGGGCTTCCAGAACCTGGGTATCAGCGCTGGTGAATCCGGGCACTACGCCAATAAGGGCGTTACTTATGAGATTTTTCGACAGCATCGTGGTAGATCTTGTTCAGGGTGAAGAGAACATCGTGGGCGTTCGATTTCAGGATGTTTTCGTTTTCCTGCGGGCGGTCACCGTTCATGCAGGAAAGAATATCCTGAAGGATTTCGGCCTGCGTCTTTCCGATGGAAATGGAATCGCTATCCTGGAACACATACGGATATTTCCCCTGCAGGAACAGCTTCACACCATTCCACCAGATGGTAAGGGCCACACGGTCGGTGTCGGTCAGTTTCCGCTTGGCTCCGTTGGTGATGGCCTTGGCAGCTTCCTTCAGATAGAAGTTGGCGTGTTCCTTATCGGAGCCGGCTTTCATCATCATGGAATCAGCGGTATAGAACTGGCCGAAATTCAGGTTGTAAACCATCCTTTCTACCTTCGGGAACGGTTCCGGCGGCAATCCAATGGTATCGTAGATGTAGGCCAGTTCGTGGCAGGCGGCGGCGATATCTGATGCCTTGATAAGATGTTCCTTTCCTTCAATCACGAAGGCCATCTTACCTTTCCCCTTGCGCGGGTCATATTTGTTCATATTGGCCGGGCGCATACCGGTAAGCTTACACAGACAAAGGAGCAAAGCTTCATTCCTGGAAATGCCGGGTTGTGCCAAAATGTAGCACACATCACGGAACTGCTGATAGGTCATCATTTCCCACTGCAGCGGATAGTCCAGATTCACCCGCGTGGGTTTGTCCGGGTGAAAGAGGTTGCGGAAGAATCTCAAAACTTTCTTCATGGTCGGGTCGGGTTAAAACATTGAGAAAATGGGTTTATCGTCGTGTTCCAGGGTGATGGCCCTGGCTGCGGAAGAATCTGCGAACGTCGGGAAATCTGAGATATTGGCCTTCATGAATGCGGCACAGCGGACGGCCTGCGCCACACCGTTGTCGCGGTCACCCAGGGCGATGAAACAGATGCCTACTTTCACCATCTGAACCAGCTTCTTTTCGTTCGGGCACATCTGTTCCCCGTCACGGATCTTTTCCAGGATTTCATCGGCATAGTCCGGGGAGATGTAGGCGGCGATATCCGTCACCAGGGCCAGATTGAAGGCGCCGTTCAGCTTCAGGAATTCACCCCACGTCTGGGGATAGTTCTTCACGGTGATGGCGTTCAGAACGGCCACATCCTTGAAATCGGCATAGGTCAGAATCAGGCCGTCGGAAAGGCGGGTGAACTGTTCCGTTCCTTTCCAGTCTGAATATGCGCTGGTGCGGATCAGGTACACCACCAGGCGGTCCAGCGATTCATCCAGCTTGGACTGCAGGCCGGCGGTCAGATTGGCAATCCGTTCCTTGGATGCCGGTGCCACATCCTGATTGGATATCACACCGAATCCGGCATCTGTCAGTACCAGGTCCATCTCCGGGATGGAATGCAGGAAGGCATCCACGGCAATCACCCGCTGGCACAGCTTCAGAAGCTTTGCATCTTCGCTGTCGCGGCGTTCCAGCTGCGCTTCCAGATCAGCGCCGATGATGTATTCAACCAGGGTCTGCTGCGCCACATCCAGTGCGTCATTGAACACCGTGGGCGCACCCTTCATATTGATGGCCGGAAGGAACGGCTTCATTTCATAGTATCCGGATACAAGCATAAGGCATTAGGCGTTTTGTTCAGTGGATTCCTGTTTGCCGGATTTGTTCTGATCCAGCGTGGTGAAGATGTATTCGGGGATGGAAATGAAGATATTCTTATCCCACTTGTTGTATTCCTTCACCACCTTCAGGGAGCGCATACAGCGGTCCACCAGGGGTTTCATCATGGCCTGTTTGATCAGGTACAGCTCACGGGCGTTGGAGCCACCCAGGGCGTTACTGTTCTTGCCGGGCGTGGCACCAATAAGGGCGCTGTGTACACCCATGGCGTAACAGATGATATTGGCGGTGGATTCGGTATCATCAATGTATTCGCCACCCTTCATATCGTTCTGGACGGGAACGATTTCAATCCACTTCTGTTCGATGGCACCACCGGAGGCGGAAGGCAGCATCTTCTTCAGCGTCATGATACCCTTGTTGGCATTCTCGGCGCCGGTCAGGAAGTCAATGATGGCGTTCTTTTCCTTGTTGATGCGTTCCTGGCGCTTTACGCGGTCCGTTTCCGGAATGCCTTCTTTCTTGAAGATATCGGCAAAGTAATCCGGTGAAACATAGATGATGTACTTCACACCCAGCTGGTTCTTCAGGATGGCTTTCTTCAGCTGCGGAACCATCGTGCTGTGGTCGTACCATCCGGAATTGAAGATGGAGTACCAGGAAGGCCGGCTGTAATAGACGTGGCCGGGGGACGGCATATAAGCGCTGAAGATGAAGCCCTTCGGCCGGTTCTTGGAGGCAGCATACATCTTCAGTTCTTCCACGGCGTTGAATTCGTCAATCACCCTGGAAGCGATGATGGGATACTTATCCGTTCCGGGCTGCTGGTCCCATCCGGCACAGTAGTAGTGCCAGTTGATATCACCACGGCGGTTCTGCATCTCCCATCGGCTGAACATGGCTTCACGATGGCGAATGGTATAGATATCGTTCCCATCCTTCGCGTAATCCATCCGGCACCACACGTTCCAGAATTCCACCATGTCGTTCAGCTGCTGTTGCATGAACAGGGGAATGTCATTCCGTTCAAAGAAGTCGAATTCCTTACCGGAAGTCACTTCCTCGAAATCCACCATCTTACCCTTTTCCCATGCAAGGGCGCGGATCAGCTTCGGACCCAGGCCAAAGCACACGTTGGATGTGAAGTTCAGATTGGCGCTAACGATGTCGTTGGATTCGGCCTTTTTGCGGACGTGCTGCGGGAGCAAGTTATCCGTTCCCCATGGCGCCACCTTATAAGGGCCAACCACAAGCGGTTCAATGTCATAGTCCGGATTGAACAGGCCGGCGGTGTCCACGGCCAGGATGGCTTCCATCTCCGGAAAGAGGTGAATGCCGTCCAGCACTTCCATGCCGGCAATGGGATTTTCTTTTTCTTGTGTCATAGTACAACTTCTTCACCGTTGATTTCGATAACCGTGAACCGGTTCACCTTCCGGATTTCCCCTGAAGGAAGCACCTTGATATTGAACGTCACCCCTTCACCGTGAAAGGATGTCGGAATGGCGTGATCCACGGTGATGATTTCACCATCTTCAGCCACCCACTTCAGCGATATCTCCTTCTGAAGCTTCGCTATCTCGAAAATTCTTGCGGCGCTTATCATGCGGTTCTTTTTACAGGAACAAAAGTACAACCGGCGGCATCCCGAACTTGGGACAGTATTCCATTGGCGGTGTTTCTTCCCGAAAACACGGAAAAATCTCACTATCAGTCCGGAATACCCCTTCGTTTTTTTCATGGAAGGAAGAATTACGCTTGCCGACCCCCGTGCCCTGCCCTGCCGGCGGGCCGGCAACCCGCACGGCAATTTGCGTAATATGCCTTGACACTTTCGCCGGGCTAAACGGCGGATCCGATTCCATCACCACCGGATGAATAAGGGAACAGGACGTTGCCGATGTACAGCGTATCAAAGGCATCGGTACCATCTGTACGGTATTCCAGGGGGTCATCTTCACTTTCGGCCAGCTTCTCACCACCTTTGTTCTTATGGAAGCCCAGGGGCGTGATGTCCACCTCTGCAAGAGAGATGGCAACCAGTAGGGCTTCATTGTTTTCCTTATTGAACATAGGCAACAGATGTTTGGCACCACGGAATCCGTCATTGATGATGTTATACTTTTGGTCGTGACGGAGGGGTTTGCCTATGAACACGGCTTCCACGGTCCGTCCATGGAGATTGAACTGTTCGAT
>JAEEGI010024676.1_pt1 | contig 11708 bp, 8 predicted proteins | sample 8958751 | NCBI WGS metagenome assembly JAEEGI01 (sample SAMN16246545, study PRJNA631951) | gut metagenome | biome: gut microbiome; feature: rumen; material: KS-attached | host: Bos | place: Iran: Karaj | collected 2018-10 | reverse complement strand
TGCTACGAGCAGGTCAACATCGGGAATATGATGTCTGATTATAAGCTGTTCTTCTGAGTCAGAGTTCGCATCTCCGGTAACAAGTATCCTGAATCCGGCTGCATCTATAAGCATCATTATACAGCTTTCATTCTCACTGACTGCATTTCCATCCGGAGCAAACAGAGAGATGCTAATATTATCGCATTCTATTTCTGCATCACTGCCAAGAAGAATTGTATTGACTCCGTTTCTTTCCGCCGAAGTCATTACAGTATCCAGCATCTCATCATCATCCGGAACACTCTCAGGAATGATCAGGTTTTCCACATCGACGATCTCTTCCAGGTATTCGACACCGTTGCAGTGGTCCGAATGAAGATGGGTCAAAATGAGATAATCGGCTGTATGTCTTACACATGAGCTCAGATAAGCACCGGTGATTATCCCCGCATTTTCCGTTGTATATGTACTTCCGCAATCGATCAGTATCGTCTTGTCCCCGGAATACAGAGCAAGGCTCTGGCCCTGACCGACATTTACAGTCGTGAAACATGCTTTGGGCGAAGAATAATAATATGACGAAAAAGCTGTGGCCCCCATAAAGATTCCGAGTATTACGGTAATTCCCGCGGGAACCAAAACTGTTTTTCTCTTTTTGCTGAAAATCAGATACAGTATGACAATATATGAAAGGCCAAGCCATATACCGTATATCCCGTTAATATAGACACAGCTGTAATTGAAATCCGAAAGCAGTTTTACGACACAGATAATATATCTCGCGAAATAAGATATGAATAACGCAATACCTTTTCCCAAAACAGGGATGATGCAGCCTGCAACACATGCCGCAAAACCGCCGATAAAGCATATGCTGACAGCCCAGAGACACAAAACATTAGTCAAAGGACTAATAACAGAAACAAACTTAAAGTGAACAGCCATCAGCGGTATCGAGAATACGAGAACACTCAGCGAACTGGCAGCAATCCCGGAAATATAGACAGCGAGTTTTGCAAATAATCCCTTTTTAGCCTTAAGTGAGGCCGTAAAGTTCTCAAATGCAGGAGAAATAAGCTGGATTCCCGCCATTGCAGAAAAAGACAACTGAAGGCCTGTACCGGTAACAGCGTAAGGATTGATCGCAAGTATCAGCAGAAGAGCAAACGAAAGCGATGTCAGCGGATCGTTCTGTCTTTGAAGTACCGGTGCCATAAGAAGTATGCTTATCATAACTGCAGCTCTTACAGCCGAAGCCGGGGTACCGGATATCAGTACAAAGAACCAGACAACTGCTATAGAAAACAGAGACGCCCTTCTGGTCCTCCCAAAAATAAAAATGACTGCTCCCGCCAAAAAAGAGATATGCAGGCCTGAGACGGCCACCGCATGCATAAGTCCAGCTCTGGACATCGACTGGTACAGAGAAACATCCCTGTAAAGATCTGTTTTATCTCCCAGAAGAAGAGATCTCATAAAACTCTCCGTGTCTTCAGGAAAAATTACGGAGATCTCATTTTTCAGTGCAGCAGAGATGATCTTCGGAAAATACCTGACCGGAGTGATCGTATGCTCTTTGAAAAGCTTCACCCTGCTTTGAGAGGTTCCTGTAACAAAAATATCCCTGGCAGAATAAGTATAGCTTGTTCTGCCGTATAAGATCCGGGCATCTCTGAATCTGACCCTTAAACCGATAATGTTTCCGGGTCTGAGCGATTTCTCCGGAATTTCATCATAGATATATAAAACAGATTTCAGGCCATTGCATGTTCCATCCAGTATCTTAACGGATACCTTTTCGTACTCCTGATTCTTTTCAGGCAGATCCGATACTTCTGCTGTAATATACTCTGATTTTCCGTCTGCTTTTGATGCTTTTACAGCAGTGCTCTTATATGAAGCACAGAACCTGAATATGCCGGAAGCTGCTCCAAGAAATAACAGAAATACGATCAGCAGTTTTCTGTTTTTCCTGCATAAGATGAGCAGGCCTGCAGCGATCAGAAGACATATTACAGCAGATAAGATCAGATAGCCCGGACTCAGGAGATATGCACAGAGACAGCATGCCGCCGCAAAACCGAGGCTGAACCATGCAAGGTATCTCACGGCATCTTAAATTATTTTGTCAGAGAGTTTCTTTCCGCCAAGTATATGAAAATGAAGATGCATTACGGTTTGTCCGCCGTCTTCACCGCAGTTGTTTATTACTCTGAAGCCTTCAAGGCCGAGGGAATCTGCGATCTTTTTAACAGCCTCAAAGCATTTTGCAACATATAAAGAATTGCTGTCGTCGATCTCCAGAGCTGAAGCAATATGCGTCTTCGGAACAACGATGACATGTACCGGAGCCTGAGGATTTATATCATTGAAAGCATAGCAGTATTCGTCTTCATATACTTTGGTGCTGGGAATAACACCCTCAATGATCTTACAGAAAAGACAATTATCATCTAACATTCTATTTACCTCCTGAACATTTTACACAATCGCAAACAGCAGACATTGCCTCATCGAGCTTTCCGGAATCGGTTCCGCCGCCCATTGCACTGTCAGCTTTTCCTCCGCCCTTACCTCCGATTATCGGACATATTCTCTTAATGATCTGTCCTGCATTGTAACCCGCGGCAACAGCGTCCTTTCCGCATACAACAAGAATCGATACTTTTTCATTTGCAGCAAGGGAAATAACGGCAACAACGGACCCATCCCTGTCTCTGAGCATGTCTCCGAGTTTTCTCATCGAATTTGCATCACCTTCGGTAAGTTTTGCCGTAACAACATGAGCATCACCTATCGAGACTGCATTCTTGAGTATCATATCCACAGCAGCTCCGGTCTCTTTGCTCCTGAGACTTTCAATAAGCTGCTTCTGTTCTTTGAGCTCAGCATTCATCTGCTCAAGCTTTGAAAGGATATTCTGGGGAGATGACTTCAGGAATGCAGAGATCTCAGCTATTTCCAGGAGGGACTCGTTAAGGGCTTTCAGCGTTTCAAGTCCTGTAACTGCTTCTATTCTTCTGACTCCGGAAGCAACGCTTCCTTCAGAAACTATATGGAAAGATCCGATGTTTGAAGAATTATCGACATGAGTACCGCCGCAGAGCTCACGGCTGTAATCACCGATACTTAATACTCTTACGAACTCACCGTATTTCTCACCGAACAGAGCTGTAGCTCCTGATCTCATGGCTTCATTGACGTTCATGACTTCAGTATGAACAGGAAGAGCTGAGAGGATCACGTCGTTTACCTCTTTCTCTATATTCCTGATATCGTCATCTGAAAGTGCGCTGAAATGTGTGAAATCGAATCTGAGCCGGTCTGCCTCAACAAGTGAACCTGCCTGATGCACATGGTCACCGCATGCATTTACAAGAGCCTTCTGCAGGATATGAGTCGCACTGTGGGCTCTTCGAATTGCAGTTCTTCTTTCAATATCGTATTCAGAAGTGCATTCGTCTCCGACCTCCACAATGCCGGACAGGACTTTGGCGTAATGCATATATTTCCCGCCCTTATTCTTCTTAACGTCATTGACCTCTAAAATGAATTTATCCGAATAGATCTTACCGTGATCTCCGACCTGTCCGCCCATTTCTGCATACATAACAGTCTTGTCGAGCACGACAATAATATCCATACCTGCAGCCGCCATCGGAGTCTTTTCTCCGTCAGATACAATGGAAAGAACTCTGGACTCACAGCTGGAATTGTCATACCCCAGGAATTCCGTATCCGGGATCTCCTTGCCGAACTCGACACCTGCCCAACCCAGATCGCCGAGAGCTTCTCTTGCCTTTCTGGCTCTCTGTTTCTGTTCCTCCATATAGGATGCGAATCCCTGTTCATCAACGGTCATCCCGTTTTCTTCGCACATATCTGTTGTAATATCGAGCGGAAAACCATAGGTATCATAGAGCTTGAAGGCATCAGCGCCGGAAAGCTCTTTTATTCCTTCTGCCTTATGTGCCTCTATGAGCTCATTGCACATCTTCATTCCGGCGTCAAGAGTCTTGCCAAAGCTTTCTTCCTCTGCTTTTAAAACCTTAATGATATAGGACACCTTTGACCTGAGCTCGGGATACTGGATCTCATTCTGTTCAACAACTGTTTCAACCACCTTCCAGAGAAACGGCTCCTTAACACCAAGGCGTCTTCCGTGTCTGGCAGCTCGTCTTATCAGTCTCCTGAGAACATAGCCTCTCCCGAGGTTTGAAGGAAGTATTCCGTCAGATATCATAAATACAGCTGATCTGATATGGTCGGTAATAACTCTGAGGGAAACGTCGGTATCATGATTCTGCTCATAATATGCTCCGGTAAGTTCGCTCACTTTATTGGTGATATTCATGACAGTATCCACATCAAAAAGCGAATCGACATCCTGGCAGACAACGGCAAGTCTCTCCAGACCCATACCCGTATCTATGTTTTTCTGTTTGAGTTCCGTATAGTTGTTGTTACCGTCATTGTCAAACTGGGAAAATACTATGTTCCAGACTTCCATATAACGGTCGCAGTCACATCCGACAGTGCAGCTGGGTTTGCCGCAACCGTACTTCTCGCCCCTGTCATAGTAGATCTCACTGCAAGGCCCGCACGGGCCTGCACCGTGCTCCCAGAAATTGTCTTCCTTTCCGAACTTGAATATCCTCTCCTTGGAGATCCCCATCTCCTCATTCCAGATACGGAAAGCCTCATCATCATCAACATAAACAGAGGGATAGAGCCTGTCCGGATCGAGACCGACCCACTCAGGTGAGGTCAGAAATTCCCAGCCCCAATGGATCGCTTCAGTCTTGAAATAATCTCCGAAGCTGAAATTTCCGAGCATCTCAAAATATGTGCCGTGTCTGGCAGTCTTTCCGATGTTCTCAATATCGCCGGTCCTTATGCATTTCTGACAAGTACACACCCTGTGCCTCGGCGGCTCCTGTTCACCCTTGAAATACGGCTTCATAGGCGCCATACCTGAGTTTATTATCAAAAGGCTGGCGTCATTTTGCGGAATGAGCGAGAAGCTCGGAAGACGCAAATGGCCTTTTGTTTCAAAAAAGCTTAAAAACATTTCTCTCAGCTGGTTTAATCCGAATTTTTCCATCTTTATTATCTCCGTATGTTGAAATTTTACTGTTTTGGTTTTCTGACTATAGATAGTCTCGGGGCTTCTGCAGGAAGCTTCATTTTTAGCTCCATCATGGCATGGGGCGTATCATTTATCTCATTTGCTTCCCCGTCATAAATATGGTCAGCTTTAAAAGGCAATGGCCTTTCACCGGGAATCAGAAGTTCAAGAAGATCTCCCTTAGAGAACTTGTTTCTCTGGGTGAGAACTGCATTTCCCTCCTCATCACAACTCTCTACAACGGCTGCGATATCGGCATCCTGCGTATAACTTGAATTGCCGTAGCTCTGCCCGGGGTACGAATAGTAAAAACCTGTCGAATACGGTCTGTGGCTCACTTTTTCGGTCTCACTTACCCAGACCGGATCAAGCTCTTCCCCGTTAAGATAAGCATCCAGTGCATGTCTGTATGCATTTGCTGTAACAGCAGTATAGTAAGCGGATTTCATCCTGCCTTCTATCTTGAATGAATCGATTCCGGCATCGGCAAGATCGGCTATATGTTCTATCATACACATGTCCCGGGAATTCAGAATATGTGTTCCGCCGTCTTCGGAAATCTCAAAATACTCACCCGGCCTCTTCTCTTCAACAAGATGATATTTCCATCTGCATGGCTGGGCACACTCTCCGCGGTTTGCATCTCTTCCGGCCATATAGTTTGAGAGCAGACACCTTCCGGAGAATGAGACACACATTGCTCCGTGAACAAAGGCTTCGAGTTTGAGTTTCTCAGGTACCGCCTGCCTGATCATCTCGATCTCTTTGATCGATGTCTCTCTGGCCAATACGACAGTATCTGCACCCGTGTCATAGAGAAACTTTGCGGTTTCGCTGTTGATTACTCCGAGCTGGGTACTGACATGTATCCCGATATCGGGAGCATAACGTTTTGCAAGACTCATGACCCCGAGATCGGCTATGATAAGAGCATCTGCGCCGATGCTGTTAAGGAATTCAAGATACGGGGGAAGCCTGTTCAGCTCATATTCTCTTGGAAGAGTATTGCATGTGACATATATCTTTCTTCCCATTGAATGAGCATATGAAACAGCCTTTTCAAGTTCTTCATCGCTGAAGTTTACTGCTGCAGCCCTCATTCCAAACATGGTTCCTGCCAGATACACGGCATCTGCTCCGTATGCTATGGCCATTTCCAGACGTTCGAAATCTCCCGCAGGGCAAAGAAGTTCAAGATCTTTATTCATTTCAGCCCTGAGTCCCGGAAAATGCAAGGAACTGCTCATATGTCTGGAAGAATCTGTGGGTTCCGGATTCTTCGTCGAGTCTGTAGTACAGATAGTTTGTATCAGAGGGGTACAGTGCTGCATTAATCGAAGCAAGTCCGGGATTTGCTATAGGTGTGGGAGGAAGCCCCGAATAAATACGCGTATTGTAAGGTGAATCCTCTTCAAGCATATCCGCGTCAGGCTCGCCCTCATGATCAGGATGGACATAGAGTATCGTCGCATCAATACCGAGCGTCATTCCGCTCCTTATCCTGTTATAAATAACTGAAGCGATCAGCTGCCGCTCATCATTATTGGCAGCTTCTTTTTCTATCATGGATGCAATATTGATGATCTCATCCATAGAATAACCCATTGACTCGGCTCTGGATTCCATATCATCGGTAACGCGGTAATTATAGTTTTCAAGGAACTTGTTGATCGCGCTTGAGGCCTGCATGCCGATATAGAACTGATATGTATCCGGGAACAGATAACCTTCAAGACGAGCAGCATCACCAAGCTTTTCAGGGTCAAGAAAATCATAATTGAAGCTGTAGTTTGCTGCGGCTTCCATCAGATCCGCATAAGAGGCGACATCTTCTTCCTCCAGAGTCTTGAAGATCTTATACATCGTATAGCCTTCAGGGATCGTTATATCGATCGTAAGGGTACCTCCCGCACCCTTTTGCATATTCTTGATGAGAGCGCGATAGTCGTAGGTCGATTTCAGCTCATAGAGTCCCGGGTCTATTTTGTTTGCCGCATGGGATATCTTGCAGTAAAACTTAAACAGACTTTTGTACTCGATAAGGCCTGCATCCTTGAGTGTGTCAGCCACATAATCTATATCGGCAACAGAGATATCCTCCGTTCCTTTCAAAACGCCGTCTTCATATTTATCAACGGTCTCAGAGGAGATCACTGATGTGGGAATGCTGATCGTAGCTGTAAAATCATCATTTCCGAGTGCCAGTACATCACTGGCAGCCATCCATGCCAGGACTGCCAGAACAATACTGATACATGCTACAAACCCGAAATAAAGCAGACCGCCAAGACAGCCGGATCTGTATTCCCTGCTCTGTCTGACAGGCTGATAATCTCTCTCATCCTTTGGAGCTTCCTCTTCAGCCGGTTTTTTGCGTTTTACGTTTTCATCTTTCTTCTCGGGCTTATCGTCCTTATCCTTGAAGAGCATCTCATCAAGCTTTTTAGGGATATCGCGTATAGCTGTGGTTTTTTCGAGATTTTCCTTTGCATCGGGATCCGAGTCCTGCTTATCACCGAAGATCTCATCTTCAAATATGTTAAATTCCTCAAAGCCCGCCCCGGTGCCGCTCTCCTCAGGAATTTCTTCCTTTTTGCTGTCGGCACGCTCAAAGATCTCATTCAGTTTTTTAAGATCATCATTCATATCATCAAAACATTAAAGAATAGATTTAATATAGCTGTATATCTCAGAGTTTTTCTCTTCTACCTCACGCTCTTTGCCGTCTTTCATGAAATCGACCCTGTGCCATTTGAAAAAATCACATGCCTTTGAGGCTGTTTCGAGGCACTTTTCAAGATAGGCCTTATCAGCTTCGTGAATATCTGCAGAGGTATGTGTATTCTCCTGCCTGTGCTTCATTCTTCTGAGTGACGTTTCAATATCAACATCAAGGTATATTACGCTGTCCGGAACCGGAAGACCCATTTTTACATATTCAAGATCCGAAAGCCACTCGAAGAATCCGTACAGTTCATTTCCGTTGAGCTTGCTTCCCTGATGCACGGCGTTTGACGTCGTATAGCGGTCAGCAAGGACGAGTCCGCCATTTCTGTAGTATTCTCCCCAGTCATTTACATACGAAGCATACCTGTCCACGGAGAAGAAGATCGAAGCAGTATATGCGTTCACATCTGAAGGACTGCTGCCGAACCTGCCTTGAAGGTACATTCTTATCAGTGCGCTGCTTTCCTTGTCATAGCGGGGAAATACTATATGTCTGTATGAAATTCCGTCTGCATCAAGTTTGGAGCATATTCTCTTGTACTGGGATGATTTTCCGCTCCCGTCGATGCCTTCAAAAATTATAAGTTTACCGTCTGCCAAAACTCTGCCCTCTGAATTGAATAATCAGATCTGTGAGAACACATTCCCCAGATACTCATGTAAAACCAGATTTGCCATACCGTCATACGGAGTTGCGCTGTGGTTTATAAGCACGAGCTTATTGCCGTTATAATAATTGATCATTCCCGCAGCAGGATATACATTCAGGGATGTCCCGCCAACTATAAGCATATCAGCGCGGCTGATATACCTGAGTGCGTCAGTAATATCTTCTTCCTTAAGGGGTTCCTCATAGAAGACGATATCTGGTCTTATAACACCACCGCATTCACATCTGGGTACACCATCCTCAACGTTCATTGCCTGATAGTTGAAGATCTTCCCGCATTTGGAACAGTATGCCCTCAAAAGGCTGCCGTGAAGCTCTATAACTCTTTTGCTGCCTGCAGCCTGGTGAAGTCCGTCTATATTCTGAGTGACTACTGCCCTAAGCTTGCCTTCTTTTTCCAGTTCCGCAAGCCTCAAATGTGTGATATTGGGTTTTACGTCCTTAATCATGAGCTTCGCCCTGTAAAACCTGTAGTATTCCTCAGGATTAGCTTCAAAGAACGAATGGGAAAGAATTGTTTCAGGATTATATTTCCATTGCTGGTGATACAATCCGTTGGTACTTCTGAAATCGGGTATCCCGCTTTCAGTGCTTACTCCTGCGCCTCCGAAAAAGACTATATTATCGGATTCCTCGACCCATTTTTTTAATTTTGCAATTTTTTCATCCATTATTCATCACCTTTTCAAGTACAGCATCATACTTTTCTTCGAGCTGTTTATATGTCAGTTCATACTCCCTGCGTATAACAAAGCTGAAAGTCTCATCTGTGCTTAATCCCGCGAGATAGTCGAACCATACGCCGCATATTCTCGCTGCAGACATTGCTGCTTCTGCGGAAGCCTTCAAAGCAACTGCTACGGACGATGATACCTTTTCCGACATTTCTTTAAGGAAATCCATTAAAACGACCATCATCCCGATGATCTCTTCTGTTATCTCAGAAGCAGGATGAAGGCAGGCATCGAGTTCTTCCTGAGGTCTGTTTTCTTTTAGTGCTTTGTTCATCGGCGCCCTGCATCTGATGTCCTGGTCCATGAGCGCGCTCATATATGTCCTGAGCTTATCGGTATTTCTGACAATATAAATCAACCTCTCATTCTCAGGCTCAGAAGCCTGAAGAGCATTAGCAGCCTTTAAAGCCATTGCGCAAGCCAAAGCTGCAGATGCTGCAGCAACTGTACCCGCTTCAGCTTTAGAAGAGATTTCAGACAGCTTGGAAGTAAGCTCATCCATATTATAGTTTTTATATCTCTCTGCCTTTAGAATGATCTTTTCTGCCATACTCTTTATTATCCTCTCAGTTTCTGTTGAATTCTCTTAAGCTCAGACCTTCATTTTTGTTCAATGCCCAGTTAATACACCATTCTGATGTAAACAGAAGCAGGTTATTGCCCTTGAAATCCTGTACCCATCTTGTATCGCTGGTGAGGTTCAAAGAACGGATATCCAAATTCTCGTTATCTACCCATCTGATATACTCAAAAGGCAGCTCTCTTCTTCTTATATCAACTCCGTATTCAGTTTTCAGTCTGTATTCAAGTACTTCGAACTGGAGAACGCCGACGACCCCGACTATCACTTCTTCTATTCCGGTATGCGGCTCATGGAAGATCTGGATAGCGCCTTCCTGGGCGATCTGCATTATCCCCTTCTCAAACTGCTTGTGTTTCATCGTATCTGTTCTCTCAACAGACGCGAAATGTTCCGGAGCAAATGTCGGGATCCCTTCAAACCGGACAGTCTTTCCCTTTTCACATACAGTATCTCCGATAGAAAAGATCCCGGGATCAAATACACCGATAATATCGCCGGCATATGCTTCATCAATAACAGATCTCTCCTGAGCCATCAGCTGCTGAGGCTGTGCAAGACGGAGCGCCTTATTGCCCTGAACGTGGAAATACTCCTTATCACGCTCAAACTTTCCCGAACAGATCCTCATGAAGGCTATCCTGTCTCTGTGCGCCTTGTTCATGTTAGCCTGGATCTTGAAGATGAAAGCCGAAAAATAATTGTCAAACGGGTCTACATACTCGCTCTCTGCAAGTCTCGGCAGAGGCGGCATCGTCATGGAGAGAAAATTCTTCAAAAACGGTTCTATTCCGAAGTTGTTGAGCGCAGAACCGAAAAAGACGGGGCTCAGTTCTCCTTTTCTGACCTTGTCTATATCAAACTCATAACCAGCGCCGTCAAGAAGCTCAATGTCGTCTGCCAGGGTAGTCCTGAGGTTTTTCCCGATAAGAGCATCAAGGGTTTCCGTATCATCAAGTGAACACTTGACTGATGAGATCTTGTTCTGTCCTCTGTGAAATTCTGTAAAAGCAAGAATCTCCTTTTCTGTTCTGTCGTAAACCCCCTTGAATTCAATGCCGCAGCCGATAGGCCAGTTGACAGGGAATGTACCTATCCCGAATTCATTTTCCAGTTCTTCCATAAGCTCATAGGGGCTTCTGGCTTCTCTGTCGAGCTTGTTGATAAATGTGAATATCGGAATATCCCTCATTGAGCAGATCTTAAACAGCTTCCTGGTCTGAGGCTCAATTCCTTTTGCTGCATCAATGACCATAACGGCGCTGTCTGCAGCCATGAGCGTACGGTATGTATCTTCCGAGAAATCCTGGTGGCCGGGTGTGTCAAGAATGTTTATGCAATAACCGTCATACTCGAACTGCATTACTGAGGAAGTGATGGAAATGCCTCTCTGCTTTTCAAGCTCCATCCAGTCGGATACGGCATGTCTCGCGGTGGCTTTACCCTTAACGGAACCTGCCAGCTGAATGGCTCCGCCATAGAGAAGAAGCTTTTCGGTCAATGTTGTTTTACCTGCGTCAGGGTGTGATATAATCGCAAATGTCCTGCGCCTGTTTATTTCAGATCTGATATCCAAACCAATTAAATCCTTTTTTAAATTAAAACAATGTATTATATCACCACATATTGTTAAAAGCAATTGCGAGTACCGCAATTGCTTTTAATTTCATGCATTTTTTCAGTATCGGATTTTATGATTTTCCTAAATGATCCGCAGCAGTTTACTTGTCTTCGGAATTGAATGCCTGTCTGAATGTCTCGACGAATGCCTTACCCGCTTCACCTGCTGCAGCAGCTGCTTTTCCGGCCTTTTCACTTGCTGCCTTTGCAACTTCTGACAGATTCTTTGAAAACTCCTGAAGTGCGTCAAGCGCCTTTTCAGCCGTT
>JAEEGI010024671.1_pt1 | contig 11709 bp, 10 predicted proteins | sample 8958751 | NCBI WGS metagenome assembly JAEEGI01 (sample SAMN16246545, study PRJNA631951) | gut metagenome | biome: gut microbiome; feature: rumen; material: KS-attached | host: Bos | place: Iran: Karaj | collected 2018-10 | reverse complement strand
CACCAAGCCGGTCCTCGCCGCCGTTGCGGCGGCGAAGGCGAGCGGCCGTCCGCTCTACTTCCCGAAGGGCGCGTCCGGCGTCTACCGCATCACGCGCGCCATTCCGACGGAAGGCTTCACGCGGGTCTTCGGCGAAGGGGCGACGATCATCCGCGCGCCCGGCCCCGTCCTCTCCGTGGCGGAGAGGGAAGTGACGGTCGAAGGACTCGTCCTCGCCTGCGAAGGGCCGTCCCCCGCGATCGATCCCGGCGAGGCGGAGATCCTGCGCGTCGACAGCGTGGCCGCGCCGGGTCGCGGCGGTCTTCTGCCCGCCGCGCGCAAGGGGGCGGTCTGGATCGACGGAACCCTTTCCGTCGCGGAAGAGTAGCGACAAAAAATGACCGAGCTTCTTGAACAGTCCGCTCTGGGCGGCGACGATTTCAAAATCTGGCGACTGCGACCGCCGATGCATCCCGGCGAGGGAGCGCGCTTCCTGGACTTCTTCCTCTCCACGACGCGCTCGTACTCCAGCCGCCGCACGCAGTCCTACTGGCGGCTCTACAACATCTACGCCTTCGACGGGAAGAACGCGCCGGAGATAGAGGACGTCTTCTACTTCGCCGAGGTCAACGGCGAAGTCGCCGCCCGCCTCTGGTTCGGCTTCGCCCCCGGCAACGGCTTCGGCAACTTCGGCAACGTGCTCACGGCCGAGAAGTTCCGCCGCCGCGGCATCCTCCGGCGGCTGATGGCCCACTTCGCGGGGGATTTCCAGGCCTCGCCCGCAACATGCCTCTCGTGCGACGTCGGCAGCGAATACGTTGTGCGCACCTACGAGGACTACGGCTTCAGGCTGCTTTTCGGCGGCAAGGTCGGCCCGATGGCGATCATCAAGCCCGAATGCGGAGACTTTTCCGCGCTGGAAAGGCGACTCCTCGGCGACGCCGTCCCGGTCCGCTTCCGCCCCGGAACCGTCGGCGACCAGTTCATGGTGGACAAATTTCTGCACTACTGCGCCAAGGTCTACCGAAGCTCCCCCGACCTCGACTACCGCTGCTGCATGCTCGAGTGCCGCCACGGGAACGGGCGGATCGCGGTGGCGGAAAACGCCGTCGGGGCGCCCGTCGGTTTCGCCTGGGCGGGCGCGCTTGAGGGCATGGACCGCCTGGTCATGGACATCCATCCAGACGCTGCGCCGCATTGCGGCGACATGTTGCGGCAACTCCGCGCCGACCAGGGCAGCGGCCCGCTCTGCCACATCCAGCTGCCGGGCGGCGAGGCGCACACGCCCGCCCTTGATGCCGCCGGGGCGCGCCGCCTCTGCACGCTCGGCGGGGGCGCCGCCGTCTGGGAGCTGTAGCCTGATTGAAAAGGAGAACGCACATGGTCGGGAAGGTGATAGTTGTCCGTGACGTGGCCGGCAAGGATGTGACGAACATCGACTTCTTCACACGCTACTTTGGAGAAGTGGCCGACTCCCTCTCGTTGGCCGCGGAGACGCTGGATGAGCCGGCGTTGCCGGACGATCTCCGCGCGGCGGCGGACGCGGTTGTTCTGGGCTTCAACGAGTCGGTCCAGCCCGCCACCGTCGAGAAGCTTCGCCGCTTCGTCGGCGCGGGCGGCCGCCTACTGGTCGCCTGCCGCCTGGCGGAGGGCGTCGACGAAATCATGGGGCTGCGGCGGACGGGGACCATCGTCCAGCGCGACGCGCTCGACCCCGTGCTTGCCGGCATCCTGCCGGAGTTGGGCAGGCTTCCCCCGGCCCGTGACTACGCCGCCTTTACGCGCTGGCTGCCCTACGAGGCACCCGTCGTCGAGCTGGCCGGCCCCGGCGATGTGGCGGCCCGCTGGGCGGGGGAGGGCGGCGTCGCGCGCGACGAACCCGCAGTCGTGACGACACCCGCCGGAGTCTTCGTCAGCTACCTGTGGTTCCGGGGCGGCTCGCCCGCGCAGCGCGACCTTCTCGAAGGCGCCTTCCGCGCGCTCCTGCCCGGCTGTGCAATCGCGCGCAAGCCCGACCCGGTCTGGCGGACGGACCATCCCGCGCCCGTGCCGCCGAAGGAGCATCGCGGCGTGTGGAGCCATGCGCGCGGACTCTTCGCGAGCGGGAAGAACTGGGACGAGACCTGCGCGCTGCTCCAGGAACGCGGCGTGACGGACCTCTACATGCTCTCCGCGTGGCCGGGCGCGGCCTTCTACGAGAGCGACCTCATCCCCCGCGCCCCGCACGTCGCGAAATACGGCGACCTCCTGAAGCAGGCGACGGACGGCGCGCACGCCCACGGGATCAGGATGCATGCGTGGATCGTCTACTGGCGCGTCGACCTCTACGCGGACAAGGCGCTCGTCGCGCGCGAACGGGCGGCCGGACGCCTGCAGGTCGACAGGGCCGGCAATCCCAAGGACTGGTACTGCCCGTCCGACCCCGAAAACCGCAAAAAGATGGCCGACATCGCCTGCGAGATCGCCTCGCGCGGCGTCGACGGCGTCATGCACGACTTCATCCGCCTGGACGGCAACGACAGCTGCTACTGCGAACGCTGCCGCCGGCTCTTCGAGGAGCGGGTCGGGCGGAAGGTGGACTTCCCGGCGGACGTGCAGGAGGACGGTCCCCTCTACGACGCGTGGCTCGACTACCGCTCCGCGCAGATATCGAGCGTCGTCGAGGACGTCTCGCGCCGCGTCCGCCTGGTGAATCCGAAAATCGTCATCTCCGCCGCGACGCTGAACAAGTCTATGTTCCGCAGCGCCCGCCCCGATCTGTGGCGGGGGTTCTGGAACGGCGGCGCCGGCCAGGATTCGGCGCGCTGGCTCAAAGAAAACTGGGTGGACTACATCTGCCCGATGAACTACCGGATGAAGGACTGGGAGGATATGCGCAACCTTGCGTCGCTCCAGAACGCGCTCGCCCCCGGTCGTGTCTATCCCGGCATCGGCGTCGCCATGGGGACCTATCCCGGCGGCGACGCGGCGCGGCTCGCGGAGATGAGGGACGCCGTCCGCGCCGCCGGCTGCGCCGGCAGCACGCTCTACGTCCTCGACGACGACCGCCTTGAATTCCTCCCCGAATGGTGGTAGCGCCTTTGAACTTTGAACTTTCAACTTTCAACTTTGAACCATGCTGACAACTTCCTATATAAAAGTGTTTTGAAAGGCTATGAAACATAAGGAGAATGCCATCCATGTCTGAACCCCTTCGCGTCATGGTCATCTGCGCCCATCCCGACGACGCCGACGAGGACGCAGGCGCCGCCGCGCTCAAGCTCGTTGACCGCGGCGCCCGCGTCCGCTTCGTCTCGGTCGCCTGCGGTGACCTCGGCCACCAGTCGATGGCCCCCGAGGCCCTCGCCGCCCGCCGCCTTCTGGAGGCCCAGGCCAGCGGCCGCGCGCTGGGCATCGAGGACTACGCCATTCTCGGCTACCACGACTGCGAGGTCGAGGCGACCCTCGACCTGCGCCGCAGGCTCACGCGCCTCATCCGCTCCTTCGCGCCGCACATCGTGATGACCCACCGCACCTGCGACTACCACGCCGACCACCGCGCCGTCGGCACGGCGGTGATGGACGCCACCTATCTCCTCGGCGTGCCGCACTGGTGCCCGGACGTCTCCCGCCCGTCGGTTCTCCCCGCCGTGTTCTTCCTGCGCGACCCGTTCACGGTGCCGCGCCCGCTGCGGCCGGATCTGCTCATCGACGCCGACCCCTACATCGAGCGGAACGTCACGGCGCTTCTCTGCCACGAGTCGCAGTTCTTTGAGTGGCTGCCCTACGACGCCGGCTTCGCGGACAAAGTCCCCGACCCGGGCGACGACGCGGCCCGCCGCGCCTTCATCGTCGAACATTGGCTTTCGCGAAAGGTCGAGGACGTCTCCCGCTTCGGCAACGTCTGGCGGGAGCGCCACCCGGGAACGCCCGTCCCGGCCTATCTCGAGGCCTATGAGTTCAGCGAGTACGGCCGTGCGCCGACGCCCGCCGAACTGGCCTGGTTCGAGTGAACCACAGGGCGCCGCATTCGGAGTACTCCCCCAGCCGGCTTCGTCGGCAGCCCCCTCTCGGAGGGGGCAGATAGGTGAAGCTCACGAACGATTTCTACCTGGCGGTCTTCAGGCTCGCGGTGCAGATACCGTGACGGTTTGACCGTTTGACACCAATAGTCATAGTCCACCAATGTTCACCTTTTTTCATTGTTCAAAAATTGCAACCGCCGATGCGGGGCAACTGGTAGGGACGGCTCCACGAGCCGTCCGCTGCGGTTTCGCTGAAATCACCCTCGCGGCCGCGTTTGCGTTCCCTATGGCGTTCGCCTCCATCTCCTCCGCCGCCTCCACGCCTGAGCCGCTGACCATCGCCGTCGACGGACGCCCCGCCGCCGAAATAGTCGTCTCCGACGGATGCCATTCGGCGGAGCTCTTCGCCGCCGACGACCTTGCGCACTGGGTCGAGACGATCACCGGGGCGAGGCTTCCGGTCGTGACGAACGCGCCAACGGCGGCCCCCGGCGCGAAGATCCGCATTGGCGCCGCGTTCGGCGCCGCGGCCTTTCCTGACGACGCGCGGAAAATCGGCGCGACCGACGGCTTCGCGATTCGACGGCGCGGCGACGACCTCTACCTCTTCGGCACGAAGCCGCGCGCGTCCGTGTACGCTGTCGCGACGCTTCTCGAGGAGAACACGGACATCATCTGGGCGCGTCCGTCAGAGGACTTCGAAACCGTCTTCACGCCGCTAACGGCTTGACAATTCATTTCCGTTTTGGTAATATTTTGACATGAATTCGTTTGAAAAACTGCTTTCAATTGGAATGGACAACTATGGCATCGTGACTTCGGGAGACGCAAAGTCCGTTGGCCTGTCCGACCGTGTTGTCTTTTCTCATGTCAAGAACGGGCAGTTGCTTCGCAGGGGGCAAGGAATTTTCAAATTGGCCGTTTTCTCTTCAAGCGATGATATGGATCGCTATGCGGAGGCTGTCGCCTTCGGTGGAAATGGTGCCATGATCTATGGGGAAAGCGTCCTTGCCATGTTGAACTTGGCATTCGCGAACCCTCCCCTGATAGAAGTTGCCACCCCCCGTCGCGTAAGAAAGAAACTCCCCACGTGGGTGAAGATTGTCCACATTGATGCGCGCGCGGCTATGACCGAATACTACAGGGGGATTCCGTGCCAGCCACTTCGCGACGCGATGCGCCTCTGCAAGGCTCGAATCTTGCCGGAGCGTATTCTTGCCGCGATAGAGTCGGCCAAAGACGAGGGATGGCTTTCTTCCGAGGACGGGGAAGACCTCAAAACCGAAATAAGAAAGGAAGTGGCACAATGAAACAGCCTGTCAGTCGCCACCTTCTCGACATCGCCATAGACCGGCTTGCCGATAAATACGGCGATCCAATTCGAATAAGACGCATGATGGCAAACACCATCATTTGCCAAATGCTGCCCGAAGGGGTCTGCGTAAAGGGCGGAAGCGCGTTGAAGTTCAGATTTGGCGACGCAGCCACGCGCTTTACACGCGATCTCGACATCGCAAGATCCGTTGATCTCGCCATTTGCGTAAAGGAAATCGACTCGGCCTTGCGTAAGGGGTGGAACGGTTTCACCGGTGTTCTTGTCCCCGGGCGTAAGGCGACTCCCGCCGATGTTCTGCCGCAATACGTCATGGAGCCTTTCGCGGCCAAACTCGCATACTACCACAAGCCATGGCTCACCGTTGAACTTGAAATCGGACACAACGAAATTGGTGATGCCGACACATTCGACGAGGGAATGCCGGATCAGGTCCGGGACATATTTGCGGAACTAGGGCTGCCGACCCCACGTCCAGTCCGGCTAATGTCGGTTTCACATCAGGTTGCGCAGAAACTCCATGCCCTTACGGCCCCTGGAAGCAAAAGGGCGCACGACCTCCTGGACCTCCAGCTGATTGTGGCGAACTCTCAAATGGATTTGCCCGAAATCCTTAAGGTTTGTCGCCGCCTTTTCAGGTATCGCAAGATGCAGACATGGCCACCAACGCTGGAATCCGGCACCGATTGGTCAGAACGCTACGACGCACAAAAGACGGGATTACCCGTCTTGCCATCCGTTGACGAGGCCGTCGCGTGGGCAAATGACCTCATTCAACGGATTGACGATTCAAAGGCGTAGTGTATCGATTACTTCAGAGAGATTCTTTCAAGCGCTTCGCGAATTCTTTTTGGGGTCACCCCGCATAAGTAATCGTCGAGGCATCTCGAGATCAGGTCGCGGGATGATTTGCCGCTATTGACAAGGCGCTTTGCGATGTCGAGCGCGGCCTGCTTCCCGGCAATGCCCGGGGTCTCTTTCGCTTCTTCGTCTTGCTTTTTCGGGTTGGACTTCTGCTCCGCGGCGGGGCCGATTGGATGGTTCGGTGCGGAACCAAGCGCAAGAAGAAGCGAATCATTCACCGGTTTCGTGAGATATCTCGGTCCGATGAGGGCGAAAGTCCATCTCGCGGGGTTGCGTAGCATCTCGCCGGTCTCGATCATGTTCTGTGCTTTCTCGTATGGGAGCGGGTCTCGCCGCTGGAACAAGTTGGAGAAAAAACGCAACGCCGATTTATGATTCTCCTCGACGGGCCCTGGCCGCAGTCCCTCAGTGCCGCGTTCAATCGGGACCATGAACTTGATTCCGCGCCTCCGCACACCGTCAAGGATGCCTGTGCCAGCGTATGAACCGGCGTCTATGCTGTGGTTTTGGAATTTAGGAACGTTGCTTCGCGGGTCGCAGAATTCTTTCACAATGAACGGGACAATAAGCATTTGCTCCGAAGTGAAGTCGGACAGATCCGCAAAGCCCGCCAGAAATGCCCTGCCGGTTGTGTCTGCCTTGACATTCAGGAATGTGGTTCCGCAGGACGGCTTGGTCACGTTAAAGGGAATGGCGAACAAGTCGTCGGGGATGTCCGCGATGGTGGTCTCCGGCAGCGGCTCCCCGTCAGGCGTTACATTCGCATAGACCGGGATTGCCCTTTCTCGCATCGCAATGGCGAGGAAGTCCTCCTTCGAAAGCTTTTCGCACATCTTCGCAAGTTCATGCTCAATGTTTGCGCGGTCCGTCCGGCCTTCAACCTCGCGAATGGCGATGTCAAGGCAGTGCGGGTTGTCGAGCAGCAGGTCGCGGATGATTTCGACCACCGAATCGGGATCGCGCTCGAACTGGCGGCAGAGGGACAGGGGCCTCGAGGAGACGAGGCCGTGGAACGGATTGTCCTTGAATAACCAGTTGTGAAATATCCATTTGAAAGCATCGTCATGGGCGAGTTCCGACAGGCCACTTCCATCATTGGTGACATTGCTAATCCATTCCGCTCTCTTTCCGGCCTCCGCCGCGAACCGCCTGGCCGTTTCCGGATCGTCAAATAGCTTCCTCAACTCGCGTTCCGTCCGCGTCCACAGGGTTTCACCGGGATAGATTGGATCAAAGTTGCCGTAGACCCCCAGGAATTTGTCCGGGCCGATTCTGCGGAACATCATCGTAAAATCCGGTCCCGGTGTGGGGCAGGGACGCCTCCAAACTTGCCCGAACGCGTCGTCTTTTATGACGGCCGGTCTAGCAGCGGCATCGATGATCTTGGCCAAATTAAATGCGTTGACGAAGATGTCGACAGCCATTGAGGCACGGTAGTCGGATGCGTCCGGCAAAAGCCAGATCAGCCCTTGGTTCGGCATCTCCTCTTCCTCATCGTCACTGCAAACGGATTCGGATGCGGAGACCGCTATCTCCGCCGTGCGCGGCGCGTTCCAGCGGGGCTGCGGCGCAAAGGGCGGCGCGGCCTCCCCGGCCTCCACGCCGTCCAGGAGTTTGTCCGCGATGCCAAACAGAGCGCGTGGCATTTCGCGGCCGCGTGTGACGATGCGCATGTTCGCGGGACAGTACCAGCGCTTATGGTAGGCGCGCACGTCGTCGGGCGTGAGCGACATGATGGCGGCCGGGCGTCCGTCGATGTCGAATCCAAGGCCGTTGTCCGGGACGAGATGACGCCTTGCCTCGCCAATGATCTTGTCAGACAAATTGCCCTTGTCCTTGCACATCTCGTCGAAGACGTTGCCGGTGTAGGTGATTGGACCGTCGGGGCGGTAGAGATCCTGTGGCCGAAGACGTCCCGCCTCGCGACGGAAGGTGTCGTCGGAGAGTTCGGGCCGAAGAATGGCGTCGAACCACACCTCGAAGATCGCCCGCATGTCCGATTCGACGGCCGAGTCGAAATGGTAGACCGTGAAGAAGGGGTATGTGTTGCTGCCCATGCTTTGCGCCACGGTTCGGTTTTGCATGGCCCGTACGAGATCGGTTCCGGGCCATCGCCTGGAACCGTCCAGCACCATGTGTTCCAGAACGTGCGGGATTCCGCGGTCGTCAGAAACGGGCGTCGTGACCCCGATCGCGCAGCTTGAAACGGGGTCGTCCGCGATGAAGTGCAGCCACTGGAGGCCAGTCGGCCCATGCGACAGCATGACTGCCGTCTCATTCTGCTCGTAAAGCGGCGTCACTTCAATGACTTTGAAGTTGCCGATGATTTCGCCAGTCTTAATGTCGTTTGTCATGTCAAATGTCTCCTTTCGCCGTCTTGGCGCTTTACATTACCCTTTCGAGTGTCTCGATGCTGTCCTCGATGTCGTCGCCCTCGTCAAGGACGATGTCCTCGCCGCAAAAGGCGCATTCCGGGTCACGTGGGACGCGCACCCCGTACCATCGGAAGATGGTGGGCTTTGCCCCGGCCCCGTTGAAGGGCGCCCACGCTTCGTAGGTGCGTTCGCGTCTGTTGGCCCACATGTAGTAGTCGTAGGGGAGCTCGAAATCGAGTTCCCCGATGCCGGATTCCGTACCGCGCGAGAGTTCCACCAGCGCCAGCTTTTCCATCAGGTTGCAGATTGGCGCTATGTCGGCGGAGAGTCCGACCTGAACTACCGCGGCGGCGTCGGTGGCGGACATATAGGCCGGGATACGCCCGTCGCGGCGGGCGGAGCGCTCGTCCGTGATTTCCTCGGAATGGCGGTCGAACCATCCGTTGCCGATCAGGCAGCAGTAGCACGGGCCTCCGGGATGGTAGCGGAAAACGTCGCCTCCCGCGGCCCGCGTGATGGCCCGTCCGAAGATGCCCGTGCCTTCCTGGCGCAGAAGTGCGCCGGAGATGGCGAAGCGGCTCTGGTTGTTGTCCGTCGCGCAAATGGTGAGGTCGGCCCGCGCCACCTCCTCCTCGAGCAAATCGAGCGCCTGAAGGGCGTCGACGGGATGCCTGTCGACTTCGGCGTAGGGGTTCTTGCCGAGGATGGCGTCACGGACGGCGTCCGTCTTGAGCCGTCCGAGGTCGCGGGTTCCGCAGACATGCCGCATGAGGTTGTGCGGCTCGACGCGGTCGAAGTCCATCAGCGAAAAGTGGCCGACGCCCGCCTTGGCCAATTCGACCGCTATCTGCGACCCGAAGCTGCCGAGTCCGACGATGAGGACGCGCTTCCGCGCGAGCGCATCCGTCTCCAGCAGCCCCCGGCCGCGCGAATAGAGGCCGTCCCGTTCGGGAATCGTTTCCGCGTCAACCTCGCGCCAATCTTCGCCAGCCGCCTGGAAGACCCTTGCCCTATTTCCGTCCACCAGAACGGCGAAAGCGGTTTTCCCGTCTGGCGCGGACGGAGGTTCCGCCGCGCCAGATGCGATGAAAAGGCATTCGCCTCCGGTTCCGTAGCCGTGTTCGGGTGGAACGACGGACAGATGGAAGACGTTCTCGCCCTCCCATTCGCGGACGCAGCCGCGGACAGGGGATGTGTGGGGATCGAACCCGCCCAGATCGAGATAGACGGTCGGGGCGCTTGCTTCAGTTTCGTTCATGTTTTCCCTTTCCTACTGCTGGTGTACGACGAAATGGTCGATGGGCTTGCCGGTCCGGAGATGGAGTTCATACAGCTCAAGCCACAGCCGGCACTTGATGAAAACCTTGTAGAGGCTTACGTTCGGCGTCCACGAGAGGGTCCCGTAGTGGCAGATGCGGGTGCCGCCCTGCCAGTCGCAGTTGAGCACGTGCATCAGGCCGTCGCATGTGTCCAGCGGACGCCCCATCCTGTCGCAGAGCATACGTGTCACGCCTGCCGCCGGCACTTGGTCCGGGAAGTTCATGAGTTCGATTCTGACTGTGTAGATGGTCCCGCTGTTCGTCCGGGCCGCCACGGCCAGGAACGGGCAGTCCGTCTGCATGTTGCAGAAGTGGTAGGTGTTGGCCGGCAGTTTGCGCGCAAGGACTGCGCGCTCCATCGCAAGTCTCTGTGGAGTCAGCATGCCTGTTCCTTTTCGCAGTTTTGCAGATAGTTCTGGTTGTAATATTCGGTGAAGTCGGCGTAGAGGTCGCCCGTGGCGTTCCAGGTCGGTTTTACCGTTTTCTCCGTCGGCTCGCCGTTCTTGTCGCCGCCCTTGGTAAAGGAATGCGACGGAGGCGCGACGGGGAAGTCGGCCGGAAACACGACAAGTTCGTCGCCGTTTTCACGTTGCACGGCGACTTCGACGTCGCCGCCGTCCGCCAGCGAGACGCTGGCTTCCGCCGATTTGTCGCCGGCGACGAGGAAGTCGACGATCTTCTTCAAGACCGCGTGGTTGCCCCGCTTGGCAAGCCAATGCCCGCTGTCGAACTCGGCCTTCTGGCCGCAGGGAAGCACGCGTGGGGGCAGGGCGTTGGCGTGTTCCGTGCGCGGATGGACGAGCACCGGGGCGAGTTCGGGGTCGGCGTCGACAACTGCGCGAAACGGGCTTGCCCCCTCCTTGATTTCCCAGTAGGCGGAGACGAAGTTCGTGCCGAAGTACTCGTGGAAGGTGTAGGGCTTGAAGCTGGACTGTCCGTTACGGCAGGTCCCAATGGCAAGGAGGAAGCGGCCGAGGCCCTGCGACGCGATGCCGTTCGCCACGGTGCTGGCGTCATGGCCGCTCGGACGGTCGAGTCCGAGGCTGTGGTGGGAGTGCCATTCGCCGATGTGCTGGAGGCCGAAGCGCGAGATGAGCCTGTTGCCGACGGTGACGAGGTAGTCCACGTCCTGGTTGAAGAAGGAGGTCTCGTGGTTGGCGCGGGGTCCGGGGCCGATTGCGTACAGCACCACTGGCGCGCCGGATGCCGTCCAGTAGCCGAAGAGCTCGCCGCCGGTCTCGATGGAGGGGCTGTCCAGAATGCAGCGGGAGATGTAGTCGAGTTCGCCTTGGTAGATGAGCACAGTTTCCGAAGGACGCTTGGCCAGCGTCCTGGGTCGTTTCGATTTTTCCATCGTTCCTAGTCCCTTTCAAGGAAATGGTAAACCTTGTGAAGGACGCCAAAGGCGACGAGCGTTATTCCAAGCCAGGGCTTGATGAAGAACCAGAAAAGAATTCCGACGACAATCGCGATGTTGCCGTGGACCAGCCAGCCATTACCACGTTTTTCCCGAATGAGTCTGCGATATTGGGCCGGCATCGGCGTTGGCGTCGTTGGCAAGGGCATCGAGGGCGGGCTTGGCGTTCGTGGCGGACTGTGGGGAAATGTGCGTCTGCGGGAAACGGGGGCGCGACGCGGAACTGCTGCCCTGTGTCGCGCGCCGGGGATTTCAAACTCGCCGGTCGCATCGTTGTAGCGGGGGACGTTTGCCGGCGTCTTCGTCTTGGTCTTCGTCTTTGGGAACTCGACCTCCCCCGTCGCATCGTTGTACCGCCCGACTTTGGGCGACGCCCTGGCCGCGAAGCCGTCCTCGGTCATTTGCGTCACAATGTCCC
>JAEEGI010024668.1_pt1 | contig 11709 bp, 8 predicted proteins | sample 8958751 | NCBI WGS metagenome assembly JAEEGI01 (sample SAMN16246545, study PRJNA631951) | gut metagenome | biome: gut microbiome; feature: rumen; material: KS-attached | host: Bos | place: Iran: Karaj | collected 2018-10 | reverse complement strand
TATTTAAATTAAAAAGTTAGAAGAAATTAAAAAATATACATTACCAGAAAATTTAAATGAATTTGATAGAATAACTTATATAATGAAAAAAGGTTATGTATGTCAAAAAGATAATGTAATAAAAAATTTAACTTACTTATATTTCAAAAATTATCCCGATAACTGTACATTTATTTTTAGTGTAATAACCACAATTATGGAAGATATTGAATTATATGATAAATCATCTCAAATATTATTTAGTGAAAGTATTGGTTTATTAGCACAGAAATTTTCAGAAACAAGAAAAGAAAATAAAAAGGATAATTCAAATGAATTAAAAATAATATTAAAACATTTTATGGTAGCAATTTCTACATTAGAAAAATCAATAAGTGATGAATATGTTATTCATTTTAATCAAATTATTGATACATTTTGTATGAACGATTTTAAAATGAATTTAGATAAAGAATTAATAGAATATGCAATTTCTTTAGGAAAATTTGGTCAAAGTTTTCAAAATAAAAAATTCTCTGTATATTTTTGTGTTAGTTTAATTAGAATATCTAAAAAAAGAGAAGAAGATATTTATAATAGAATCTTATTTTTAACTGAAGATACTGAAAGAATTGTAAAATTTGAAATGGCATACCATATTAGATTTATTATTAATCTAAATGATAATAAATTTTGTCAAGATAAAATCACAAATTGTTTAAATTATTTCTTAGAAGATTGTGATATGAATTTTCTTTTAATTACTTTTGAAAGTATTTTTTATTCTAATAATTTAACTAAATTTGATGGTGAATTCTCCTTTAAAGAAAACTTAATTTCTAAAATAAATGAAATCATATCAACAAATGATTTTTCAACATTAACTTATGATTTTAATCTTATTTCTCAAATATTTTTATCAATTTTAAATTATTATTACAACAATGAAAAAGGAGATAAGGATTTATTACAAATAATAAAACAATATTTAAAAAATTTTTTCATCACCAGAGAACTAAAAATATCTACAAATGTAATAGTAAATTTTAAAATTGATTATATATTGAAAAATTTTGATAAAATATGTTTTATTTTTTATAGAGAAAAAGACATTCCATTTTTAAATGAAATTTTTTCAATTTCAATGAAGGACTTTCAAGAAAAAGAAAACATTGATATATTATATGAAATTCTTCATTTAATAATATTAAATATACCAAAAGAATTTTTAACAAATTCTTTTTTTAATAAAATATTATTTTTCCTTGAAGAAGATAGTAATTCTCCAAATAATAATAATAATACTTTATCTCAAATAAATACTACATCAAATTCAGTTAAAGAAATAAATTCAAATATAATGAATTCCCAAAGTAATAGGAAAAAAGAATATAAAGAAATTTGGTTAAATAATTTTGATGTTATAATGAAAAGAATGATAGAAATTGAAAATGAACAATTTATTAAATTTTTTCTGATAAGATTTAATAGTTTTCTAAATATAATTAAAAAAATAAAAGAATGGAGAATTGGTTTAAAATTATTTCATTCTATTCAAATATTACCTAAATATATTATGCTAAATAATATTAAATATCCAAATTATGAAGATTATCTCCATATTTTGTTTATTTTCTCAAAAGAACTTTTAAAAAGTGAAAAAAATATTCTTATAGAAAAAGAAATAACTTTATTATTAGCTGAATTAATTCTTTTTTCAAAAAGTAGAAATGAAATATTAAATTATTTAAAGAATACTTTTTTATTAAATAAATCTTTTTATAGAAGAAGAATATATTGCTTATTTGGTGATTCAGCTTATGAAGTTTTTTCAAAAGAAATAATAAAAAAATATAATATTTATTCTAATTTATTTGAAGATATTCTAATAAATGATATTCCTTTAATGCAAAGTTATATAATAAACATTCTTTTAAAATATGAAATATTTGAATTAGAAATTATCAATAAAGTAAAATCTATTTTAAATACTCAAAGTAAAAACGATATATTATTAACTATTTCAATTAATCAATATTTAAAAATAAGTTCTATTAATAAAACACAAAAAAATAATAATAAAGAACAATTGAAATTAAAAATAGAAAATAAAGTATTTGAAATAGAAAAAATACAAAAAGAAAAAGAAAAAAAAGATGATAATATATTTAAAAAACCAATACCAAAATCAAAACTAAGTGGAATAGGATATTCAAATAAAAAATGTTCAAAAATTATTCAAAGAATAGAATGTAAAAAAGTTAATAGAAAAACATCAATGAATATAAAAGAACAAGAAAACAAATCAAAAGAAAATTTTTATAATTCATTTAATAATTTTAATTCAAAAACAAATATTCCAAACATTAGAAAAGCTGGAACAAATAATTTTTTAAATAAAAATTATGGAACTTTAAAGCCCTCAAATCCAAAAAAAATTTGATTGTTTTCTTTTTTATAAATATATATATAATTTTTACCTAAAAAATATAGTATGTGAAATTATTTATAAAAATTTATTTGAATGTAATATATTTCTTTATAATAATGATTATGATAATAATTGAATTTTTAGAAATTACAATTTAAATATAAAAAAATATTTCAAAATTTTTTAATAATTTTTTTATTTTTTTTTACTTTGAGAATGCAAATCCTATTTTTATTTTTTTTAATTCTTAAAGTTTTTAGTGAAATAACTTTTCATTTTAAGAAAGTTGATTTTAAAAAAGAATTTAATATAACAAACTTTATTGAATATTTATATAGAAATCAAATTGAAAGTGATATAAATATAGGTAATCCAAATCAAAAAATTCCTTTATTAATTCAACAAAGTACTTTTTGCATTTATATAACGAGTTCTAAATGTGAAGGAAATATAATTAAATTTAATGAAAGTTTATCATCAACATATAACTCATATGATAATAAATTAATTCAATATACATATCAAGATTTTACTTTTGCTTTAAAAAGTTATGATTATTTCATTAAAGAAAAAATAAATTTTGAAAAAATTAACTTTTTACTTGTTTCTCAATATAAATTTAATATAAGTGGAGTTTTAGGATTAAGAATATTTAATGAAGACAAAGACTATAATTTAATATATCAATTAAAAAAAAATAAAATAATAGATTCATATAATTTTTATATAAAATATGAAAATGAAAAAGAAGGTAAATTATATATAGGAAATTTATTAAATGAAAATATCAAATTTACAAAAGAAATTTTAGATAATAAAAATAGATTTGGAATAATTTTTGATAATATTTTTTCAGGTGATAAAGAATTATTATTTTGTTATTCAAAAGGTTTTTTTCAAATTGAAAATGGATTTATTAGAGGAAATAAAGAATATAAAATTGAAGTTGAAAAACATTTTTTTAAAGAACAAATAATTTTAAATAAATGTTATTCTCAATTGTTAATTAATAAATGGAAAGAAGAAAATATTTTTTTTTATTGTAATGATAATGTTGATTTAGCTGAATTTAAGCCTTTAAAATTTTATTTAAAATCAATTAATTTAACTTTCGAATTTAATTCAAAAGATCTTTTTTATAAATATGATAATAAATATTATTTCTTAGTTTATTTTACGAATAAAGAAAATGTAGAATGGATTTTTGGAGAACCTTTTTTTAAAAAATATATTATTGGATTTAATCAAGATAAAAAAGTTATTCAATTTTTAGAAGGAAATTTTGAAAAATCAAATTATTTAAATTATATTAAAAATACAATAATTATAATTTCTATTTTATTTATTATAATATTAATCATATGTATTTATTCAAAAGTAAAAAAAACAAAAATCAAAAATCAAAAAAATAAAAATGAAGAATATTATTCAATTAATTAAATATATTTTAATCTAATAAATTAAAATTAATTAACTTAAAATAAAATATAAATTTATAAATAAAAAAAGATTGTATTATTATTTTCATTTTCATATGAAATAACTATAAATTCTTTTTTTAAACAATTAAAAAAGAAAAAAATTATTATTTTTATAAATAAAAAAAATGAAACTTTCAATCTTTCTTTTTATGCTTATATCATTAATAACATTTTCATTAGAAAATACAAGAGAAGGTTGTAAGTATTATTATGAAAGATGCAAAAATAAATGTCAAAAACATCCTGACAAATTACAATGGTGTAATAATGAATGCAGAAAAGTTTATACTAATTGTTTGAAATTTTGTTGGTAATTATTAAATAACTTATTTATTTTTAATTGACTTTTTTATTCCCATATTAAGATTTATACTTTCAATAAGTTTTTTTTTTAATTTTATTCAAATCAACAATAATATTAAATAAAGAAAAATTGGATTTTTTGAAATTTTTTTTTTCTTTAATCTTTTAATTAAAAATTTAAAATAAAAAAAGAAAATAAAAAAGGATGGTTTTTTATATTTTTTTATATCTATTTTTTGTTTTTGATGCATCTATAATACTGTGAAGTGCAAGAACTATCACATACTTGACGGCTAAAACCTTGTTGGTAGGCACATGAATTTTTACATATTAGCAAAACTTGTTCACAAGTTGCTCATTGTTCATTTGAAAATATAAACAATGATATGATTATAAAAAGAAAGTATAAAGGCTTCATTTTTTTTATTTATAAAATTTTTTTATTGGATTGATATTCTTTATTTTTCAACAGGAATTTTCTTTAAATTTAATTAATATTTTAATTAATTTTTCTTTTTTATTTTTCATCAAAATAAAATTATAAAAAAAATGAAGCTTTCAATCATTCTTTTTATATTCTTATCATTATTATCATTTTCATATGAAGAGAGACCACCATGTTATGTAAGGTATAATATATGTAAAAAAACTTGTTATCAGTTAACCCACACAGAACATCGTCCTAAATGTTTGAATCGTTGCGAAGAAGCATATATACAATGTTTGAAAAACCCTAAATAATTTTTGTTCTTAAAAATTTTAAAGTTATTTAAAATATAAAAAAAAAATATTTTCTTTTTTATATTCAACTAAAACAAAATTCACAATTTAATTGCTCAATAATAAAATCATCAATTCCTTTTTTTTCCTAAAAGAAATAATAATTTAATGAAAAATTTATAAAAAAAAATGAAAGATGAAAAAGAAGATGACAGAGAATTTTATGAAAAAATGAAAAAAATACAAGCAAAATATTTTGATCAGAAAGAATTAGCAACAATAATAGAAGATTCAAAAATAGATTATTATAAACAATTGGAAAAAAAATTACCAGAAGAGCCAAAAGAAGACGAAGAATATTATTCAATAAGAATAAAAGAAAAAAAAGGTGAAGAAGGATTTTTAAGAAGATTTAGACCTACTGATTCTATTGAAGATATTAAAACTTTTGCAAAATTTAAATTAAGAAAAAATTCTGATATTAATATGTATTCTGAACATGAAGGAAAAGTGTTATATAATACTCATTTATCTATTCAAGATTCAGGTATTGGAAAAAATTGTAATATTGTTATTCATAATGAAGATGATCTTTGAACATTTTTTTTAAGTTTGTATTTAGTTTTTTTAATTTTATTTTCTTAATTTAGAGTCTTTTTTTTTGTTTTTTTTAATGTTGTTTATAAAAGAGTTTTAATTTTTAGAATTATTTTTTCATTTTTTTTATTCAACAAATTAATTTACAAAATTTTTTCTTTATATTTATAAAAATTGTTTTTGTAATTCTAATTATTATTTTGTTTTTTTTATTTTCTAATTATGAGTTTTTCAAGTCATTATAATTATTGTTTTTTAAGAAATAAATAAATCTTATTCAAGTTAATATAATCATCTAATTGTCAAATAAAAAATTCAATTTATTTCAAAAATATAAATATAATTATTTGTTAGAATATGATCTTATCTATTTTAAATCCTTTATCTAATATATATGTTTAAAATTATAAACATTAATTATTCTAAATTATTAAAATGATTATATTTGTGAAAAAAAGTTATCATTCAATTATCATTATAAATGAACGATGAAAATTTTGACTCAGAACAATTCATTAGAGATTTTTCTAAAATTGAAAAAGATTTTGAGACTGAAATAGATTTTATGAAAAATGTTAGTCAAAATAATAATATAATGACTACAAAAGAAGATTCTGATAATAAAAAAAATGATTCTGAAGACAAAGAAAGTTTCAATCAAGAAGATATAGAATTAAATGAGAATTTTATTAATTTTGTTCATAAAATAAATAAATTTATTCAATTTCCAATTCTAAAACATCAATATTTGAAACTTAAATATTTATATTATGAAATTAATAAAAAGAATATTGAAATTAAATATGAAGATTATTGTCGATCAGATATAATATTTTGTAATATAAAACATAAAGTTATAGAATTTATAATTGAAATAATAAAGCATGTCATTAATATATTAATTTTGGAAAATAAAATTCCTAAACATTGTAAAATAAGAAAAATTAATGTTCAAATAATGAAAGATGATTCAAAAATTTTCAATGAAATTTTTTTTAATTCAAATATCGAAAAAATTTTGTCAAATAATATTAATAATAAATATTCAAAAGGAAAAGAGAAAAAACACAAAGAACAATACAATAATGTAAATAATATAAAAAAACTTAAAGATAAAAATGGTAATTTTATAACAAATCAATTGGAAAATATTTTTAAAAGTGATTTTCATTATTTTTATAATTTATATATTTATGATAATGTAAATGAAATAAAAGAAAAATTTGGAATCAAAAATATTAAATTTTTGAAGGATTTTTTAAATGATGAAAAATTTAAAAAAAAACATTCTGAAAATGTTGAATTAATAAAATTAAAATATAAAATGATTGCTTTTGGAGAATATAGTTTACATAAAGATTCTAGATTAGTAAAAGAAAAATTTGAAAAAAAAATAAAAAAATTTAAAAATACTTCTTTTTATCTTGATTTAATAAAAGAATATGAAAAAAAATTTGGTGTTTATATTGAAAAATAAAAACAATTAAAAAAAATTTTTAATTTTAATATTTAACTTTAAATTATTAGATTCTTATTTATCAAATTAATTTTTAATTTTCTTGATTTTCATTTAAATTTTCACATAAATCAATCCATTCACAATAAGCATCAATTGGTTCAGTAAAATTTTTTGATTTTGAATTATAATAAATATGACATTTACTACAATTTATATTATAATCTCCTTTTTTCTTATTTATTTTTATTGAAATACAATTTTTTATATTACAAAATGGACAATCAAATATTATAGGAACTTTAGGTTGTTTAAATTTTATTATTTTTCTTTTTATTTTTTTCCTTCCCATTTCTTCTTTTAAGTTAAATTTAATTTTTTTCACTTCTTATTGTAAAAATTTAAGAAGGCAATTTTTAAAATAATATTTATTAAAAAAAATAAAAATTTTTTTTAAAAAAAAATAAAAATTTTTTTAAAAATAAAAATATCTAATAAATTCTTTAAATTATGAAAATTTACTTTTTATATAACCTTCATCAACATTAAAATCATCACTCAATAAAACTATCTTATATAATTGTTCTTTCTCATTATCTTCACAAATATTATTTTCCTTATTATTATTAGTATCATCTTTCTTCTGATTATCATTAAAATTATGAACAGAAATTTTATCTAAATTTTCACAATTTTTAGACATAAAAGGAAGCCAAATATAATTATCAAAATTATCTGTTTTTTTAGCATCAAACTGTAAATTATTTTTATCAATATTTTCTAAGTTAATAAAGTGAAATTTTTCCACATCACCAGTGAGAAAAGGATGATTTAAAATTTGTTCCCAATTAAATCTTTTTTCAGGATTAAACTGTAATAATCCATTAATAAAAGAGATAATTTCATAAGAGACACACATATTATTAGGATAATTATATATTCCATCTTTAATTTGGAAAATAACAGAATTTATACTTAAACCATCAAAAGGAGGATCTCCAATTAATAATTGATATGTGATAACTCCTAAAGACCATAAATCTGCTTTTGTATTATAACATCTTTCATTTGAAAATAAATCCGGAGACATTGTTAGTGGAGTTCCACATATTGTTGATGCTACATTTGTTTCTGCTATATTTTTTGATAAACCTAAATCTGCTATTTTTAATGTAAAAGCAGAATTGTCAAAATTTCTTTCTGAATAATTTATTTTTTTATAGTTTTCTTCAGTGTTTTGTATTTCATCAAAATTAATTAATATATTCTCTAATTTGATATCTCTATGTATTATTTTGTGGTCGTGTAAATATTTTAAACCTGAAGATATTTGAGCTATTATTTTTTGTAATGTTTTTTCATTCATTACCTTTTTATTATCTTTTAAATAATTATTATAATCAGATAAATTTCCTCCATTACAATATTCTAATACTAAATTTAAATTATGAGGTGAATCAATAAAATCATATAATTTAATTATATTATTGTTATTTAAATTAGTAAGAAAGTTTATTTCGTTTAATAATAATTCTTCTAATTCTTTGTCATTTTTAAATTTCTCTTTTAATATTCTTTTCAAAGCTAAAATTTGATTTGTTTTAACATTTACTACACTATATATTTGTCCATAAGAACCTGAACCTATTTCTTCTATCTTTTTTATATCAGTACTAGATATTTTTTTTTTCGAATTTCCTTCCATTTTTGATTTTTTTATTATTATTTTTTTGTATATATTATATATTATATAATAAAAATAATATTTTTTATATTTGTTTTTAAGAATTAAATGATTTTCTTTGTTTTTATTTTTGGTGTTGATATAATTATACATTCTTGTTTTTTAAAAGTATTTTCATTTGATGAAATATTTTAAATTGTTTAAATATGTTTTTTTATTCTATAACTCTATTTCATTTTTCATTATATTAAAAATTTAATTAAAAATGAATGAATAAAGTTAAATAATAATTTTAATTTTAAAAAACATTTAATATTAAATGAGTTCTTTCAGAAACAAACATTTAGATATAATAAACAAAATAAAAAAAATAGATTTTAATTCAGAAAAAACTAAAAAGATGTTAAAATTTATAGAAGAAAAGAATATAATAGAATATAAAAATAAAGAAAAAAACTTATCAGAAATAAATACAATATATTCTCCTCAAGAAATAATTTCAAAATTTGAAAAATCTTTATTTAATGATATGAAAAATCTTTTAACACATTATAAAGAAAATATAGATAAAGTAAATGAAATATTAATGCATGAAAAAATAATTCAAAATGAATATAAAGAAATAACAAAATCAATTCATGATAATGAAAAAGAAATAAATGAATTTATAGAATTTTATAGTGATTATTTAAAAGATAACAAAGGTATTTTAATAAGAAATGAAATTTTAAAAACTTTTTTAGATAAAATATTAATTACAAAAGAAGAAAAAGATGAATTAAATATTAATGAAGATAATAATAATATAAATCAAAATAAAAATTTTTCTCTAATTACTAAAATGGAAAATCTAAGAGATAATATTGATGTAATTCAAAAAAATTCTTCTAATTTTTCTAAAACTTTATTAATGAGTGTTAAAGAACATTATAATACAATTGATGAAATGTTACATGAAAAAATTGTAATTTATTTAAAAAATTTTTTTAGATATAATAAAAGAACTTTTTTAGAAAATGAATTTAAAGAAGTCTTAATTTTGTTAAATTATATTAAGGAAAAAGATAAATATTTATCTTTTGTTTTAAATGAATATACTCAAATGAGAAAAAAAGTATGTGAAGAAATTTTAAAAGAAAAATATTTATCTTTAAATTCAAAAAATTTTGATGAAATTTTTACTAGTTTAAATGAAGATTTTATTTTTTATTTTATGAAAGAATTTATTTTAATAAATTTTTTTTTTGTTAATGAAATAAGAGATAATAGTTTATTATTAAGAAGTGATATTTTATCATTATTAAATTATCCTGAAAATGAAAATAAAGATTTAAATATAGAAAAAATAATGGAAACATTAAGTCAAACAAAAAATATTGATTTAACTTCTTTAATTGGAAATGTTAATAAAATTTTATTTATTTTTGAAGATTTATTTTTTCAACAAACACAGAAAAAAAAATTAGACTTTGCAGAAATTTATAAAATTACTCTTTTATCATATTTTTATACAGAGAAAATTGAATTAATATTTAAAAAAAATAATCTTTCTAATATTAATCTTAAATTAAGTTTAGTAATAGATAATTATAAAAAAAATTATTCTTCTATATTTAAAAAATTATCAAATGAAAAAATAAGGAAACTTCAAAAATTTAAAGAGGGTATTTCAAATTATTTTTCAGAAAGTCAAGTTTTAATAACAAATGAAGGAACAATTAATTTAGAATTAATAAATTTAATTGAAGATTACAAAAAGATATTTTCATTATATGAAAAATATAAAATTATAAATGATGATAAAGATATTGTAAATCCTAATAAACATGATTTATATATTTTCCTAATAAATTTTTTTTCTGATAATGAAATTGTTAAAAATGAAAAATCAATTGATATTTTATTTAAAATTATCAATCTTTTAAATATTTTGAATTCTAGTTTTGAAAATGAAAAAAATAAAAAATGCTTAAATGAATTAATTGATAGAACAGTTAATTTAATTATTGAAAATGTTTTATCAATTGTTAAATTTGAAGATGGATTAAAAGAAAATATAACTCATGAACAAATAATAAATTTAGTAGAACATTTAATGGAAAAAATTCAATTGAATTTAATGAATATTAATTATATTCAAGAATTTATGGTTAAAGAAAATATCAAGGAAAAAATAAAAAAAGAAATATTAAATATTTATAATAAAGTTTATGAGAATAATATTAACTTGGGAATTTTAACAGAAGAAGAATTAAAAAATTATTTAGATATAATTTGAAAAATTTGTTATATTTAATTTAAATATAATAATTTAAATATAATTTACAAATATTTAATTTAAAATGTATCATTTTAACTTTCTGGAAATCTATAATAAGGATTATTAAAAGATATTTTATTATTGCTATTTTTAGTAGATTTACTTATTACTTTATCATCGATAAGACTTCCTATTTTATAATGAGTTATATTATTTAAATTTAATTTTGAATTTTTAAATAAATTAACTTTCCAATCAGAAGAAGTATTTGATAAAATTGGAAAAGAATTTTTTTCATTAATGTTTTTATTATTTAATTTTTTATTCAATGATATATTTTCCAAATTTAAACTTTTTATTATTTTTTCATGAGAAGATACAATTGTTTTTGCTCTATTTGTTTTTGAACTATATTCATCAATTGTTTTTCTATATTTTTCTATTCTTTTTTTTAAATTATTAAAGGTATCTTCTGTTGTTTTAAATTGTTTTTTATCAATCATATTTTTATAATCAATAAACTTTGAATTAAATTCTTCAATTTGATAAATTTTTTCCTTTATTGAACTATAATATTTTAATAAATTTTCTTTATCCATTTTTTCAAATTGTTCATTTGATATTATAATATCATCATTAAATATATGTTCTTTTTTTTCTAATAATTTTTCATTAGAAATGCATTTATCACTTAATTTATTTTCTAAAGCTAGAAAATTGTTTTTTTCTCTTTTTCTTTTATTTTATATACCACAATTTTAGTTTTTTTTCTTTCAATACTTTGTTCATCTAAATAAT
>JAEEGI010024667.1_pt1 | contig 11709 bp, 7 predicted proteins | sample 8958751 | NCBI WGS metagenome assembly JAEEGI01 (sample SAMN16246545, study PRJNA631951) | gut metagenome | biome: gut microbiome; feature: rumen; material: KS-attached | host: Bos | place: Iran: Karaj | collected 2018-10 | reverse complement strand
AACTCTCCGGCGACCGCGTCCTGCCCGCCTACGGCTTCCTAATCAGCTATCCCGACAGCATGCTGTCCCTCGAAATCGTCAATGGCGTCGTCCGCGAATACAGCAGTTGCCCGTCCCACGAATTCTTCAACGCCCGTAACACGCGGCAGCGCATCTCCCCATGCGTTTTAGACATCCGCCCCTATATTTCTGATTTCCAATATCTTGGCGGCAACAAAATCAAATACGTCCTCTCTTGGGAGGCCAATGAAGCCGCCCCATACAATCTCCGCTCGTACGTCCATTTCATGACGCCGGAAAGCCATGCCTCCATCGCCTTCCAAGACGATCATGACACGCCAGTGCCCACCACGCAATTCAACGGCATCATCAAAGATGAACGCATCGTCGAAATTCCAGAAGACCGCCTCAAATTCGATTCCTTCCAATGGACATGCGGCCTCTTCACGTTCGAACTCGGCCGCATGCTGCTCAAAGGCTTCACATGCCACGATTCATCCGTCGATCTCGGCATGCTTCATCTCAAACGCGACAAAGACGGCCATATTACGGACGCATCATTTGCAAAAGCCACAAAAGGCACGTATTTTGATAAGGAAATCAATGCTAATCCCGCTGGCACGCTCGTCGATTTCGGCCATCTGCAAACCAGTGGAGCCTTCCGTCTCGTCAAGAAAGACGATGCTTTGCAGATCACACCCGTCCCGCAGCAGAATCCATTCAAAATCGTCATCGATTTGACGCATTATCTGCCGAACGTAGCAAAAGCCGTCGTCACGGCGGAGCCGTTTGAAGACGGCGGCAAGCCAGTCTTCACCGCCGAACAGGGCGGCAAGACGCTCACTCTCACCATCACGCCGAAGACTGTTTTCTCCCTTGAAATCAAATAATTACGAGGTATCTCCATGAAGAAAATCTCCATTGTGCTCTGCCTTATCAGCCTAGCCCTTCATGCATGGAATGGCTTCGAAGTCGCCAATAAACAGGCCCGCCTCTTCATCCATGAAATCGAAGACGTGAAAACGCCTGACAAGCCGACGGCCGTTCGCATCACCCTCGAAAACAAGACAGAACAACCGTTGCAGGCCACCGTCAGAATCCACAAATTCGTCGATGATTGGAAGGCGGAAGGCCCTGCCGAACAGGCGGTGACCGTCGCCGCCAATTCATCCCACGATGTTGATTTCCAAATCGTTTCAGGTCCATTTGTCTTCGATGCTCTCTATCCTGTCCATGCACAGGCTGTCTTCACGGCTACAGGAGCAAAACAGACGCTTGACGCTGTCCGAATTTTCGGCGTCAAACGGACGCAAAGCGAAGAGATTTTGGCCATCATGCCCGAACTGCCTACTATCACGCTTCAAAATAATGCAGCCCTCTCGCTAGCGGATTGCGCAAAGCAAGCCTGTTATTCGTGGACACTTCTTGACAGCGATGTCATCCACTTCAAGCCTGTCGGCTGGAATGACACAGAGCCGCAGAACCATGGTTCCATGCGTTTTGAAAAACAGACGCGCAAACGGGAGGACGGCACAAGCGAAACGAAAAAATGCATTTCCATGCATCCGCCGTATGTTCCAAAAGGCGGTTCCAGTTTCGCCAACTTCAAAATCGCCCTGCCCGCCTCAAAATCCATCAAACTCTCCTTCGCACACTCACAGCGCGATTCGTTTGGTAAGGAAACACAAAGCGACGGTATGACCTTCCGCGTTTGGGTAGATGACAAGTTAGTCTATGAAAAAAACGCCAACGTCCGCACATGGATGGACGGTGAAACCGACCTCACGCCATTCGCAGGCAAGACCATTCTTCTCCGCCTTGAAACCAATCCAGGCCCAGCCAACGACACGCAGGTTGACTATGGTTATTTCGGCAATCCAACCATCACGGCGGGAACGATTTCCGCCATTGACAACGCTATCGCCCTAACGGACGCGCAACTGCAGAACATCGCTCCGTCGGATAACGCGTTGGATGTCATCGAAGGTCAAAAAGGTCTAATCGATGGATGGATACTCCTTAAATACCATAATAAATTAGCGGCCTTCCACGGCTTCAACGTCGAACTCGACGGTATCCCCCTTCGCTCCGCTGGCTCCGCCTTCCAATTCATCAACAAAACGATGCTCGCCAACCAGCCCGCAGGAACAACCGTCGCACGCCATCATTTCAAATCCGCCGAAAAGGAGGCTGATTTAGACATGATTTGCCGCACGCTCGGCAACGGCGTCTTCCAAATCCGCTTCGAAGCGAAAAACGCCGCCATCACGCATCTCGCCCTTGGACCATGGCATAATCCCGTCAAACAAGTCATTTACGGCCACGGCTACGTTCTCCGCGATCCGCAGCCGTTTGTCATGGGTTTCGGCGGCCACAACGTCGCCGCCTCCCATTTTGGACTGGATTTCATGGATGGTTACGGCGTTCTGGCGGCTGTCGATACACCGCCCGTACGGCTTGACGTCAATCTCGCCGAACACAACGCCACCTTCCACATGAAGGAAAATAGCACGCTCACGTTCGCCATTGCCCCCACCGCTTTCGAAGCCGCCTTCAAATACCAAAAACATGCGGACAAACATCCAGCCGGAGCCTTCAGCAATCTTTCAGGCCGCTTCGTCTTCGACATCTGGGGCGGCACCGCCACAACCATCGGCAACAGGATGATGGACACCGTCCGCTACGGCCTCGTCGATTCCATGCTGACAATCCACGGCTGGCAGCGTTGGGGCTATGACTACCGCCTTCCAGACGTATGGCCGCCCAATAAATCCTTCGGCACAGTGGACAATCTTCTCCGCATCCAGACCATCTGCGGCGAAAACAACATCCCATGGGGCCTCCACGACAATTACATCGATTTCTATCCAGATGCCGATGACTATTCCTACAAGCATATCTACTTCAACGCCAACGGGAAACCTACTCTTGCCTGGATCAATCGCGGCCGCAACGCGCAATCCTACAAATTCCGTCCAGACCACATTTTGCCGTTCGTCCAGCGGAATTTCAAGCAGATGACGCAGGAAATCCAACCGACGGCTTGTTTCATCGATGTCTTCACATCATCGCGTTGCGTTGATTACTATGATTCCGACGGCAACTACCACCCGCAGACCGAATCCCGAAAATGCTGGGGAGAAGCCTTCGCCTGGATTCGTAATTACTTGGGTGGCAATGCTCCGACCACCTCAGAAGCAGGCCATGACCAACTCACAGGCTATCTCGACGGCGCGGACTGCCAATGGATGACGCTCTCACCGACAGGCGGAAAGCATTTGGTCAGGCTTCCCTGCGCGGATTGGGAGCGCGTCCCATGGGCGGACGCCGTCAACCATGACAAGTTCGCCCTCATCGGCGTTGGCTATTCCGTCCGTTATGAAGGTGGTCGTCCACCGCATCTCCACGGCATCAATTCCGACGACTACATCTCCATGGAACTGCTTTCCTCCCACAATCTTATGACGGACGCCAGTAGCTGGGGCTACAATGCCGTCCGCAAATACTGGCTTGCGCAAGATTTCATCCGCTATAACGCCGCCGCCAACATGACCGCCCATGAATTCATCGGCGGCGACATCCACCGTCAGCACGTCACATGGGAGAACGGCTCGGAAATTTGGGTCAACCGCAGTGCGGAAGAATGGGAGGTCAACGGCCACAGACTCCCGCAGTACGGCTATTACGTCAGATATCCCGAAGGCGAGATTTGCCTCGAAAAAGCCTCCGTATATCGCGAATACTCACGCGGCAAAAGCGGCGAATTCTACAACGCCCGAAATACCAACGCCACCGTCGGCGGCAATAAGGTCAACGCCCGCCCGTCCATTTCCGAATTCAAATATCTTGGCGGCAACAAGTTCCAATACAAGCTCCATTGGGACGCCAAACAGCCTGCCGAAGACGACTTCCGTACCTATGTCCATTTCATGTCCGACAACGCCAATCCCACCATCATTTTCCAAGACGATCATTTTTCCACCATTCCAACCTCCAATTGGAACGGCGTCATAGAAGAAGAACGCACATTGGAAATTCCAGCCACAGTCAAAGGCACATATGTCTGGGTTTGTGGACTTTACAAGTCCGAACGTGGGCGTATGATTCTAAATGGCCCCACCTATCCCGGCAGTTCCATCAATCTCGGCAAACTCGCCATCACACGCAATGCGGAAGGCGTCGTGCAGGACATCGCCTTCACGCCGCAACCCTATGACGAAAAGGAAAACGCCCTAATCAACGTCAACGCAGACGGCACCATGGTCGATTTCGGCTCCGTCAAAACAAACGGCGTCTTTCGCCTCGTCAAAAAGGACAATGCGTTGCAAATAACGCCTGTCCCGCAGCAGAAATCATTAAAAATCGTCATGGATTTGGCCCACTATCTGCCAAACGTGGCAAAAGCCGTCGTCACAGCGGAGCCGCTTGAAGACGGCGGCAAGCCCGTCTTAACCGCCGAACAGAATGGTACCATAATTACCTTAAATATTTCCCCTACAACCATTTTCTCTATCTCTATCCAATAAATTCAGAATATCCAGTAAATCCAGAAAAAAGGAGTCTCTCATGCATTTCTTCGATGCAAACTGCGGCCCGTACGGCCTCTCAGAAAACAATGTTCCAACCATTTTCCCGACCGTCAAAGAGATTTTGGCGGACATGGACGCGGCAGGCGTCGAAAAGACGACGCTTTGGCACATCTCCCAGAAGGAAATGGGCTGGGCTCTCGGCAACAAGCTCATTGTCAAAGACTTGAATGAAAATCCAGAAGCAAAGAAACGCATCTCGCCGTCATGGTGCGTCGTACCGACCGTCACTGGCGAACAAGGCAGCGCGGAACAAGTCGTGGAAGAGATGCTCGCCGCCAACGCGGGAACCGTCCGCATCTTCCCAGAAGACCATCGTTGGGAGCTCTATCCCGCCGCCATCGGCGACCTCTTTACCCTCTTCACGGAAAACCACATTCCCGTCTATCTCTCCGTCAAAGCCATGGGATGGGACAAGATCTACCGCACGATGTACATGTTCCCCGACCTCTATGTCATCATCAGCGACTGCGGCCTGTGGGGCCCCGACCGCCGCATTCGCCCGCTTCTCGTCAACTACAAGCATACCTATTTTGAAACGTCCGAATACTGGGCGGCCGGCAGCATCGCCGACACCGTCCACGCCATCGGACCAGACCGCCTCCTCTACGGCTCCGGCGCCCCGCACTATACCCGCGGCTCCATGATGCTCGCCATCCAGCATGCCGACATCTCAGACGAAGCCAAAGAGCTCATCGCCCACGGCAATCTTGAACGCCTCTTACAGCATTAACCATTTAAGCAGCTACGCCGAAAGGAGATACATACCATGTCATTCATCCGCCAAAACTCCAAGCTCGTTGACGAATTCTGGGAAAAAGGCATCGTCGAATCCTGCCCTATCTACGATATGCACGGCCACATGGGCGAACATTACGCCATCTATTTCGCCGCGCCGAATGCAGACGAAATGGTCACGCTCATGCGCCGCGCCAACGTCGCGAAACTCTGTTTCTCCCATCATTTCTCCCTCTGGGCGACGCCGCATGTCGGCCAAGCCCCCGCTCTTGAAGCGGCCAGAAAATATCCGGACATCCTCCGATTCTACTGTTCCATCAATCCGCACTATCCAGACCAGATCAAAAATGATCTTGCGAAAGTCGGCGAATGGATCCCCTATTGCGTCGGTCTGAAGTTCCTGCCGGACTACCACCAGATACCTGTCTCCGATCCCGCCTACAAGCCCGCCCTCGATTTTGCCGAAGCCCTCCATCTGCCGATTCTCATCCACACATGGAACGGCTCGCCCTACGACGGTCCCGCTGTCCTTCAGGAAGTCGTTCCAAAATACCCGCACGTCACCTTCATGTGCGCACACTGCTTCAACAACAATTGGACGGCCGCCGGCGAACTCGCGAAGAACTATCCGAACGTCTATATCGAACTGACGTCCGTCCCCGGTACCCGCGGTGCCATCGAGAAGATGGTCTCCATCTGCGGCTCCGAAAAGATCCTTTACGGTACGGACATGCCGTGGTTTGACGAACATCAAGGCATCGGCGGCGTGCTCGCCGCCGACATCTCCGACGACGACATCCACAACATCCTCCACCGCAACGCGGAGAAGATTCTCGCGCCATTCCTTGCGTAAGGTGTGCCGGCGGCGTCCCCGCCGTCGGGTGTGCCGCGTGCGTCCCGCCTGCGGCCGGGGAGGTGCCGCGTGCGTCCCGCCTGCGGCCATGCCTTTTTCTCAAAAAAAAATCAAAAAAAACTTAATTTTTTCTTAAACATCCTCTTGATTTTAGCGTTTTACAATGTAAAGTCATTAACAAACAGTTAAAATCAACCGTTTTTTTGTTTTTCACAACCAACCCCACAAAGGAATCCGACACATGAAAAAGAAGAACTTCACGCTGATCGAACTTTTGGTCGTCATCGCCATCATCGCGATTCTGGCTGCCATGCTGTTACCCGCCCTAGCGAAAGCCCGTGCGAAAGCGCAATCCATCTCCTGCCTCTCCAATTTCAAACAGATCGTCCTCGCCAACGCCATCTACGGCAATGATAACGCTTATTACTGGGTCGGCTACTGGGAAACCGATAAAGGCAATGGCCAGAAGAGCAATTACGTGCTGATCGTCAACGAAGGCGGTCTGGACAAGAAGACCTACTTCTGCCCGAGCCATGAAAACAGCAACTACAACGCTAGCTACTCCGTCGGTATCATCCGCGCCGACATGCAGTACCAGCTTTCCTGCTTCGGCATCCGCGAAAGTGAATTCGGCAAATTCGTGATGCGCGACGTCTGGTACGACTCCTGCTATTATCGCACCAACGCCTGCAAGATCCCGTCCGAAGCCCCCTTCGCCGGCGACTCCATCGGCCTCACCGATGGCCAGGGCCGTTCCGTCTGGACGTTTGATACGGGCCATGCCGAAGCCAACCATTACTGCGGTTCCGCCCACCACAACAGCCGCATGAACGTCGGTTTCATGGACGGCCATGCCGCCTCCTGCGGCAAAGGCGAGCTCGTCAACATCGGCTTCCGCTACTTCTCCATCGACAACGCCAACGTCGGCACGCAGTTCTAATTTAATCTGATATGCTTTTCAAGTCCCCGAATCCCAATGGTTTCGGGGACTTTTCATTTCAGCTAAAAGCCAAAAGCCAAAAGCTAAAAGCAAATACAAGAACATTTCCAAACATATTCGAATATCACTTGCAAATTGTTAATTATTAATTGTTAATTGTTAATTATGTTAAAAAAAGGCGTCGTCCTGACACCGGACGATTTCATCGGTGTCGATTGGCTTGCAAAATTCAAAGAACTTGATCTCAACACGTTAGGGCTCCATTCTGGCGGTGGCCCCGGCCACAACGTCTTGGAACATCTCGCAAATTGCGCATCCGTTGATTTCCAAAACAAGGTGAAAGCGGCGGGCATCGACTACGAATACGAACTCCACGCCCCACACGATCTTCTCCCGCGTGATGTCTTCGCGACTCATCCAGAATACTTTATCCAACCGATGGGTTCCAAAAAGGAGCGCGTCACAACTGGCAACTGGTGCGGCGGAACAAAAGCGGCTCTGGACACCATCGCCGCCAATGGTGCCAATCTTGGTCACAGGCTGAATCCGTCCACCCATCGCCATTTCTTCTGGGGCGAAGATCTCAACGACGGTTGGTGCCACTGTGAAAAATGCGCCCCCTATAGTCCGTCAGATCAAAACCTTAAGACAGCCAACGCCATTGCCGACAAATTGGCCGAAACGGATCCGGAAGCGTCTGTCGGCTGCATCGCCTATCATCAGACGATCGATCCGCCGGAACTCATTCGCCCGCGGAAAAATGTCTTTTTGGAATTTGCTCCCATCCACCGCTGCTATGAACACGCCATCGACGATCCAAACTGCGCCGTCAACCGCCAGCAGTGGAAAATGCTTCTCGGCCTTCTGGAAGTCTTCAACGCCGACACGGCTCACATTCTTGAATACTGGCTCGACAGCTCGAAATTCTCCGGCTGGAAAAAGCCCGCCAAGAAGCCCGAATGCCGTGTGGAAATCGTTCAGAAGGACATTGAGGCATACTATCGTCTTGGCATCCGCAGCTTTACGACGTTCGCCGTCTATATGGACGGCGTCTATTTCGACACGCATGGCGACCAAGAGATAAAAGACTACGCCGCCATTCTTAACACATTACATTAACTCTGTGTCTCTGTGCCTCCGCGTTAAAACCATAAACACAAAAACACCGCCACCGAAAGTCCCAAAGGCCTTCAGCGGCGGTATTTCTGTTTTATTTCGTGAATATTACTTCAGATAAGCGGCCACGTGTTCGGCAACGCTTTCAGCCGTGAAGCCATATTCTTCCGCCAACTTCTCAGCGGGAGCGGAAGCGCCGAAGTGGTCGATGCCGATGGACAGGCCTTCGGCTCCGACATACTTCGCCCAACCAAACGTCGAACCGGCTTCGATGGAAACGCGCTTCGTGCAGCTCTTCGGAAGGATCTTCTCCTTGTATTCGTCGCTCTGCGCGTCGAACAGATCCCAGCTCGGCATGGAGACGACACGGACTTTCTTGCCCTGTTTGCGGAGGATTTCGCACGCGCCCAAAGCCGTGTTGACTTCGGAACCGCTGGCAATCAGCGTCACTTCGAAACCTTCTTCGCAAGTCACGATGTAAGCGCCTTTCGCGACATCCATGCGGTTGGCGACGACGTCGGCCGGCAGATTCGCCAGATTCTGGCGGGTCAGGCAGAGGACGACGGGATGGTCGGCCTTCAACGCATACGCCCAAGCGTGGGCGACTTCGTTCGCATCGGCGGGACGGATGACCGTCAGACCCGGAATCGTGCGGAACATCGCCAGCTGTTCGATCGGCTGATGGGTCGGGCCATCTTCGCCGACGAAGATGGAATCATGCGTGAAAACATAAACTTCATGCAGCTTCTGGATGGCGGCGAGGCGCATCGCGGGCTTCATGTAGTCGGAGAAGACCATGAACGTGGAGCTGAACGGAATCGCGTAGCCGGCGAGAGCCAAACCATTGGCGATCATGCCCATACCGAGTTCGCGGACGCCGAAGTGGATGTTGCGGCCGCCCCAATCTTCGGGACCGAAGTCGCCCATGCCCTTCAGATAGGTCTTCGTGGAGGGGTTCAAGTCGGCGGAACCGCCCGTCAGCGACGGAACCAACTTGGCGGCGGCATTCATGATCGTACCGCCGGACGCACGCGTCGCCGTGGCCTTTTCCGGAACAGCCTTCAGCAGTTCTTCCAGAATGTTCGCAGGAACGGCCTTCGTCATCAACGCGTTCATGAGAGCCTTCTTGTCGGCGTCCATCTTCGCCTTGAAGCCTTCGAACTTCTCGTTCCAAGCGGCCGCACAAGCCTTCTTGGCGGCGACCTTCTCTTCGCATAGAGCGCGGACTTCAGCGGGAACGACGAACGACTCTTCAGGATTGAAGCCGAGGTTCACCTTCGCGGCTGCGAGCTCTTCCTTCGGCAACGGCGCACCATGCGTCGCTTCGCTGCCTTCCATGTTCGGAGCGCCTTTACCGATCTTCGTCTTGCCGATGATGACCGTCGGCTTGCCCTTCGTGACGCGGGCCATTTCGATGGCTGCGCGAATCTGCTTCACGCACTGTCCGTCGATCTTGATGACGTTCCAGCCGTAGGCCGCGAAACGCGCGCCGACGTCTTCTGTCAAAGCGATCTTCGTGGAACCTTCGATGCTGATGCCGTTGTCGTCATAGAAAAGGATCAGATTGTCCAGTTTCATGTGACCGGCCAGAGCGCAAGCTTCATGAGAGGTGCCTTCCATGATGCAGCCGTCGCCGCTGATCACATAAACTTTCTGGTCAAACAGGCAGTCGCAAGCGCCGATGGCGGCCTTGAACTGCTTCATGCCGATCGCCATACCGACGGCGGACGCGAGGCCGGAAGCCAGCGGGCCAGTCGTCACTTCAACGCCCTTCGTGTGGCCATACTCAGGATGGCCTGGGCACTTGCTGCCCCACTGACGGAACGTCTTCAGATCGTCGATGGTCAGACCAAAATCAAATAGATGAAGCAGAGAATAGATCAGCATGGAGCCGTGTCCCGCGGAGAGGACGAAACGGTCGCGGCCAACCCACTGCGGATCGTCCGGATTGAAGCGGAGGAATTCGCTCCACAGCGTAAACGCGTAGTCCGCGCAACCCATCGGCATGCCCGGATGGCCGGAATTAGCCTTTGAAACACCGTCGGCCGACAGCAGTCTGACCGTATCAATCGCCTTCTTGAACACTTCACACTTACAAGCCATTGCTTTTCTCCTGTTGCTGTTCCTGTTGGACAGGCTTCCTTGCGAAGCCTATACTATAAATAAATTATTGAAAAAAACTCTGCAAAACTCTCTCTCCGTCCCTTTTGTCCCTTTCTCTTCTACTTTAAGCTTTTAGCTATTCCAGATCGGCGTCGGACACGGCATGTCCGCCGCCTGTCCGCAGATAGGCCTCCGCGAACATATCCAGATCGCCATCGAGCACGGCGCCGATGTTGCTCGTCTCCGCGTCCGTCCGCAGATCCTTCACCATCTGGTAAGGCTGCACGACATATGAACGGATTTGGTTGCCCCACGCGTTGTCGCCCTTCGCAGCGGATTCCGCCGCGATGTTCGCCCGACGCTTGCTGTCTTCCAGATCGTACAGACGCGCACGCAGAATGCGCATGGCATTCGCCTTGTTCTTATGCTGCGAACGTTCGCTCTGGCAGGTTACGACGATGTTCGTCGGAAGATGGGTGATACGCACCGCCGAGTCCGTTCTATTGATGTGCTGACCGCCCGCGCCAGACGCGCGGAACGTGTCGATGCGCAAATCCGATTCTGCAATGTCGATCTTTATGTCGTCATCGACTTCCGGCAGGACATCGACGGACGTAAACGACGTGTGGCGGCGTTTGTTCGCGTCGAACGGCGAAATGCGAACCAGACGATGGACGCCTTTTTCGCCTTTCAGATAGCCGTATGCGAACTCGCCGGTGACCGTCATCGTCACAAGCTTCAGCCCCGCTTCATCTCCAGGCATGATATCGACCGTCTCGTATTTGAAGCCACGCTTGTCAAACCAATGCGTGTACATGCGGTAAAGCATTGAGCACCAGTCACATGCTTCCGTTCCGCCTGCGCCAGGAATGATCGTCATGATCGCATTCTTGCGGTCCATCTCGCCGGAAAGGAAACTCACAAGTTCCAGCTTGTTCATATCTTCCGCAAGCTGCTCCCACGTGCCGTCCGCCTCCGTATAGAGCGCAGAATCGTCGCCTTCCATTTCGGCCAGTTCAGCTAATACTTCAAAGTCACCGACGCGCCCCGCCATCTTGTCGAACGGCTCCACGACGCCTTTCACGGCGCTTAGATCCGCGACCGTCTGCTGCGCACTTTCCGGATGGTCCCAGAAATCCGGGCGGCCCATTTTCGCCTCCAGAAGCGCTAGTTTCTCACGCTTCGTGGCGACGTCAAAGAAACCCCCTTAAGTGCTCAAGGCGCTTCTTCGCCTCGGCAACTTTCTTTAAAAGTTCTTCATGTGTCATACTATATTCCTCTAACTCTCTCTCCTAACGGGTGGTCCCGCGTGCGTCCCGCCAGCGGGAAGGAAGTCCCATCGGCGTCCCGCCGTTGGGCAAAGGCAAACGCCA
>JAEEGI010024665.1_pt1 | contig 11710 bp, 6 predicted proteins | sample 8958751 | NCBI WGS metagenome assembly JAEEGI01 (sample SAMN16246545, study PRJNA631951) | gut metagenome | biome: gut microbiome; feature: rumen; material: KS-attached | host: Bos | place: Iran: Karaj | collected 2018-10 | reverse complement strand
GCGCGTCATGGCGCGTGGCTGCAAATCCATGTCGAGCCAACTCTTGCATTGGCCATATACATTCGGACGCCATTCCTTATGGCCTTCCAGAATCCATTGCTTCAGCCATTCCTGATATTCGTTTAGCGGCAGATACCAGTTCTTGGTTTCCTTCAGCACAGGCTGAGAACCGCTGATGGTGCTCTTCGGATTGATGAGTTCCGTGGGCGAGAGGTCGCGTCCGCATTTCTCACACTGGTCGCCATAGGCTCCCTCGTTGTGGCAATGGGGACATTCGCCGGTGATATAGCGGTCTGCCAAGAACTGCTTGGCCTCCTCGTCGTAATACTGCTTGGAAGTCTCTTCTACCAACTTTCCCTCATCGTAGAGTTTGCGGAAGAAGTCGCTGGCAAATTGATGGTGCGTCTTTGAGGTGGTACGCGAATACACGTCGAAAGAGATGCCGAACTGTTCGAACGAATCTTTGATCATCTTGTGATAGCGGTCCACCACATCCTGCGGGGTGATGCCTTCCTTGCGGGCACGCATAGTCACGGGCACGCCGTGCTCGTCAGAGCCGCCGATAAACATCACTTCCTCACCTTTCAGACGGAGGTAGCGCACGTAAATGTCGGCCGGGACATACACGCCGGCAAGGTGTCCGATATGCACACCGCCGTTAGCATAGGGTAGGGCCGAAGTCACGGTTGTGCGCTTGAATTTCTTGTTCTCTCCCATTGCTTATTTCAATTTGGGTGCAAAGTTACGAAAATTTCGAGAGCAGAACAAAATAAATCTCGTTTATTTTTTATGCCGAGATGGAGTAACTTATCAAAAGGTAGTGCAAATGAGTGGAAAAACCAAATTTATTTGGATTTTTCCCGAATGCAGCCTACCTTCACGGCGCGAAGCGACGTAAAGTTAGTGCAAAATCGAGAGCGAAAAAAGCAAAAATTATTGTGTTTTTTTATCTTTCCCACTTTCGTGGCCGATGACCGTTGGTTCCGAATGCAGCCTAATTTCACGGCGCAAAGCGACGTAAAATTAGTGCAAAATTTCGATTAAGCGATTTGTACCTTTGTGTTCAGTTAAATAAACATTTACGTACTCCTCTCCCGTCATCGGGGAGTACGTTTGCTCAAAATCTCCGACAAATTCCCTGCAACAATCCGAAGAAAACTAGCGCGGAATTGATGGCTTTCTGGCGTATGTTTGGCTTCCGATGAGCATAAAACGTGTTTCCTTTCAGCAAAAAATAGGGATTTGAACCGCAAATAATAGGCTTTTGAAGTTCAAAAGATAATGATTTGAAGTCAAAATAAAAGGCTTTCAGACTGTGATTGGGGCCTAATTACAGTCTAAAAGCCTATCAAATAACGTTCGGAAAAACAAAAAATGAAGTCTGGAAGCGGTATCCTTTATCCAAAAGTCTCATTATCAGTAATTTGCGGATAACGGCTCAAAACTCGCATATTTGCCTGCCATCATGCGTTTGGTGACTTCCGTGCGATTCTCAGCGGCCCAAAAATCGGAAATTTCCTGACGTTTCTTCGGTTAGCAATTGCAAGCATCTGGCAAACATGCAGTGCAAAGATAACGCTGAACGGCCAATGAGTTTGGACGGACCCCGTTTTATTTCGAATACCTTGAATGATTATTTCTAAAGAAATATTCTGTGAGAATAAATTCAACCTAAGCTACATTGCTTTTGAGTCAGTAAAGATAGGCTCTGCAAAATGCTCGACTTCTCTGCCATTTGAATAAAAGCCAGCCCTCTCCCTTCGATATTCAATCAACAATTATTTGGCAGTTTCGATAAAAAGGATTACTTTTGCGGCAGATATAATTACCATAATATGACAGAGATTTATAAAAGCTACCGCCTGACATCTCAGGAAGAGCCCACAGACGAAATGCTGCAGGCTCTTATGGAAGATGTGGCTAAGTCTGCCCGTGAATCGAGTGAAAGGGCAGAAGCGGAGAAAAAAAGACGCTTGCAGGAGGTCGCTTCCCAAATCGATGAATGGCGAAATAGCATCGGACAATGACGATAATTGATTCAAACGCTATACGGACGAGATTCCTGACTGGGCAAGGAAACTGATAAGATAATAGAGAATAGTGCGGTGCTTCGCTGTTTTTCTGCCATTTTATATTTTATTATACTATAAAAGGGGGTGCCCTTTGAAAATATTTTGTATTTTTGCAGCATATTTGTTTCGGAATCTATTACGCTGTCTAAAAATATAAAAATCAAACCATATATGAAACATTTCTATTTTAAATCAATTTTCCTGTCACTGCTGATGGTGGTGTTGGGGAATGTCGGAGCTTTAGCCCAGGACACATGGGTGGCTACTGATCCTGGCGATTTGGCCGACGGGGATGTTGTGGCCATTGTTGATCTTAACGACGAGGTTGCTATGCCAAACAACAATGGGGCGTCAAATGCCCCTGTGGCAACGAAGGTAACCCTAAGTTCGGATAACACACAAATTACAAGTTCGGTTGCCAAAAACCTTCAATGGACGGTAATGCGTAGCGGTGACACTTATCAGTTTTATGCATCTGTAGAGGAAGATAATGAAACCTGGTTATATTGTACAAACACTAATAATGGTGTGAGGGTTGGTACTAATTCTAATAAGAATTTTAATATTGTGACCGATCCCAATAATAATCACGCAAATTATCTGTTTAACACAGCAACATCTCGTTACTTTGGTGTGTTTATTCAAAACGGCGTTGCCCAAGATTGGCGTTGCTATACAAGCATTAATAATAATATTAAAGGTACCATCACCAAGTTCTTCAAGAAAGTGGCATCAACCAGAACTCTGTTAGGCATACAACTTAGTGATTATACCACAGAGTTCTTCGTGGGCGATGAGTTTTCCTTTGGAGGAACTGTGACGGCATTATACGAAGGCGGATCGACAGTTGCGGTGACGGGTAGTGCGACGTTTACGGGATATGATATGAGCACGCCGGGCAACCAAACAGTGACCGTGAGCTATTCTGAGGGCAACGTGACGAAGACGGACACTTACAATATCACTGTAAAAAATCGTACGTTACAGAGCATTTCAGCAGTAGCCCCGAAAACGGAGTTCGAAGTGGGCGACACGTTCACCTTCGGAGGAACGGTGACGGCTACCTATGACGATGAATCGACGAAGGATGTTACTGATGAAGCCACGTTCTCGGGCTACAATATGAGCGAAGCGGGCACTTATCCGGTGACCGTGAGCTATACCGAGGGCGAGGTGACAAAGACTGCGGAATATACCATCACGGTGAGCTCCGTGGCACCGAGCTCTGTCACGATTGAACCAGACGAGGTAACAGTCTATTTAGGCAACACCAGCCAGTTGACAGCCACTGTGGGGCCAAATAACGCAACGGATAAGACGGTGACCTGGAGCTCGGACAACGAGTCGGTTGCTACAGTTGACCAAAGTGGTCTGGTGACACCAGTGTCCGAGGGTACAGCCGTGATCACCGCATCTGCCAATGGCGCTGAGGGTGTGAAGGGCGAGTGCCTGATAACGGTGGCAGAACTGACCGGTGATGCTTATACTTTGGTCACAAATGTTTCCGACCTCAAGGCTAACGACAAAGTCATTATCGTGAATACTGAGGCTGGAAAAGCCATGGGTCAGCAGAACAATAACAATCGTGCTGCTACAGAAGTTAACTTCGATGACGATAATAACGCTATTGTTCCTTCGAACAGCGATATTCAGGTGTTTACCCTCGAAGGTAATTCTAATGGGTGGTATTTCAAGACTGTAAATGGTGAGGCTAGCGGTTATCTTTATGCAGCAAGCAATTCTTCGAATCAACTGAAGACACAAAATGGGAAGGATGACAATGCGAAGGCAGTGATTACAATCACAAGCGATGGTACATCGGTGGTGTTCCAAAGAACGAACGGCAGAAATACCCTGCAATATAATAGTACTAATGATATTTTCAGCTGCTATGCTTCTGCTTCGCAATTGCCAGTCCAGATTTATAAGATGGATGGTGGGGAGCCAGCCTTGACTTACACGCTGGTGGCTGGCGAAGAAGAGACTCCGTTCGAGGGACTCACGCTGGCAAAGGAACTGCCTGCACAGGTGGAGTTCTACATCAAGGACAGCAATGGAAATGAATACCACAGCGCGGAAGCTCAATCGGAATTAATCATCATTGCGGAGAACCATGAGAACCTGCCGACTTCGCCAAACGGAAAGAATTTCTACATCTCGAAGGCTAACACATGGGTATTCACCCTTACCGAGCCAACAAACGCTGATGAAAGCCTGACGCTGACCGTCGTTCCACAGACTCCGGGTGAGACGAAGTATATGTTGACGCCGGATTACCTCGTGGAGAGCGAGTTATTCTTCGATGATAACTTCCAGGTCACGAAGGAATTCTCTGCAAGCGAGGCATTCTTCATCACAAGAAGCGACGACTACGGACTCGCCAACTTGACAGCAGCTGAGTCTAACGTTCACGAGGGTGGAGTTGAAACTCGTGTATGGGAGTTCAAAGAAGGAAGCTATACCGCAGAATTCATTCCTGGCAAGGTTTTGAACGCATTCTGCATGAAGGATGCAGGATTCTATACCGTTACCCTTAACTTTACCAATAACACCGTAACGGTTGAACCTATCGCCAATCAATACACGTTGGTTGTAAAAGACGGTGACGAATATAATTTCAGTAACAATCTCACGCTGACTCAAGCACTGCCTGCACAGGTGGAGTTCTACATCAAGGACAGCAACGGGAAAGTGTACTATACTTCTGAAGGATCAACTACCATCATTACCTCGGAGAACCATGAGAACCTTCCCACATCGGTGAGCGATGGCGTGAGCGAGAGCGGAAAGAATTTCTACATCTCGAAGGCTAACACATGGGTATTCACCCTTACTGAGCCAGCAAACGCTGATGAAAGCCTGACGCTGACCGTCGTTCCACAGACACCGGGTGAGACGAAGTATATGTTGACACCGGATTACCTCCAGGAGAGTGAGATATTCTTTGATGAGAATTTCAAGGTTTCGAAGGAATTCACTGCAGGCGAGGCATTCTTCATCACAAGAAGCGACGACTACGGACTCGCCAACTTGACAGCAGCTGAGTCTAACGTTCACGAGGGTGGAGTTGAAACTCGTGTATGGGAATTCAGCGAGGATGCTCCAACAGTAGGATTCATTCCTGGCAAGGTTTTAAACACATTCTGCATGAAGGAAGCAGGAATCTATACCGTCGCTCTTGACTTTACCAATAACACCGTAACTGTTACTGACGAGGTTACGGCTATCGGTAACCTGAACAACTCTGACACAGGTGTGTTTGCAGGAGAAGAGGGATTCTCGAGCGGTACCCACAATATCACAGGAACGCTGACTACAGCTGTAGGTGACGTGACAGTGAATTATAATGGTACAACGAATTCTTATCTGAACGACAATCATATCCGTACATATTTGAACGGTACTACGCTGAAGTTCACGGCACCATCAGGTTATGACCTGACGAAAATCGTGCTTACCATTTCCAGCGGCAACTCGAAAAACCTGACTGCTGATTGTGGCGAATACGAACTTACCGCTGATAAGATAGCTACATGGACGGGTTCTGAGCGGGCAGTGACCTTCACGGGTCAGACCAGTACCAACAGAATCACCACCGCTGAGGTAACGCTGGAAGAGGCCGCACCGAGGGCTCAGCTGGAGTCTATTGCAGTGGAAGGTCAGAAGACGGAGTTCTTGGTGGGCAGTACGTTCGAGTTCGGTGGAACGGTGACAGCTACCTACGATGATGAGTCGACGAAGGATGTTACAGAAGATGCTACTTTCTCAGAACCAGACATGACCACACCTGGTGAGCAGACGGTAACCGTAAGCTATACCGAGGATGAGGTGACGAAGACGGTGGATTACACCATCACAGTGAAAGAACCTGAGACGATTAAGTTTAGGAAGATTACCTCGACCGACGAGCTGGAGGCCGGCAAACGCTATGTGCTGGTGAATGAAGAAGCTCAGAAAGTGATTGCCGAATACTACAATTTGCACTTCAATGTGAACGACGCTACAATCAGCGACGAGCGGGTGACGCTGTTGGAGACAGAAGCTAACATCCTGACGCTGGGCGGCGAGGAAGGCGCTTGGACTTTCGCCACAAGCATTGAGGCTGACAAGTATCTGGCACTGACTTCCGCAGGTAATTATTTGGAGTCGAAGGATGACGGCGAGTCAGCACAGTGGACAATTTCGTTCGACGAGGCTGGCAATGCGGTTATCCAGAGCAATTATATTACATCGGAGGAACGCGTCATAAGGTATAATTCTTCGCAGCCGAGATTCGCATGCTACAAGGGCACGCAGAAGCCCGTACAGCTCTATGTGGAATCCGACTTAGAGGATGTCACGCTGACTATCTCTGCCGCGGGCTATGCTACGCTTTACTACAGCGACCGCGCACTGAAGGTGCCCGAGGGCGTGACGGCCAAGACCTATAAGGTTGTCGATGGCAAACTCGCCGAGAGCAAGACCTACGCGTCCGGTTCAAAGATTCCTAAGGGAGAGGCCGTGGTGCTGAAGGGAGCTCCTGGAGAATATACGTTCAAAGTCACTTCTACGGCCGAGCCGAAGGATGCCGACAACCAGCTGAAGGGTTCCGATGAGGCTGAGATGACCACTGGCGGCAACTACTACTATGCTTTGCAGGCCAAGGCTAAGGACGGCTCGGGCGGACCGGGAATGTATTGGATGAACAGCACGGGCGCAGCCTTCGAGAACGGAGCCCACAAGGCTTATCTGGCACTCGATGAAAAGTTTGCTGAAGCGCAATCAGTAGGTGGCGCTAAGAGTTTCTATCTGTTCGACGAGGCCACGACGGGCATCAGCAGCATAGGTGCTGAGACCGATGACCGCACAGAGATGTACAATCTGAACGGTCAGCGCGTGGACCGCGGCTATAAGGGTGTTGTGATTAAGAACGGTAAGAAGTTCTTGAAGAAGTAATTAACAATAAAAGTTTGACGATATGAAAACTAATTATATAACACCTGCCGTGACTTCCATTAGAATGGTGGCCGAGCAGACGATGGTTGACCTGAGTTATGGGAACCAGGAAGGCGATGGCGAGCAGTTGGCAAAGATGACGCCGTTCGATGACATCGATGAGCCGGAAGTGGCAGAGGCTCCCGACTATTTCGAGGAGGCCACGAAGCTTCATGTACAGTTCCGCAACATCTGGGCTGACGAAGAGTAATCTTTTTTATAGACTGAATACCGTGAAGCGGGCAGTCCTTGCACGATGGTGCTGGGGACTGCCCGCTATTCTGTTACGCAAACAGGAGATGCAAGAAATTCGAAATAATTCTCTTAATTTTAAAAAAACGTCTCTGTGTTTTGTCAGTTATCACAAAAACAACTATCTTTGCAAAATGAAAACTTTGTGAATATAAAAACGGACAATGAATATGAAACAACTTTTTTACTTAAAATTTATGTTTCTATCACTATTGATGATAGTAACAGGAATCGGGAATGCTTTTGCAGCAGACAAGTGGGTAAAAACAGCCCCCGGTGATTTAAGAACTAACGATGTCGTAGTTATAGTTGACCTTACCTCTGGTCGTGCAATGTCAAACGACAAAGGAACATCTACAGCACCGTCAGCGGTGACGGTGACATTAAATGGTGAAAAATCCGAGATTACGAGTACAGTGGATGACAATCTTAAGTGGACTGTAGACATCTCTGATAATGGTTACCAGTTTTTAGTTAATGAATCAACCTGGATGTATTGTATAAATAACAATAATGGCTTAAGAGTTGGAACGAATGATGGTAATAAGTACTTTTCAATTAAAACCGTTAATGTTAATAATGAAGATAAAATCTATTTATATAATAATAACCAAGGTAGATATATAGGGGTATATAATTCCCAAGATTGGAGATCATACACTACAAGCCCTAATAATACTCAAAGTAACATTAAAAGTACTGTTACAGCTTTCTTCAAGAAGGTCTCAGGAACAGATGCAAACTTGACCAGCATTACGATTAGTGGTAATTATCCAACTGTGTTTAATGTTGGCGATGAATTCTCGCACGCGGGAATGACGGTGATGGCATATTTTGATGATAATTCTTCACAAGACGTAACTAGTTCCGCTTCTTTCACTGGTTATGATATGAGCACTCCGGGCACTAAGACCGTTACGGTAAGTTATGGTGGAAAGACTGCGACATACGACATTACAGTAAGTGCAATTCCTGTGACGGGTATAACACTTAATACTAACGAGGCCGAAATTGAAGTAGGACAGACGCTGCAACTGACGGCTACCATCGCTCCTGAGAATGCGACAAATAAGGAGTATTCGTGGTCATCTTCGGATGAAGATGTGGCAACTGTTGATGAGAACGGACTTGTATCGGCTATCGCCGCTGGTCCTGCTATTATTACCGTTACCACAACAGATGGCAGAAAAACGGCAACTTGTACTGTTACGGTGAAAGCAAAAGAGGGTATCTGGTATTCATTGGTAACTTCTACCGACAACCTTGCTGAAGGCGACCAGGTTATTATTGTGAATACTAATAATAAGAGGGCAATGAGTACTACCCAGAACGACGCCAATCGTAAAGCCACGGATGTGAATATTGCTGGTGGAAAAGCTTTTGTTCCTAAAAATGGGGATATTCAGGTGTTAACCTTGGAGGGCAATATGGATGGCTGGTATTTCTATACTGGCAGTGGTTACCTCTATGCGGCAAGCAGTTCTGCCAATCAATTGAATACGAAATCAGATAAAGATGATAATGCCAAGGCAAAGATTACTATATCTAATGGTGCAACTTCGGTGGTTTTCCAAGGATCAAATACCCGTAACGTATTGCAAAATAACGGACAAATATTCAGCTGTTACGGGTCTGCTACTCAGTTACCTGTGGATATTTATAAACTTGATGATGGGAAACAGGATGCAGAACTGAGTTTCAGTGAAGAGTCAGTTACTATTAACGTAGGTGAGATTGATGCTTTTGTTTCACCAACTTTCAATAATCCTAACAACTTGACCGTAACGGCTACTTCAACCGACGAGAACGTGGCTGTGTTCGATGTGGAGACTTCTGAAATTGTACTGAATGGTGCCGTGGGAACAGCAGAAATCACAGTCACTTCTGCCGCTACGGATGAATACCGCGCAGGTGTGGCATCTGTTACTATTACGGTGAAGAAGGCAGATACTGCCGTTTCCTTCGAAGAGTCTGTGGTAGAAATCACCTATGGCGACAATTATAACAAGCAGGCTGCTACGGCTGAGGGTTTTAGCGGAGACCTTGTTTATACGAGCAGCGATGAGAGTGTGGTTAAGTTCCACGGCAACAACGTCATTGATGTTCTTAAGGCAGGTACGGTTACAATTACCGCTACTGCTCCAGCCACCGAAACAACCTCTGAGAGCAGCGCAACCTATACGCTCAAGATCTATGAGCCTTCTGATGCTGTGGAAGGAACGACAGAGCTGCTGAATGAGAAGTTTGACGATTGTACGGGTTCTTATCCAACTGACAATATATGGTGGGGGTCAGGTTCAAGTTACAAGGCTCTTCCAGAACGATTACAATTATTAGGATGGACGACATCAAATAATACTCCTGCAGGAAACGGATGTTTGAAAGTGGGTAACTCTGGTGGTGGTACAGCAATTTCGCCCTCATTTACACTAGATGGAACAACATCGTTCTCATTTGACATCGCACCATGGTTGTCATCAGCTGATTATAGTATAGAGAACGGAACAATTACCGTTACTTTGACAAATGCTACATTCAATGGTGGTAGTAACTCTGTTTCATTCAATACAAGGGAAGCTCTCACTGCATGGCAGTTCACGAATAAGCAATATGAAATAACAGGTACGGGTGAAAGTGTTACAATACAATTCAGCGGTACTGCACGTTTCTTCCTCGACAATGTAGTTGTTGGTGGCGGTGCACAGCCTGCTCATGAGATTAACCTTACATTCAGTTCTGCAGGTTACCTCACATGGGTGGCAACTGCAGATATTGACTTCGCTCAGACAGAAGGCGTGACGGCTTACAAGATTACGGAAGCCACTTCAAAGAAGATTACAATGGAAGAAGTGAATCAGGTTCCGGCCGGTGCTGCCGTGATGTTGAAAGGTTCTGGCACGGTGACGCTGACAAGGACTACAGGCGTAGAACCCCTTTCTGACAACAAGATGCTGGCTTGCACGGACGGCTCGGTGACTGGCAATGGAGTTAACGGTGTGACCAATACTGATATCTATGTGCTGGGTAATGGCAAAAGCGGTCTGGGCTTCTATATGCTGAAAGGAACGCTTCAGGTTGGTAAGGGCTATCTGAAAGTTTCTGAAAGTGAGGGTCATGCCAAGCAGAGTTTTATCGCATTCGATATAACAACAGGGGTGAAGTCTGTTGAGGCCTATGGTAATGGCGATGACGCTGTATATAATTTGCAGGGTATTCGCGTGGCTAATCCTCAGAAGGGCATTTATGTGAAGAATGGTAAGAAGTTCATAATTAAATAAGGAGCAGGCGATATGAAAACAAAATATGAATACGAGAAACCCGCTGTACAATTATTGTTCACCCAGAATCTGATGGAAGGAGAGCCTGGAATTCACTTTGGAAGTGGTGAACTTAATGGCGACGATGAAGGCGAAGTCCTGTCGAAAGAGAACGACTTCTTTGAAGAAGAAACGCTACCTGTTCAAAAAGACATTTGGGCTGACGAAGAATAATAGCCAATATAATGAGAGGCACTGCAATATTAGCGGTGCCTCTCTCGTTTGATGTGGGTTTATTCGTCACGTTCTTTATAGATGATGCTTTTCTTAATCTTCCAATTTTTCTTCTTCTGCATCGGCAGACAAAGCATCTATTGAGTAGACCTTCTATATATCATACTCCTCTCTCAGCCCAGTCGCCGCGGTCAAGGTTGCGATAGCCGATGGCTTCGGCGATGTGTTGCGACTGGACTTTGTCGGAATTATCAAGGTCGGCAATGGTTCTTGCCACTTTAAGGATACGGCTGTAGGCACGGGCAGACAACTTCAGTTTTTCCATGGCCATGCGCAACATATCCAGGGATGCGGCATCGGGCTCGGCAAATTGGTGGAGCATGCGCTCCGTCATCTGGGCATTGCAATGGGGACGGCCTTTCCCTCCGCCTTCCCCGATAGGGAGGGAGCTAAAACGCTCGGTCTGGATGTTACGGGCACGGATAACGCGCTCGCGAATCTTCTCGCTTGGCTCGCCGGGCTGCATCTGCGATAGCTGGGCGAAGGGAACGGCCTGGATTTCGCAATGGATGTCGATGCGGTCGAGCAGCGGTCCGCTGATTTTGGAGAGATAGCGCTGAATCTGGCCGGGCGTGCAGACGCAGTGGTGGGTGGGGTCGCCATAGTAGCCGCAGGGGCAGGGGTTCATGGAGGCGACGAACATAAAACTGCTGGGATAGTCGACGGTGTATTTGGCACGGCTGATGGTGATGTGACGGTCTTCGAGCGGCTGGCGGAGCACTTCGAGGGTGCTCTTATTGAACTCAGGAAGTTCGTCGAGGAACAAAACCCCGTTATGGGCCAGCGATATTTCTCCTGGCTGTGGATTGGAGCCTCCGCCTACGAGTGCCACCTGTGAGATGGTGTGATGAGGCGAGCGGT
>JAEEGI010024661.1_pt1 | contig 11711 bp, 9 predicted proteins | sample 8958751 | NCBI WGS metagenome assembly JAEEGI01 (sample SAMN16246545, study PRJNA631951) | gut metagenome | biome: gut microbiome; feature: rumen; material: KS-attached | host: Bos | place: Iran: Karaj | collected 2018-10 | reverse complement strand
AACCTGGATACCCTGCTGCACCCGCAGTTTGATGCCGCTGCCTTAAAGGCCGCGAAGCCTTTGGGCAAGGGCCTGGGCGCCTCCCCCGGCGCTGCCTGCGGCAAGGTCGTGTTCACGGCCGACGACGCGGTGGCCTGGGCTGCCCGCAAGGAAAAGGTGGTTCTGGTCCGTCTGGAGACTTCTCCTGAGGACATCACCGGCATGAAGGCTGCGGAAGGCATCCTGACCGTCCGCGGCGGCATGACCTCCCACGCGGCCGTCGTGGCGCGCGGCATGGGCGAATGCTGCGTCTCCGGCTGCGGCGACATCAAGATCGACGAAGAAGCCAAGGTCTTCAGCCTGGGCGGCCAGACCTTCCATGAAGGCGACTTCATCTCCATCGACGGCACCACCGGCAATATCTACGGCGGCATCATCCCGACCGTGGACGCCTCCATCTCCGGCTACTTCGGCCGCATCATGGGCTGGGCGGACAAGTACCGCACCCTGAAGGTCCGCACCAACGCGGATACCCCGCAGGATGCGAGAAAGGCCCGCGAGCTGGGCGCGGAAGGCATCGGCCTGACCCGTACCGAGCACATGTTCTTCGAAGCCGACCGTATCGCGGCTTTCCGCGAAATGATCTGCGCCGAAACGAAGGAAGAGCGCGAGACCGCTCTGGCCAAGATCCAGCCGTATCAGCAGAACGACTTTGAAAAGCTGTACGAAGCCCTGGAAGGCACCCCGGTCACCATCCGTCTGCTGGATCCGCCTCTTCATGAGTTCGTTCCGACCACGGAAGAAGATATGGCTCTCTTAGCCAAGAATACCGGCCGCAGCCTGGAATACATCCGCAGCCTGGTCAGCAGCCTGCACGAAGTGAACCCGATGATGGGTCACCGCGGCTGCCGTCTGGCCGTCACCTATCCGGAGATCGCCGTGATGCAGACCCGCGCCATCATCCGCGCGGCCATCAACGTCCAGAAGGCACATCCGGAATGGGTCATGAAGCCCGAGATCATGATCCCGCTGACCAGCGAAGTGAAGGAATTCGTCTTCGTGAAGAAATACGTGGTCGCCACTGCTGAGGAAGAACTGGCCGCCGCCGGCGTACAGATCCCTTACGAAGTCGGCACCATGATCGAGATCCCGCGCGCGGCTCTGACCGCCGACGAGATCGCGGCGGAAGCGGACTTCTTCTGCTTCGGCACCAACGACCTGACCCAGATGACCTACGGTTTCAGCCGTGACGATGCGGGCAAGTTCCTGGGCTACTACTACGACGCGAAGATCCTCGAGAACGATCCGTTCGCCCGTTTGGACAGAAGCGGCGTCGGCAAGCTGATGAAGATGACCATCGACCTGGGCAAGCCCGTCAATCCGAAGCTGCACTGCGGCATCTGCGGCGAGCACGGCGGTGATCCGAGCTCCATCGAGTTCTGCAACGAGATCGGCCTGGACTACGTGTCCTGCAGCCCGTTCCGCGTCCCGATCGCCCGCTTAGCGGCGGCGCAGGCGGCCATCGCGGCCGATGCGGCCAAGGAAGCGGCTGCGAAGGCGGAAGAAGAGGCGTTCAAGGCGGAAGTCGAGCGCAAGGTCGAGGCCGCCAAGGCTGCCCTTAAGGATGCCGGCGAGAAGTTCAGCTCCGCTGCGATGGACGCCGGTGCCGAACTCAAGGATTTCCTCTCCGCGGGCGTCAAGAGCCTGGTGGCCGGCTGGGAAGAAGTCAAGAAGACCTTCGGCGAGCAGAGAAATAAATAATCGAAGTTAATTAACGGAGACAGGATCCCATGACTATATTTCACGGCCATGGGATCCTTGTCAAATAAAGGAGAAAAGCGATGACTTTTGCCGAACAGCTGGAAACAGCCAATACCAAGAACGCCTTCATGATCCACAACCATATCCGCGCCGTCTCCGTGAGCGATAAGGAAGCCGTCTGCGAAGCCGACGCTGGCCCCGACGCCTTAAATCACATGGGCACGGTCCACGGCAGCATGCTGATGAGCCTGGCCGAGGTCACCGCGGGCCTGATGACCCGCAGCGATTCCCGCCGCTATGTTTCCGTGGAAGCCGGTTTCCGCTTCATCAGCGGCGGCAAGGCCGGAGAGAAGCTGATCGCCCGCGCACACATCGTCAAGCGCGGCCGCACGCTTGCCTTTATCCGCACCGCCGTCTATCAGAACGAAAAACTCCTTCTGGAGGGCGACGTCACCTTCTTCTGCATGGGAGAATAAATGCTTTAAAAAGCTCGGAAGGCGGTCTTTCCGGGCTTTTTCCGTACAAGACGGCAGGCAGAAAGGAGACTGGTATGCAGAGCAAAAGTGAAAGAGGAAAAACCTGGCTGCTGGCAGCGCTGATGATCGAGGCGCTGGCAGCCTTCTGCGCCTTTGTTCCGCTGGGAATGATATGGGTCTATGGCATGATTCTTTCCATGGCGGCTGCAGTTGTTTATGCCGTTTTCTGGTTCCTGAAGCTGAATCACAGAACAAATCGTACAGATGACATGCTGCTGCTGTTCCTGCCGGTCTTTTTCTATACGGGTTTTTCTCTGGCCTTAAGGGGCGAGACAGTTTCCTTTACAGCAACCGTTGCGGTCAGCGCCGGTGCAGCCGTTCTTTCTTGCCTGTCACTTCGCGCAAAGCCTGATGAAAGCGGGAAAAGAGTGCCGGGAGAAAGGATCCTCCTGATGGGAGGCCTCAGTATCGTTCTGCTTGGCGCGGCGCATATCTGTGAGAATGAGTATCGAAAGCTCTTTGCCCTGTATCAGCTTCGTGAGGCAACGGGGATCGTCCGGATCCTGTATTATGCGCCGGTCGCTCTTTTGGGAATCCTGCTGACCGTATTTACAGTCCTTTTGTTCGCTGCGCCGAAACCGGCGGACTTTTCGAGGGAAGGAATGACAAAAAATGAGGAATAAAGAAGAGATCCGTTCTCAAACCATGCTGCCGGATGGGCAGACGGCCGGTACGCAGATCACGAAGAACATCTGGCTGGCCCCGGACGGAAAATACCGCTGGGTCTATGAGTTTAACATGCTGAAAAATCCGACGATCCTGATCTCCGTCGTGCGGGTGCTGCTGCTGGCCTTCGGCATCGTGATGGCGCTCATGCTCGCCGTCCAGCTGACCGAGGGCGTCATGGGGACCTTCGAGGAGTACTGGGGCTTCTATAAGGGCATGCTGATCCTGCTGGGCATCCTGCTGTTTCTTTCGGTCATCGCGTATCTGATCGTGGCGAAGAGCTTCGGCTGGAGCTATTTCGTCCTCTTCACGATGGATGAGGAATTCGTGCAGAACCGCTACATGAAGCAGACCTTCGAAAAGGCGCAGGCGCTCGGCTGGCTCACTGCGCTGGTAGGTCTCGTCGCCGGGAATCCGACCACGGCCGGCGCGGGACTGATCTCGGCGACCCGGGATACTTCCACCTCGGAGTTTGCGTACGTCCGGAAGGTGAAAGCCGTGCGGCGCCGCCAGGTGATCTACGTCAACCAGCTCCTGGGGCACAACCAGGTCTATGCGGAGCCGGAGGATTTTGACTTCGTGCGGAACTGGATCGCGGACCACTGCCCGAACGCGAAGATACGGGGCCATTAAAGCATGCTGAAATTGAAAAACTGCCGGGTCTGCCGGCAGTTTTTTTGTGCGGTGAAAACGCCTCTTACGCCAACGTTTCCAGCAGTTTGACGTATTCTTCGGCGAGCTTTTCCGCAGTCCCGAGGACGAAGGGCGTCTGGTGCCGCTCGTAGCAGGCGGGCGTGGCGTTCTTTGTCGGCATGTAGGAGTGGTAGCCGCAGGAGTAGGCCTTGATCAGCGTGAGCGCGAAAGGAGAGTGCTCCTTGATATACTTCCCGCTGCCGCAGAACATCTCGTACGGAGCCATGATCAGGCCGCAGTCGCCGAGACGAAGCACGTTGAGTTCGATCTCGCGCGTGAGGCCGGCCTGCGCGCGGCGGCGGATGGAGCCGCACTGGTACGGGCTGTAGAAGCCTTTTTCCTTGCAGAGCGCCCGGATGCGGGGCGTGTTGCCTTCATCCTTGTAGATGGCCCAGACTTCCTCCGCCAGCGGCAGCAGGGCGTCGGTCGTGTGGTCCAGCTCCCCGGTGAAGCTCTCCGTCGCGAAGGCCAGCTCGTCCGACACGGAAGGCGTAAGGCCTTTTTCTAATAGCTTCATCACGTGGGAAGCCAGGATGTGCGCATAGGCGCGGTGCGTTTCGTCGCCGTACCCTTTTCCGAAAGTAATTCCGGGGATGGATTCCTCCTCGATCCGGGTCGCGGGATTTAAGTTCCCGGCGGCTCCCTGCAGATAGACCGCACGCGTTCCGGGCAGGAGCGTCTCCGCTTCCCTCACGAGGACGCCGGGATAGTCGGCGCTCAAGTTCGGCTTCAGGCGGCCGCCGGTGATGGTCGCGTGCGCCTGGAAATTGATGAAGAGGATATCGTCCGCGTCCTCGCGGGAAAGCTTCACCAGCTGGAGCTCGGGATCCTCCGGCTCCTCGTGGCCGATAAAGCGGTATTTCTCAAGGTCGGAGCTGTATTCCTCCCCGTAATTGTCGCCGGCTTCATACGCGTCTTCGGGCGCGGGATCATCCTTGCGGTCCCGGTCGGTCATGAGATAATGGCGGACGAAATTGAGGCGCATGCCGGGACGTCCCACTTCGATGCTTCCGTAGGAGACCGCCGCAGGCTTTAAGTCCGCCAGCGCGCGGCGGGCGGCGCGGATGAGGATCGGCGGCAGGTATTCGTGAAGATAGACGCGCATGGTCTCGAGCGGGCTCTTGTGATCCGGCGCCGAGTGCGTATGCGTGCCGCCGAGGAAGATATGATCCTCGGGAAGGCCCGTGGACCCGGAGATGGCGGCGCGGTATTCGCCGATCAGCTCGTTTTTGAGACTGATCATATCCAGCGTGAGCAGGACGAAGCGCTCGCCGGAAGCGCCTTGCAGCGCGACGGTGTTTACGTAGATCGGGTCCAGGACGCGGGCGGCGGGACGCAGATGCGTGATCCCGTAGCCGGCCAGAGGGATCCCGCCGATGGCGGGGGTGATATTCTCGCGGGCAAAGCCGGCGAATAAAGCGGACATGAAAAAACCTCCCTGAACGAACTTGAAAGCTGAGAATATTATACCGCCGGCAGGGCCTGACGGCAAGGCTTTTGAACGCATCCTTTCCCGGAAAGTGTTGACTTTATGGCAAAAATCTGATATATCATGTTTGCAATACATCCTAAAAGAAAGCGAGGTATCGATGATGACTGCAGAGAAAAGAAACATGACAGCTGAATATCGTATGATGACCTCGGTTTGCGTATTATAATTTCGATCAGATCCGATCTGATTCTGAAACCGTGGCGTTTTGGTCACGGTTTTCTTTTGCCTTCTTGAAGGCTTTTCCGCGCCCCGGGGTCTCCGCACAACAAAAACGAACAGACAACGAAAAGAAAAAACGAAACGGAGATCGAAAAATGAATCAGATCCAGGAAAAACAGGGAAGGATCATTGAAGTCCGGAAGAACAGCTTCATCATCGGCTGCCAGGAAGAGGAGATCTTTGCCAGACTGAAAGGGGGCTTTTACGAAGAAACGCCGGATAAGCTGCCTGTCGTCGGGGATTACGTCACCTTTCTGCACAATCCCGCGGGGGATTCGGTCATCCGGTCCGTCTGCGAAAGAAAAAGTTATCTGCAGCGGCCCGATCAGGCCAGGACCGGCGTGATGCAGCCCATGGCCGCGAACGCTGACTGGTGCTTCATCGTAACGTCTCTAAATGAGGACTACAGTTACAACCGGATCGCGCGCTACGCCGGCACCGCGCTGGAAGGCGGCGTCATGCCGGTCGTCATCCTCACCAAGGCGGATCTTTGCGAAGACGCGGAACGCTACGTCCGCGAGGCACGGGGCATATCGGATAAGGTCCGGGTCCACGCGGTTTCCGCCCTGACCGGTCGGGGACTCAAGAAACTGGAGCCGTATTTTGCTCCCGGCACGACGATCTGTCTTCTGGGTTCTTCCGGCGCCGGCAAATCCACGCTCATCAATGCCCTGGCAGGCGAAGAGATCATGAAGACCGGCGCGGTGCGGAAGTCGGACGCGAAAGGCCGGCACACCACGACGCATCGGCAGCTGATCCGGCTGGCAAACGGCGTGTGCATCATCGATACGCCCGGGATGCGCGAGATCGGCATGGCCAAAGCAGAAAGCGGGATCGACGATACGTTCTCGGATATCCTCGAACTGGAATCGCAGTGCCGCTTTGGCAACTGCCGGCACGAGACCGAACCGGGCTGCGCGGTGAAGGCGGCGATCGCGGACGGGTCGCTCCCGAAAGAAAGATGGCTGCTTTACCGGAGCCTGAAGGAGGAAAACAGGAACAACTACGCGAAGATGAAGGACGTTTCCCGCCGCATCAAGGCGATGAAGAAGGAAAGGGAAAGGATGGAATAAGAAAAAGGGGGCCTTCGCGGCCCCCTCTTTATGTTTGCGCTTTATACCGGCAGGAAGGCCAGCGCCGAGAGCGTCCCGGCGGAGAGCATCATCCAGAGCTTCATGGTCTTTTTGCCGGACATAAGATGGACGGCCCAGGCGATGCACGCCGCCGCCAGCACGCCGACCATCCACAGGCTCTGGATGCGCTTCGCCGTCCAGCCGAAGTTGGAGACGTAGAGGGCGATCTTCGAGGCGGCGATGACCGCAAACAGCAGGCTTTCGATCAGGAGCAGCAGGCAGCTTATTTTCAGCAGTCTGCCGCTTTTTTCGTTTTCGGCGGTGACGGCTTCGCTCATTCGGGTCACCAGCCAGAGCAGGACAAAGTTTATAGCCATGACGCGGCAGAGCTCAAAGAAGCCTTTCCGCGCGTACTGCGAGACGATGAAGCCTTCCGGCAGGGTGTGCGTGAAGGCGCCCAGAAAATAGCTGGCCTGCAGGGCAAAGAAGGCGACGTACAGGACGGAGAAGAGCAGGATCACGCCGGCCCAAACGCCCGCGGGGACGCGGCGGATGCTTCCCAGAAAACGAGAGAGTGTGTATCTCTGCCGCAGGAGCTTTTCATCCTCATAGCGGGCGGAGCCGCCGATGAGGCCGTAGATATAAGCGCCGGCAGGCAGACTGAAGATGAGATAGAGAATGGTCTCCTCATCCAGTTTCAGCCAGTCGGTGAGCCCTTCCAGCTGCTTGGCGAAAGTGCTGTCTGCCTGCATCAAAAGCTTGACGGCGCCGGTGAAGAGCAGAAGGGAAATAAGCAGCGCGCCGGCGATCCACCAGGCGCTTTGCTTTTTGCCTTTCGTTCCCCGTACGGCATTGCCGAGACCTTTGGCCCAGGTCCGGATGCGCAGAAAGTAATGATAAAAAGGAATTACGAAGAAGCCGTTCAGGCCGTCCACAGGCAAAAAGTGCCCGCTTTCCCCATCCAGCAGCTTTCCGCTGCGGGCGAGCACCCACCAGACGATGAGGCCGTGGACAAAGAGAAAGAGCTGTGCCTCGTTCCAGACGGTATAGATGCGGAACGTGAATGCTGCCGTCACGGCCAGCAGGCAGGCCAGCCAGAACCAGGATTCAGCGGTGGCTTTCTTTTTCCGGTTCAGGATCAGCACTGCCGCGACGGCAAAGGCCATAATGGGCAGGACGGCCCAGACTGGTTTAAGCGGGTCATCGTCCCAGCGGCCGAGGTCGTTAAAGAAGAGCCAGACGTACAGATAGGCGGCGGCGTAGGAAAGCAGGGCGAAGAGAATCTCCGCGCGGCTGACGATAAATGGTTTTTCGGGGACCGGCGCGACCGCGGCCATTCCGCCGTTCGGCACTTCAACTGTGTTGATATTTATTTCATTGGGATTATTGTTTGTTGTTTCGTTCATCATTAATCTCCTTGCTGAAAGCCTCGCCGCCGGGACGAAAACTTTCTCGGGGCCGGTTCTAAGGCCCCTCGAAAGTATTGTCCGGCCGGCTCGGCAAACCACGTGGATGCTCACTAGTCGCTTCGCTAAATCGTTCGAAAAGTATTGTCCGGCTCGCTCGGCGGCTCGCGTTTTTTTATTCCTTAAACTCCAGGATATCTCCCGGCTGGCAGCTCAGTTCGTGGCAGAGGGCCATGAGCGTGGAGAAGCGGATGGCCTTGGCCTTGCCGTTCTTTAAGATGGAAAGGTTGGCGGGGGTGATCCCGATGCGGTCTGCGAGGTCGCCGGCGGATATTTTGCGCTTGGCCATCATGACGTCGATGTTGACAATGATCTCCATGGCGGCCTCCTAAATCGTCAGATCCAGCTCGTCCTTCATGCGGATCGCCGCTTCGAAGCTGTTTTTTACGATGCGGACGATGAGCCCCATGAAAGCGGCGGCGAGGGTCAGGCAGAAGAGGACGGGCAGGTGCGGCGCCAGATCTTCATGAATGCAGAGGATGCCGGCGATCAGTCCCATGAAGGCGGCGCCGAAGCAGCACCAGGAGGCGATGCGCATGCGGCGGACGTTTTCCGGAACGAAGACGTTATCCTTCTTCAGATTCATCAGCATCAGGTAAAGCTGCGCGAGGGCGATCCAGGCGACGACACTGAAGAGCAGAAAGCAGACGAGCAGCGAGATGCCGCGCCAGCTGTACAGAACGGAAAGAGAGCTGTTGACGGCCGTCATGGCAGGGTCTCCGCCGATCAGTTCCCGCAGTCCGAGGATGACGAGCACGTCTCCGGCCAGCAGGATCAGGGCGAACAGGGCGACGCAGAGGAGCGAGAGCTTTACGCTTTTATCCTGATTCCAGTTCATAGAAACCTCCCGGCCAAAGCGGGCGGCCTTCTGCCGCTTATTTCTCCGGCCGGAAAGCAGTGTAGCATAGATATTTATCGCTTGTCAAGCAGAAATTATCGAAAAACGATAAAAAATTATTGCGATACAGCGGACGCGAACGGTCTTTCCTTCGCGGGTGCGGATGCTCCGCGCCGGAGAGGCAAGGCGCAGATATCCCTTTGTTTTCACCGGAAAATGTGCTATACTGTGAGTGTCATTTGCGAACCGAAGCGAAAAAACAGGATCAGAATACGGATCAGGATTCGTGAAAATAAGGATAATCATCCTCAGATCAGCAACATCACAAAGGAGGAACCCTATGGATCAGCAGTTTGACGTGATCGTCGTGGGCGCCGGCAACGGCGGTCTTGCGGCGGCGGCCAATACCGCCAAAGCCGGCTGCAAGACGCTGCTCTTGGAAAAGCACAACCTGCCCGGCGGCTGCGCCACGAGCTTTAAGCGCGGACGCTTCGAGTTTGAGCCGTCCCTGCACGAGCTCTGCAGCGTCGGCACGGAGGAAAGGCCGAATACGGTCTATCAGATCTTCAAGGACCTGGACGCGAAGGTCGAGTGGCGCTACGAGCACGATATTTTCCGCACCATCTTAAAAGGCGAGGACGGCTACGACATCACCCTAAAGGCCGGCATCGACGCCTTCTGCGAGTCGGTGGACGCGGCGGTGCCCGGCAGCAAGAAGAGCGTGAAAGATTTCCTGGCCTTAAAGAAGAAGATCAACGCGGCCATCGACTACATCTACAAGATGAAGGGCAAGCCGAAGGGCCTGACCATGATCTTAAAGCACGCGGATTTCATGCGCGTGGCCGGCCACAGCGTGGAAGAGGTCATGACGGCGCTGGGCATGCCCGAAAAGGCCCAGAACCTCATCAACACCTACTGGGGCTATCTGGGCGTGCCGACGGACGAGCTGAACGCCATGCATTTCCTGAGCATGCTTTACGGCTATGTCACGGACGGCGCGGCTATGCCGCACCACCGCAGCCACGAGCTGTCTCTCGCCCTGGCGGACGTGATCCTGAAACACGGCGGAGAAGTGTGGTACAACAGCGAGGTCACAAAGATCCTCTACAATGAGGACGGCAGCGCCGCAGGCGTCGTGGCGAACGGCGAAGAGATCTACGCCAAAGAGATCATCTCCAACATCATGCCGAACGCCATATTCAACATGAGCGACCCGGACAAGGTCCCGGAGCACAGTCTGAAGCTGGCCAACGCGAGAGAATTCGGCATCTCCGTCGCAACGGTATACCTCGGACTGGACTGCACGGCTGAAGAGCTGGGCATGAAGGACTACACCATCTTCATCAAGAGCGATCCCAACCCGCGGAAACAGTACGACGAGCGCCTCGAGGAAGGGCTCTATATCGTGAACTGCCTCAACAGGGTCGTGGAGGACAGTTCGCCGGAAGGCACGTGCACGCTGTTCTTTACGATCCCGATCTTCGGGGAGGACGTACCGAAAGACCTGAAACCGGAGGAATACAAGGCGTACAAAAACGCCGTCGCGAAGAAATATATCGAGGACACGGAAAAAGTCCTGGGGATCTCCATCATGCCGCACATCGAGGAGATCAGCGTGGCGACGCCTGTCACGTTCGCACGGTACCTTGGCACGCCGGAAGGAACTATCTACGGCTACAAACTGTCCGGATGGGACAGCCTGATGGCAAGGACGGCGGCGGAAAAGACCGACTTCACCGTTCCGGGTCTGAATTACTGCGGCGGACATTATACCCGCGGCGACGGATACAGCAGCGCTTATATCACCGGGGAGACCGTCGGCAAGCGGGTCGCCAACCGCGTGAAGGGAGGTGTCTGAGATGGCAAAACCGAATCTCTGGAGTCTGAACCCTCTGGATTTCACCAAAATGAATCCCGCCCGCGAGGCGCGGATCGAAGCGGCGCCCGCGGCGAAGCTGCCCGAACTCGGCTCCTACGTGCCGAACAGGATCGCGGCAGCCCTGCATCCGAAGGCGCAGTATCTGAAGGTCGCCGAGGTCATCGATGAGGCCGGCGACGCGAAGTCCTTCGTTCTCGTACCGGATCCCGCCAGGGGCACCGAGTCTCTGGCCTGGTTCAGCGCGGGACAGTATCTGTCCCTCGAGATCGAGGCGGAAGGCAGAATGATCACCAGGCCGTATTCTCTGGCGTCTTCTCCGAAGGATGCCCTGAACGGGGAGTACCGCATCACGGTCAAAAGGGTCCCCGGCGGACTGGCGTCCAACCGGATCCTGGATCACTGGACAGCCGGGACCGAGGTCACGGCTTCCGCGCCGCTGGGGGAGTTCACCTATGAACCGCTCAGAGACGCGAAAACGATCGTCGGTCTGGCGGGCGGCAGCGGCGTCACTGCGTTCCGCTCCTTCGCAAAAGCCATTGCGGAAGGTGACGAGGACGCCGACCTGATCCTGCTTTACGGAAGCAGGACCATGGAGGACGCGCTGTATACTGCCGAGTTTGACGAACTGGCAGCGAAATGCCCGAGGTTCCGCATCGTCCACGTGCTCAGCGCGGGCAGCGCGGAAGGCGCCGAAGAGGGATTCCTCTCCGCGGAACTGATCCGGAAGTATGCGCCGCAGGGGGATTTCTCTCTGTTCGCCTGCGGACCGCAGGCCATGTACGATTTTCTGGAAGGAGAATACCTCAAACTGGGGGTCCGCCGGAAATACATCCGCAGGGAACTGTACGGCGAGGTCATGAGCCCTCTGAAGATGCAGGGCTATCCGGGCGGCGAGCCTGCTGATGTGACGATCCGGGTGCACGTCGCGGGAAAAGAATCCGTCGTGAAAGGCAATACCGGCAAAACGGTCCTTCGCGCACTGGAAGACGCCGGGATCCATGCGCCGGCGCATTGCCGCAGCGGCGAGTGCGGATGGTGCCATTCCCTTCTCATTTCCGGTGAAGTCTTTGTACCGGAAAAAGTGGACGGCGTCCGGGAAGCGGACCGTA
>JAEEGI010024660.1_pt1 | contig 11711 bp, 5 predicted proteins | sample 8958751 | NCBI WGS metagenome assembly JAEEGI01 (sample SAMN16246545, study PRJNA631951) | gut metagenome | biome: gut microbiome; feature: rumen; material: KS-attached | host: Bos | place: Iran: Karaj | collected 2018-10 | reverse complement strand
GAACATTTATAGAACATACAACTCATATCTTCAACATTATTAGTATTAAAATTAGATAAATTTAAAGAAGTTAAAGAAGAACAATTATAGAACATATAAATCATATTATTAACATTATTAGTATTAAAATTAGATAAATTTAAAGAAGTTAAAGAAGAACAACCAGAGAACATATGACCCAAATCTTTAACATTATTAGTATTAAAATTAGATAAATTTAAAGAAGTTAAAGAAGAACAATTATAGAACATATAACTCATATTATTAACATTATTAGTATTAAAATTAGATATATTTAAAGAAGTTAAAGAAGAACAATTATAGAACAAATAAATCATATTATTAACATTATTAGTATTAAAATTAGATAAATTTAAAGAAGTTAAAGAAGAACAATCAGAGAACATACCATTCATATTATTAACATTATTAGTATTAAAATTAGATAAATTTAAATAAGTTAAAGAAGAACATTTATAGAACATACAACTCATATCTTCAACATTATTAGTATTAAAATTAGATAAATTTAAAGAAGTTAAAGAAGAACAATTATAGAACATAAAATTTGTATTTTTTAAAAGATTATTAAATTTAATATTAATTGTATTCTTTCCTTCTTTCTCAAATTTATATTTAAAACAAAATTCTATTTTTTGATTATTTAAATATAATTCACTCTTATCTTTTATTTCTTTTTCATTTTCAACACATTCAATTTTATCCCAGTTAAAATCTTCGGGATATTGTTTTTTAACTTCTTCATAACAATTTAAAATTTGAATATCCTCATTTTTATGATTAATATTATATTCACATATAATTTGATTAATTTTTGAATGATTTTCTAAAAGAAAATGAGTTAATATATTTTTAAAGAAAATTCCAATATTTTCATTATTGTTAGAATTACCAGCTTTATGAATACCAATAATTTTAAAATTATTTTGAAGTAAAATGGGAGAACCAGAAGAACCATGACGAGTAGAAACTAAATGTTTAATTTTATAATCATCAAAACATTTAATTCCTCCTTGAGCAAAAGAAAGTTCTCCTCCAAAAGGATATTGAACAATACAGATATCTTGATTTAAATAATTATTTTGAGATTCATTATTCATAATATAAGTATCTATTTCAAAATAATTTTTTATTTTCTTAAAAATTTCATCTTCTTTTAATATTTCAATTATTGTATAATCCAATTTTTCATTTGTTCCTTTTAATCGATTTTTTAATCTAATTTTTTCTTCTTTATTTTTATATGTTATTGAAATATAATTATTATCATTAATTGAATTTAAATCTAAAACATGATTATTTGTTATAAGAAAATATTTGTCTTCTTCTTCTATATTATATTCAAAAAAAAATCCAGTTCCTATCTTTCCTTTCATAGAATTAATTTTACATGTTGCATTTTCTGCTTTTTCTTTCAACTCTTCCAATCTTGTAAAAGAAATAGGATCTCCATGTCCTGTTATTTTCATTTCATCTTCATATTCTTCCATATTTTATTTTTTATATATTTTAGTTGTTTAAATGAATTAAAAATGGATGTTCATTTTTTGATACTCCTGAAGTATATAATCCAATTTTATCAGGAATAGATCATAATGAATTAGAAGGAAAAGCCTAAAAAGATATAGGATATAAAGTAGTAATAACAATAAAATTTTATTTACAATCTTAAGAAGTTATTAATGGGGATGTTTATAATGCAATTAAAAAACATTTACTTGGTTCAATGGAAAGATTACAAATTAAAATGGTAGATTTATATTATCTTCATAGAATTAGTGACGTTGAAATTGCAAAATTTTTATAAAATCCAGATTCATCAATAATAATTTTTTCCATTAAATAAAATTTATTCATGATATTTTTCATTAAAATTAATAAAAAGAAAAAAATAAAATTTCATTATTTAAATTTCAATCAAAAACTTTTTAGGGATAAATCAAATTTTCTCTTTTTAAAGATTAAATGTTTTAATGATGAATTTCCAATATAATTCTTATATTAATTTTAATATTCTTTTTTCTTTTTAAGTTATAAATTTACTTAATATATCTTAAAGGAAAATTTTTGAATATAACATATAAAAATTTCAAACAATTTGAAAATATTATTAAAAAAAAATTTATATTAAATAAAAAAGTTGATAATATTATAAATATTTATATGAACTTTAAAAAAATAAGTAAAAAAATTAAGAACTAATTAATAGTATTTTTTTATTATTTAAACATATCCAAAACCTCTTTTTTTTAATATAGGTAAAGAAAAATTACTTTTTCTAAAACCGAAATTACCATAAATAGAATTTGATAAACCTTTATTTTTTTGAGGTTTTTGATAATGTATAGAACTTTTATTTCCAATTTTAGTTTGTTTAATTTTACGAAAACGAGGAGGTGAATATTCTAAATCTTCATAAATAATATTATTTGATGATTTAAAATCTATTTTTTTATATAAGTGATTATTTATTTTATTTATTTTTTCACTTTTTTTGTTTTTATTTCCTTCTTCAAAATGAGTATTAATATTATAATTATATATATCATTGTTATTATCATTATGTTTAAAGAAGGTTTTATATAAATCATTATCATTCATTTTTTTATTAATATTTATTGATGAATAACTATACATTGAATTTAATTTTTTTTCTTTTTTTATTATTTTACTTGGAGATTTAATTATTGACATTGTATTGTTAAATGATAAATTAAAATTTTGCTTTGGAAGACTATTTGAATTATGTTTTATTGGAGTTAAATTTATTCCTTTATTATAATGAATCTGATTTTGTTTTTCTTCTTTTATTTCTTTTTGTTGATTTGGAATATTGTTAAAAATGTTATAATTTATTATATTTATATTTGTTGTCCTTTCTGTTTTTTCTTCTTTTTCAGGAGGAATTACTTTAATTATATCTATGTTTCCATCTTCATTTTTAATTGTTTTTGGACTTTTTAAAATATCACTTAAATTAGCAGTTGATTCATTTCTTATTTTACTATTTATATTTTTCAAAGAAGAATATCCTTGTAAATTAATTTTTTTAATTTTAGATATATTCCCATCTTTATTACTTAAACTATGAATCATTGTTGTATAAAAATTACTATTAGTCAAATTATTATTAATCCCATTATTATTGTTTTTCCCATTATTATTATCCACAATTCGAGAATTAATATTATTATTATTATTATTATTATTACTATTATTATTATTATTATTACTATTATTACTATTATTACTATTACTATTTTTGTAACTATTATTATTACTATTATGATTATTAGTATTATTTTTATTAACAATTTGATGATTTCCTCCATCATTATTATCTTTCACAATAATATTATTATTAACAAAATCTTTATCTTTTTCCACTAACTCTTTAAAATAAGGATGTTTAAAAACACTATTTGCATTTAATCTCTTTTTAACATCAAATTCCAACAACCCTTTTAAAAAATTAATTCCTAAATGATTTAATTTCCCAAAATATCTCCCTTCAAGAGTTTCACATCGATAAAATTTTCCAAGGACCTTTCCTTCAAAAATAGGATTACTATAGAACAAATTAATATGTTCTTGTCCGAAATTCCCAAGAACTTTTTGTATACAATCAAGTTGATCTACTTCATTTTCTCCTGGAAAGAGTGGGTTTCCATCAACGAGTTCTCCCATAATGCATCCAATGGCCCAGAAGTCAACTTCAGGTCCATAGACACCTCCTGTTAGAAGGAGTTCTGGACTTCTGTACCATCTCGTTGCGACATAGTCTGTGATTGGAACTCGTGAATCAATGTCAACTCTACGAGCGAAACCGAAATCACATAATTTTAAATTCATTTTATTATCTACTAATAAATTTTCAGGTTTTATATCTCTGTGAATTATATTATTTTCATGAAGGTATTTTATTGATTTACATAATTGATATATTAAGTTTTTTATTAGTTTTTGATCTAAACCGTTTGGTTTTGATTGGAGAAGTTCTAATAAATTTCTATCTACGTATTCAAAGACAAGGTATAAATTTTTTTTTTTTTTAAATGCTTCTTTAAATTCTACTATGTTTGGATGCTTTAATTGCTTTAACATTTTTAACTCTCTTTTCATTGTTTTTTTCACTATTTCATCATCTGATTCTTTAAATTTTTTTATTGCTACATATTCATTTGTTTCTTTTATACGACATTTGTATACTATTCCATATGCTCCTTCACCTACTACTCCAATTACTTCATATTTGTTTTGCATTAAATTTAATTAAATATATTTATTAATTGTTATTTTTTTTAGAAATTGTATTAATTTTTTTTTATTTTATTTTAAATTTATTAATTGTTTAAAAAGTATAATTGGTATTTTTAATTTAGTTTATTTCTTTTCTTTTCTCTTTTTTTGGGTTTTTTTTTCTTTTGTTGTTTTTGTTTTTTTACCTTTTATTTCTTCCTTAATTTTATTAAATTCTTCATCATTAATATCTTCATAATATTCATTTTCATTTCCATATTTTTTTAATAAATTATCGAAAAAATTAGTATCCCCTCTTTTTTTATGATTTAACATAATTTGTTGCTTTAAATCATTTAAAGTATCTTCAGCTTCTTTTTTTTCATCTTCATCTTCAATTAATAATTTAATATGTTCTTTACTTTCAAAAAATAAATCACTTTTTTTTATTTTTTTCTTTTTAATTAATCGTTCATAAATTTTAATAAATCTTCCAATATCTTCATTTTTAGAAAGTGGAATAGCTTCTAATAATAAAGTAATATCACCATTATTGTCATTATAAAAATCAATTAAATCTTCTTCTTCCATTTCACTTCCTCTATATTTTAAAGAAAAATTTTCAATATCTTCTAACTTTAACTTAGGATAAATTTCTCTATAATATTGATATGTATTGTCTAAATCTATTTTTTCATCTTCATTTTCATCATACTCCCCTGTTTCATCATATAATTTTCTTTTTTCATCATTCATTAATATTTTATACGCTTTATTTAAATTTCTAAAATTTTCATTTGCATTTGGATCATTTGGATTTTTATCAGGATGCACTAATAAAACTAATTTTCTAAAATTTTTTCTAATTTCTTCTTTGGAACAATTTTTATTTACATTTAACAATTTATACAAATCAATATTATCATCTTTATTTTCAGCGGGAAATTTCTTATTCATATATTATATTTATATTAAAAATTAATATAAAATATAAATAAGAAAAAAAAAATAATGAAAGTAAAAATAAATAAGTTGAATTTAGTAGGAAGTTGGAATTGGAATTTAGGAGAAAATAATAATTGTACAATATGTATGAATCCATATGAATGTCCTTGTCCAGGTTGTAAAATTCCAGGTGATGATTGTCCTCCTATTGAAGGAAGTTGTGGTCATTTTTTTCATTTACATTGTATTTATAAATGGTTAGACAGTGGGAATGATAAATGCCCTTTAGATAGAAATCCTTGGGTTGAAAAAGTCGGTTCTGTTATTAATAATAGAAATAATTCCAATATTAGAAATAATAATAATTATGATAATAATGATAATAATAATCAAAGTAATAGTTAGTTTTTTTATTTCATTTTATTATAAAATATTTTATTTTTTTTTTCTATTAAGAATTTATTAATTATAAATAAGTTGAAAAATATATAATATTTATTTATTTATTAAAATATAAAAAATGATTTCGCCAGATACTGAAAGTCAAATTGTTAAATTATTATTAACTCTTTCTGATTATGAAAGACAAGTTGAAATTAATCGTCAAGTTTTAGCACAAAATTTAGATTTTGATGCATATCAAGCTTTCAGATATATTGATACAGATGATAAAAATTCAATAAATGCATATAACTTATTAGATTTATTAAATAAAAATGGGATTTGTTCAAATGTTCAAGAATTACAATATTTAATTTATTTTTATGATGAAAATCAAGATGGTAATTTATCATATACTGAATTTTTAAATATGATTTTATCAGAAAATAATTATTCTTTAAGAAGATTAGCAAGAGAAAGAATTTGTTCTACTTTTCCAAAAATAAATTTACCTTTTAATGTTGAATATTCAATTGTTAAATTATTAGAAAAAGAATTAAATTTAATAAGACAAATATCATGTTTAATAAATGTATTAAAACAAAAATTAGATTTTAATGTTCATGAAGTATTTCATTTAATGAAAGTAAATAATGAATTTATTACTCCTGAAAGTATAAAAAATTTTCTATTAAAAAACTGTTCAAATTTCAATGAAGATGATGTAAGAAATATAATGAAAAGATTAGATATAAATCATGATAGTAAAATAGATTATTGTGAATTTCATAATTTTTTCTGTTGTAATATCAATGATTGTTCTTGTTGTAATTCATGTCCTCAATGTTGTTATAATATGAAACAAAATAATAATATTAATTGTAATACTCATAAACCAGTTTCTCAATCATTATATTTAAGAAATTCACCTCAAAGATTATCTCCTAATAATAGTCAAATTAATTTAAGACCTTTAAATCCAAGTAAAAATTATAATAATAATAACAATAGTCCAATTCAAATATCTCCGAATTTATCCTTAAGAAATTCTCCAGAAAGAAAATTTAGTCCTTCTCAAAGAGAACTAAATCCTCAAAATTATATTATTCAAAATAATATGTGTTGTCCAAATAATAATAATCCTTGTAATAAATGCAATTACAATCCATGTCGTTGTATTTCATTAGATTATAATAAAGGATTATGTAATTTTTTAGATTTTATGAGAGAAATAATAAATATAGAAAATCAAATTGAAAATTGTAAAATTGAATTAGCTTTAAGAAGTGATTTTAATGTTGAAGATGCTTTTAGAATTTTTGAATTAAATGGAAGAGGAATTATAAATGAAGCTGATTTAAAATATGGTTTAAATTTATTAGATATTTATGCTTCTGATAAAGATATTAAATTAATTATGAGAAGAGGTGATATAAGGAAAAATAATTTTATTAGTTATTCTGATTTTTTTGATTTGGTTGTTCCTTTTGAAAAAGATTATAGAAATATGATTGAAAATAGATTACCTTCAAATTTTATTCCTAAATATAATAAATCAGATGTTTTTTTGTTAAGTACTAAAATTTATTTTCAAAATTTAATTAGGTTAATTATTAATTTAGAAAATAAATTAGAAAAATTAAGATTTTGTTTAGGAGATGCTAAATGTCAATTAAATTGTATTTTTAAAGATATTGATAGATGTAAAAGAGGTTTTATTACTGATGAAGATTTAAATATATTTTTAAAATGTAATGGTATTTGTTGTACTGATAGAGATAGTGGACTTGCTTTTATTAGACTTGATAAAAATAGAAATGGAAAAGTTGAATTATGGGAAATTGCTGATGAATTAAATTTAAGTTAATATTAAACATTTTGTATTATTTATATTTTTTTTTATTTAAACTCTTTTTAAAAAAATATGAAAAATAAAATTTGAATTCTTTTTTATTAAATTTTTATTGATATAGAAAGTTAATTATTATTCAGAAAATTAAATAAATAATTATTATACTATATAAATTATTTATTATGGATAAAATAATCAAAAATAACTAAAATAAAGAAACAAAAAAATTAGGCATCTTTGTAAATAAATAAAATAAAATATTTTCAAAAAATCAAGGATAAAAAAATAAAAAAATTATATCCCAAATTTAATATATAAATACCTATAAAAAAATAAAAAAACATAAACAAATCCTAATATCAAAAAAATGCAAATTTCCTTATTGAGAAAATTTTTTTTCATAACCTTAATAAATATAATATTAACAGAAGATGAAAAAATATATTCAATCCCCATTGCAGGAGAAAATGAATATTCATGTTTTGCATATGTTTCAATGAAAAAAATAGGAAGAATAAAATTTTATATAACATTAAGAGAAGATGTTGAAAAATATTTCGGAAGAATAATCGGACCTGAACATGAATTAAGAATAGGATTTGAAAAAGAAGATTTTGGAATAGAAAATGGTAATTTAAATTCAGTTAACAATTATAAATTTTATCCTGATACACTTATATGGAGTTTCTTTAATTTTATTCCTATTATTAATGATGAACATTATTCATTAATTCATTCTATGAAAAATGAAGGTTTAATAAATAAAAATGCTTTTTCTTTTGATTTTTATCCTGGAATTGCTTCACCTATATCTAATATGTATTTAGGAGGTGTTCCTAAAAAATTAATAAATAATACTATTAAATATTCTTTTGATATTAATTATCAAAATAAAAAAAATGGTTGGTTTGTTAAAGATAAAGTTAAATTAATGGAAATTAAATTTACAAATAATACTTATTATAAATATGAAATTAAAGAAGAAGACTCTGAATTACAAATTGATGTTAATGAATGGGGAATTATATGTTTTCCTAAACATATATTTAATAATTTAGTTATTTTTGGTTTAGGACATTTATTTGAAAAAAAAATTTGTAAAAAAAAATATAGTTATTGGAATGGTTTTAAAGGAATTATTTGTGATGTTACTCAATTAGATGATTTTCCTATTTTTAATTTTATTATTGGAAATAAAAATTTAACTATTAATAAAGATAAAGCTCTTTATAATGAAGGTAAAGTTTTATTTAATGAATGTAAAAATAATTTTATTCTTGGAAAAGGATTAATGAAAAATTATGAAGCTGTTGAATTTGATTATGAAAATAAACAAATTCATTTTTATCAAGATGCTGATAAAAAAAATTTATTTAATGTTAATGTTAATTATGAAGTTAAATCTAATTTTATGAAACATTCAATTTTTTTAATTTTTGGTTTTATTGTTTTTATCTTTTGGTTGTGTTTTAAAAAAGGAAAAAAAGTTAAAAATCATAAATTTAAACAATATGAAAATTATTCAGAAGGAGCTTTTGAATTAATATAGAATAGTTCATTTAATTTAAAAAATATTTTTTTTTTCATATTTTTCACTTTTTAAATTACAAATAATTTATTAATTTTTTATCTTATTATTATTTATTTTTGATTTTTCTTTTTAAGTAAAGATTCAGGTAAAACTTTTTTATTAATATTATCTATTTTAATTTTAAATTCATCCATATTAACAAGAGTTAAAGAAGGTAAATTTTTCTTTAAAAAAATAGTATCTTTTTTAAATTGTTTTAAACTTTCAATATCTTCAATTTTTTCACCTTTTAAAATAAATTCTTCGAATTTATCAAAAAATTTTTTTAAAGCATTTTTAATAGTATCAACAATAAAATATTCATCATAACTATTTAACATAGAATCATACAGTGTTTTAATTAAACTAACTAAATTTAAAGAATAATTATTAATACGAACATCATCTTCTGCAATATTATAATTAGGTAAATGTATTTTTTCTAATTCTTTTAAAGAATCATTAATACATCTTTCTTGAATTAAATCTTCAATTTTTTTTCTTGTGATTATTAAAATATCATCAATTGTTTTAATCATATCTAAAAAATCATCAATTGTATTTTGTTCAACATATTTAGAAATTAAATTAAATGATTCTGAATTTTTTAATCTTTCTGTTATATTTTTTATTAATTCTAAAATACTATTTGTCATTGAAATTTCAGTTTGTGTTATTTCAATATTTTTTCCTTTTAAAATTTCTTCTTTTTGAAATTCAATATGTTCTCTCATTATATTTATATATGTTTCTAAAATTTCATTCCAGGCTTTTTGATTAAATAAAATAAATAATTTTAATATTTCATAACTTGTTTTTATTATATCTAAAGAACTTTGATTACATTTTAATTTAATTGAAGAAAAAGAAATATAATTTAATTCATTATTTTCTTCTTCTTTTTTCTCATTTTCTATTTTTTGAAATAATTGAATTTTATCTAATAAAAATGAATAATCTTCATTTTCTTTCATACAATTTGTATTTATTTCAAGTGAAATTATTGAATTTAATAGTTTTTGATAAATAAAAGGAATTTGTTTTATTTCTTCCCAAGAATCACTTTTAATAAAATTATCATTTTTCATTTGTGAATAATTTCTTACAAAATTTATTTGACAATCGCCAAAAACAGATTTTATTTTTTCATTTTTTGAAATAAAGATTTTTGTTATATCATAAGAAATATAAAATCCTTCTATAAAAGAATCTATATCAGTATGATCTAAAGTTTCATTTAAACTTTGAATAATTTGATTATGAACTACTCTTGTTAAATTATCATTTACTATTTTTTTTATTTCTTCAAATTCAGTTATAAAATTATTTTTTACTGTTTTTGTTATTTGATTACTTGAATCTATTTCTTTTAAAATTTCATCTATTATATTACATATTGAATTATATAATAAATCTCTTCCATAAATTAAAAGTATTGTTACTGATTGTTCTGCTTTTTCTTTTGAATTTAATTTATTATTATTTTTAATTATTTCTTCTTTTAATTCACTATAAATTTCTTTTATTTTTTCATTTGACAAATGAGTAAAAATTCCCCTTATTTTAGGATAAAAGGAATTTATAATATCATTCTTAATATAAGTTTGAATTCTTTCTTTTATTTTTTCATTGGAAATATTTATTAATAAATTAAAATTTAAAATATATTTTTTTGCATTATCAGATGAATTTAATAATTTATCAAAAACATAATCTGTAACATGAAAAGTTTCATTTGTATTTTTAATATCTTTATTAACTGAAATAATGTTTTTATAATATTCAGATAATATATCTGAAAATTCTGTTATCATTTGTGAACTACTTTTACTTGAAAATTTTAATAATGAAGATTCAAATGAATCAAATAATTTAAAATTCTTTATTCTTTTATCTGCTTTTAATTTAATCATTGTTTCTTTTGATTTTATTATAAGCTCAGATGTTATTTTATATTTTTTTGGATTTGTTATAAGAATTTGAAGTAAATCAATTACTTCTTTTAATTTTTTAACATTTAATAAAATAAAATTCATTTTTTTTAAATTTTCTCTTTTTATTTCTTTAGAAATTAAGAAAATTGAATTTCTTTGATTTTTTAATTTTAATTCTTTATAAATTTCTTTCCATCTAATAATTTTATCATATGAATTATCAACAATGTTTTCAAATGGATTTATATTATCATTAATATAATTTTCTATTCTATTACTATGATCTAAAATTTTTTCAAGTTCTAAATCAATTTTTCCACTTATTGAAATTAATTCTTTATTCTTCTTTTCTAAATCTTTTATATTCATTTCTAAAATTTCTGATTTTAATTTAAATTTATTATTATCTTCAAAAAATTCATCAGGAATTTCTTCTAAAATTTTTTTATTAGTTTTATATATATTTGTATAATAATTAAATATTGTATCTTCTTTTGGAGAAGCTCTTTTTCTTTTAAAAAACATAAAATTTTTTTCATTTTCTTCATAAGATTTATGATTTAAATTATAAATTCCTAATTCATTGTTAATTGAGTTAATATATTTATCTAATTGTTCACTTAATAAACTTTTAAAAGATATTTTTTCATTATTATTATTTTTTTTTTCTGTTAAAGCTTTTTTAATTGGAAATCCTATTTCAATGTCATCACCTGAAAATTTATCAAAATCTTGTTCTATTTCAAAATCTAAATTTGATTTTTCATCA
>JAEEGI010024659.1_pt1 | contig 11711 bp, 5 predicted proteins | sample 8958751 | NCBI WGS metagenome assembly JAEEGI01 (sample SAMN16246545, study PRJNA631951) | gut metagenome | biome: gut microbiome; feature: rumen; material: KS-attached | host: Bos | place: Iran: Karaj | collected 2018-10 | reverse complement strand
ATTGTGGCCACCTGCGTTGTCATGGCAATTGTAATAGTCGATGAATTTGACGGTGAAGAGAACGGCCACTATTGGGTCGACCTGGGTCTGCCGAGCGGCATAAAGTGGGCGACCTGCAACGTAGGTGCAGATAACGCCACTCAGACCGGCTCCTGGTTTGCCTGGGGAGAGACCTTTGCGAGGGAATCCTCTGATAATCCTCCGTATTCTTTGTTTGACTCCGCAACAGGCAAGTATACCAAATACGTTACCGATTCGAAGTATGGCGACGTTGACAATCGGACTTTTCTTGAACCGCAGGATGATGCTGCTCACGTACAATGGGGTGGCGACTGGTGTATGCCCACCGAGGCTAACGTGAAAGAGCTGATGGATAACTGCGACCATGCATTTATCCAACAATACGGAATATGGGGCATGAAATTCACCAGCAAGATCAATTCTCACACCATATTCCTGCCTGCCACAAAGTATTATGAGCAGATGGATTATTATGCTGGCGATTATCTCACGACTTCCCTGGATAAGGATGATTCGAGATATGCAAAGATTTGGCATTTCGCTAGTTCCGAACTGGTCCCTGGAATAGGACCGCGCGATAACATTTACCCTGTCCGCGCCGTCATTGGCACCACCTATATTCCCGTAGAGTCTCTGGAATCGGACGAGTCAGACATAACTATACTCGCGGGCCAGACCAGAACCTTGAGTGTACGGGTCCTTCCGGAAAACGCTACCGACAAGGCGGTCGCCTGGACTTCCGACAACGAAAGTGTCGCTGTCGTAGACAAATATGGTAATATGACCGCAGTCGGTTCCGGCTATACGTATGTCAGGGCAATTGCCGGCGGTAAGAAATACTCTTTCTACGTCAAAGTGATTCCTGTTCTTGAAAACCTGTCCATCGACCCCGTTGATATGACATTGCTGATAGGTGAAACCGCCACTGTAACCGTCACTGTCTCTCCCGGCGATCTGTTTGGTTACTACTACTATCAACACGGCTATTCCGTCGACGAATACAATGTTCTCCGGATTACAAATGTCAGCGATGATAATAATGGAAAAATAACGTTCAACATTACTGCAATAGCTGGCGGTGAGGCGAAACTGGTATACTACATAGAAGTTGACGGCGAACCCGTTGTCGTTACCTGCCACGTGACAGTACCTTATGTAGATGACCCCTACGACGGCGAGACAGACGGTCATAAATGGGTCGATATGGGGCTGCCTTCCGGCATCAAGTGGGCGACCTGCAATGTGGGTGCCATTTATTCCATCCAGCTCGGTTCCAAGTTTGCGTGGGGAGAGACAGAACCCAAGAGCGAGGGTTCCGGTTCGTACAAATGGTATGACGGCTCCGGTCAGATAATAAAGTACTGCAATCTGGAAGGCTGGGGCGTTGTGGATAATTTAACCGCCCTGGAGGCCGGAGACGATGCTGCTACGGCTGCCTGGGGACAGGACTGGTGCATGCCCACTGAAGATGATGTCTTTGAGTTGATGCAGAACAGCAGCTATGAGATTATCAATCAGAATGGAATAATAGGGGCGAAAGTGACCAGCAAGATCAATTCTCACGCCATATTCCTGCCTGCCCGAATGGATCAGGGAGGGTATTCTGTGGATTATTTCACATCTACTTTGGGTACTGGCACCCCGATAACTGCGATGGCAATGTTCTTTGATGATTCTAATGCGGGCACCCGCGCGGCAGATCGCTATAATGAGGTTCTCCCGGTCCGCGCCATCGTCGGAAAATCTGCACCAGTGCAGTATGTGCCCGTGGAGTCGGTGGATTTTGGATACTCGCACGAGTTTCTGTCGGTCGGGGATGTCAGATACCTGGATGTAGACATAAGTCCGTCAAACGCTACCAATAAAAACGTGACCTGGTCTTCTGACGACGAGAGTGTGGCGGTAGTAGACAGCCACGGCAAACTTAGTTGCGTAGGAGTCGGAAGTGCCTTAATATACGCAGAGGCGGACGGTAAAAAGGATTTCTTCATTCTGAGAGTCGACCCTCATATCAATAGCATTACTATTGAGCCCTCCGAACTGAACCTGACTGTCGGTCAAACAGCGATCGTTACCGTCAGGATAGATCCCGATGTGCCCCTTGGCTCGTATGGGATGAGCACCTGGGGTGGCGTCTTTGATATACAAAGCGTTGGAGATAATCCTATCACTTATCGTGTGACGGCCCTCGAGGAAGGTACGGGTTCCTTCACGTTCCATGCTTATGGAGTTGAAGCCACTTGTACTGTCACGGTGACCGCCGCCAAAGCCAGCACGCTGGCCGAACTTAAACAAATGGCCGATGCCGGCCAGGACTGCAGTTCCTACCTGGGGTATGTATTCACAACTTCGGGCAAAATCTTCAAAGATGCCGCCTCCATTCCCTCCGACGGCGGTTCCCCGGTTGCTATGATTGCATATATCGGCGCCAAGGGGTCGGCGGACAGCAGCCTCGGTAGCTCTAAATACAATGGCCTGGCCATCGCCCTGAGAAATGCGGCTTCAATGAACTGGGGCAGGAAAGATAACGCTTATCTGGATACCCCTGAGTTTACCAACTGCGACAATATCTCCGCAGCCCTTGCTGATATGGCTGGCATTGGCCATACCAACATTATGTCAGAAAGGTACTATGGTACCGCCGATGCCACTTACAATTATGTTGTATCCGGTTTCAATCCCTCAGACTTGGGATGCAGCGGCTGGTTCGTGCCCACGGCGGGGCAGTGGGCCAAATATCTGAATGCGATGTACGGCCATACCTGGTCCAATTTTGGAGAGCCCGATCAGTACCAGTATGGAGTCAACTTCTGTGCTGCCATAGATAATGACATCATTGCAGCCGGAGGTGCATCTCTGTTTACCTATCACAGCGGAAACAATGCTTATTACTGGACGAGTTCAGAAGTGGACAATTTGTCTGCCATTCAAATGGGTTTCACCTATGATGCTTATCAAGGGCGTGAGTACTTTTATGCGGCAAGCAAAGAGAATGCGTTTCAGCTCCGTTGCTTCATAGCTTTTTAAACGAAATAATCCTTAACCGATAACCTTATGATAAAGAAAGTCTTTGCCATAGCGCTGATGCTGATAGCGCTGTGTGCCTGCGGCGAAAAGCCCGAGGACCAGATTGTACCAGTAGCGTCCGTGACACTGAGTCAGCCGGAAGCTGAAATGCAGGTGGGAGAAACCTTGCCGCTCAAGGTTCAGATTTCCCCCTCAAATGCCACAGAACAGAAAGTGATGTGGGGATCTTCAAAGCAGTCCGTGGCGACGGTATCCGACGCCGGCCTTGTGACGGCGGTGGGTGCCGGAGAGGCCACTATCACGGCTACCGTAGATGGCAAATCGGCCACATGCAAGATCACGGTTGTTAAACCGGAGGTGCCGGTTGTGCACGTAGAGAGCGTGACTCTAGACAAGACCGACGCTCAGCTGGAGATTGGCGGCACGCTGACACTTACCGCCACCGTGCTGCCCGATGATGCCGACGACAAGTCGGTGGAGTGGAAATCCTCCAACCCTGCAATCGCCGAGGTGGATCGAAGCGGCAAAGTAACTGCAGTCAGCAGCGGAGCTGTGACCATTACGGTGACCACAATCGACGGCAACAAGATGGCTGCCTGCGAATTGACCGTAAAAACAGCTTTCATACCGGTAGAATCGATAACATTCGAGCACGATGAATATATCGCTCACCTGAATGACTCTTATCCGCTTCAAGTGACCGTCCTCCCCGAGAACGCCACCGACAAGACTATCACCTGGTCGTCGTCTAATCCCGACATAGTATCGGTTACTCAAGAAGGTATAGTTACCGGTCACGGAGATGGTGAAGTGACCATAACTGCCCGTGCGGGAGACAAAGAGGCCACCTGCACAATATTCGCCATAGGCACCCCTCAGCCGCCCACAGAGCAATATGACGGCGAGGAGAACGGTCACAGATATGTGGATTTAGGCTTGCCCTCCGGCATAAAATGGGCTACCCGGAATGTGGGCGCTCCCTCTCCGGAAGACTATGGCGGATATTATGCCTGGGGAGAAACCTCCACCAAGAGCAATTATGGTACGGAAAACTACAGCGTCCAAGGCAAGTATTCAATGGGTCAGGACAACCTGACGGAATTGCTGCCTGCCGATGACGCCGCCCATATCGTTATGGGTGGAAACTGGTATATACCCACCAGGGAAGAGATGCAGGAACTGCTTGATAACTGCACCTTCGAAAGGGTTGATACGGGAAATGGCGCCGGCTACAAGGTGACGAGCAAGCAGAACGGAAAAACCATATTTTTGCCGGCTGCCGGCAGTAAAATCTTCGAAAACGAGGAATATGTTGGCGGAGTGTTCTTCTACTGGACGTCATCTGTCAATGCAGACAGGGCTTCCGAAGCCTGGAATCTGAATACATACAACAATGAACTTGTCGTGGACGGCAGGGTAAGATTCCGTGGCTGTCCGGTCCGCGCCGTCACAGGCAGGCCCGTCGTGTCTGTTGAAAGCGTTTCGCTGGACCAGACACAGGCCTCTTTGTATCCTGATGGCCGGTTAATCCTCACCGCAACGGTTCTTCCGGAGAATGCGGCCGACATTTCCGTAGTATGGACATCCTCCAATCCCGCAGTGGCGGAGGTGGACCAGTCGGGTAATGTCACCGCCAAGAGCGTCGGCACCGCAACCATTACCGTGACCACCAACGACGGTGGCAAGAAAGCCACTTGCGAGGTGACTGTAATAGAAAGGACTCCGGATGTCGTGCCTGTCTCATCTGTAACAATCAGCAAGACGATATTGGGTCTGAATCCCGGCGGATCGGAACAGCTCACGGCAACCGTGCTGCCCGAGAATGCCACCGACAAGAGCGTCAGATGGGAATCCACCAATCCTGCAATTGCCGGTGTGGACCAGACGGGTTATGTCACTGCCTACAGTGTCGGCACCACAACCGTTACGGTAACCACCACCGACGGCGGCAAGATTGCGGGCTGCGAAGTTACCGTATCCGCTGTGTACGTGCCGGTGGAGTCTGTTACAATCATGTACGGTGACAGCCCCTGTTATGCATTGGGAGGAGAGAAAGGCACAATTCACCAGTTCACCGCTCAAGTCCTTCCCATAAACGCTTCCAACAAGACTGTGACTTGGACCAGTTCGAATACCAGTGTCGCCACGGTGGATCAGACGGGTAAAGTCACACTTGTCGGCGCAGGAGATGCGGTTATCACCGCAGAGGCCGGCGGCAAAACCTTTGATATGGCGGTAGGCGTTTCCGTTCAGCTCCAAGCCATCACGCTCAGCAGCGGTTCGTTGACGATGAAAGTTGGGGATAATGCCACTCTGGTAGCATCAGTATACCCGGACGATACAACAGTAAGAGATGTCTATTGGGAGAGTTCCAACCCGGATGTCGTAACGGTGGATAACGGAAGGCTCACCGCAGTTTCTGTCGGAGAAGCCTATATAAAGGCGTATCATGGTTCTATAGAAGATTTGTGCCATGTAATCGTAACAAGCAACGTTGTTCCGGCCCAAAGCGTAACCATCGATCAGCGCTCTCTTAATTTGCGAAGGGGCGGGGAGGCTGACCTTACGGCAATCGTATTCCCGTCCAATTCTACCGATCAGGTGACCTGGAGTATTTCAAATTCTGAAATAGCAACGATAAATCCTGAAACCGGACATGTCAAGGCCCTGAAGAAAGGACGAGCCATGATTACGGCACGCGCAGGAGACAAAGAGGATTCCATCGAATTGATGGTAATTGTTCCCGTTGAGCGCATAGAGCTGAACAGGACTGAACTGGAGATACAAAAGGGAGGTACGTTTATATTTAAAGCTACGGTATATCCCGAGGATGCCGACAATGCAACGGTGACATGGAGGTCATATGACGAGACTGTTGCGTATGTCAGGTATTCCGACGGATTCCTCACGGCCAGAGCAGAGGGAACAGCTGAAATTGAGGCTATGAACACCGCCACGGGAGTCTCTGCTATATGCAACGTTACAGTGACACCTCCCGGAGCGCCCTCCATCATATTGGAGCAGGACAGCTATACTGTTGATGCCGAAGCAAGTGGCGACATTCAGATTAAATACCGCGCGCAGAATCTGGGCTCCAACCCGTTTACCGCGACCGTCTCTCCCGAAGGCAACGGATGGCTGTTCAAGAGGATAATCGGCGGCGTGTACTTCTATGTTGCTGAGAACAAGAGTACCTTGAGCAGAACCGCCACGATTACTCTCGCCTGTGGAGAGGCTTCGGCAACAGTAACGATTACACAGAGGGGCAAAGCTCCCACCGGCCCGCCGGACATCGTGTTTGACGATCAGTTTGATCCGAACGCAAACAATGGCGTACACTACTCCGGTGAGTATGATAATGTCTTCTATGCAAGAGTTGAAAATCCCGTGGAGGGAGTCGAACTGCAGATGGAGGCCGATGTGCCTTGGATAACCAACCTCAGGCCGACAAGCAACGAGAATTGGTATTGCTTCACTCCAACCAGGAATACAACCGGAAGGGAGCGTACAGGTCACGTGATACTGACTTACGGCAGTGTGACCAAGACCCTCAAATTCGTTCAGGATGCCGGTCTCGTGACAATCATTCTGAACCCGGGTGATATTACCACCAATTACAGCGCCAAGGCCATTTCGTTCGAAGTGACATTGCCCGATGGCTTTGACTACAACGACCTGGCTGTTGAACCCGAGTACGATTACTATTGGATTTCCAATGTGACAAGAAACGGAAACACCGTTTCCTTCGACATTACAGACAATAATACCGGGTACGATCGTTCCGCCCGCATCAAGGTAAGTCTTGGTGAACACGAGTCTTACTTCAATATAACCCAGACCTACGATGAGCCCGCGCTCACAGTGCTCAATCCCAATATGACCGTAAGCTATGAGGGCCAGAAGGTGGCTATCCCTGTAAGCATCACCAACCCGAGAAGCTCCTGGACTGTGGATCCTCACGTCCTGAACAGTCCTGGCTGGATATATGGATCTCCTTCAGATGCGAATGGCAATCCTCAGGTAACCGTGCTGGCCAACACTACCGGAGCCGACAGGACGGCCACCGTCGAGCTATATTACGGAAACTGCACGGCAACGGTTCAGATTACCCAGACAGCGTCAACCACTACGATAACAGTGCCGGAGGAGCAATCGTTCGGCTGGCAAGCCATTGCATATGCAACCAATATCCAAATTACGGATCCTCTACAGAATGAATCCCTTGAGGTTACTCCGGAGGTTCCCTGGATCAAAGTGAACAGCATTGTTGAGATGTCCAGCACTCAAGTCTCCGTATCCCTGATAATCAAGAAGAATCGTACGGGCCGCGCAAGAACAGGCAACGTGGTATTCACCTACGCTCACGTCACCAAGACAATGGTAGTCTCTCAGGAGGCAAACCCCAACATTCCGGATGGATTTATAGACCTTGGTCTGGCCAGCGGAACCCTGTGGGCAGAAAAGAACCTTGGTGCTGCAAATGCTTATAACTTCGGTAACTATTACGCCTGGGGCGAAATTGCCACCAAGAGCAAGTACACTTGGTTCAACTACAAGTGGGCAAGCGGTAGCCAGCCTTGGAATAACATTACCAAGTATAATAAGACCGACGGAAAGAGGGAACTTGAGCCGGCAGACGATGCTGCTACCGTGGCCAATTCCCATTGGACTATACCTACGGTTGATCAGTGGAGCGAGTTGCTCGATCAATGTAGTTTAGTATGGGTACTGAGTCCTGTACCGGGCTATATGATCTATGATCAGGATGAAGAAAACTACATCTTCCTCCCTGCGGCAGGCAATAAGTCGGACGACGATCCTATAGAAACCTATTGCGAGTATTGGTCCAAGAGTATGAACAATAATCCCGATGTCCAGGTATTCGTAGGTGAAGAAGACAATTGGTACATTACTAACGGAACCCGCTATTACGGTATACCGATCCGACCTGTATGGAAGCAATAGCCTCCATCCCTCTATAACAGAAACGGCAGCCAAAACTTGGCTGCCGTTTTTTGTTGTCATTACCTCGGGGGGTGAATCCCGCCATTAATCTTCGTCATCCACAATAAGTTTGTGATAAGAATAAACTGTGGTCCGTGTGCTGGAATACGAATTGAACAGCGCCTCATCGACCTGCTTGAGAACCAGGGTGTCTTTTGTGAGCTGAACAACGTCATAGGTGCCATACAGAGTCATAAATTTGGCGGGCAGAAAACCCGTGGACAGGGAGATGGCCTCCCTGAAAGAAATCTGATTCAGATTGGCGTTGTAGGTGTAAGGGGTGCTGTCCACGTCGTCTATGTCAAATGTGAAAATGGAACCCTTCTGTGCGAATGCAATCAAGATATCGGAGAGTTTCAGCATAAAGTGATCTCCGGTGAAATCGGTTTTTTCGGTGGTGGTGTTGGTCTTGCCGCCGACGGTGTAGACATAGTCGACATTCTTGGTGTCCAGCACCCAGGTGCCGTAGAGTTTGCCGGTTTTGTCGCCGGTGTTGGGAACAGTTTCTTTTTCACAAGCGACCGGCAGAAGAGCCACAGCCGCAACAATCAATGAATAAAAAAGTCTTTTCATATTTAAATTTTTTAGAATGACCAGCCAAGGCCGCCCGCGACTAATGACGCATAGGGGCCGAACGGCGCTTCAATAAAGCCGTAGATGTGCTTGCCGCCGGCGCGTATACCCAGCGGCGTGACAGATGGAACAGGGTAGATATCTGTCCCTCCGCTAAAACCCAGCCCGAAACCTGAATAGAGATTCACTACTCCATCTGGAATCCAAAGATAACGCCACTGCAGCGTCCCGGAAGCTATAGGGGAGGAGTCTTTCCATCCAAGATCGGAACTTTTGCTGCGATCGAAGCGCGGTTTTCCATTGGGATCTATACCAAACTGTGCGAATTGCATCAGACGGTGGTGGCTCCAACTGACCTCGGCGGTGAGAACCATCTCCCAACGCCGGCTATAGCGACAAACTCCGGATATGAAGGCGTTGGGATAAAAACCGACGTTAGTGTTAATATACTGACCTTTATCGGCAAGCCGGGATTTGAGGATTGACGAAGGAGACACCCCTGTCCATCCCATATGAATCGGTTGCATACCCGTGCCGATTTCCAGCCGCCACTCTTGTGCAAATGCCGTAACGGTTGCAAACAGAAGGACTGCTATTGTTGCAAGGCGCAATTTCATTCTGCTGAGTCCAATTCTATGAGGATATCCCTTTCCCTCAGGTCGGCAAGCATCGTGTCCAGAGGCATATATTTGCCCTCTGGATCCTGGAAATTGACATAAGGGCCAATAGTATTCCTTTCATAGGGAATCAACACTACACAATGGCCGTCGGCGTTGGTTACACCCAGTTCATTCTCCCCGACGCTTATAGTGATGCCTTCCAGCGGAAGTCCGGTGGTTTTCGACACCAGCGAGAAGGACATACGGGCTTCTCCGGGCTCATAAAAGTCGCGCTGCGGGGTGCCGTAGCAAGCCTGAAAAATGAAGAGCGCGGTGGTGAGGGTCGAAGCCTTCAGAATGTTACGCAACCATTTCATATCACTAGATAATTATATTACGTAAATGCTAAGTTACTCCAAAAATCACAAATTTTCTAAATTCGCAATATGAATCCGTTTCTTTTCAGGCTTTTCAGAGAAGGCGAGGCCAAGGTACACGAACTCAATTATCTGTTTTGGGAGTGTACCACCCGCTGCAACTTTCACTGCCGTCACTGCGGCAGCGACTGCTCGGTGCAGAGCCGGGAAAAGGATATGCCGCTGGAAGATTTCCTAAAGGTGCTGGATACGATACCACAAAACCATAGGCCCAAAGAATTTACTGTGGTCCTGACGGGCGGAGAGCCGCTTTTAAGGCCCGATATTGTGGAGGCCGGCCGTGAAATCTGGCGTAGAGGTTTTGGATGGGGGATGGTGACCAACGGCTGGAAATACGACGAGCAGATGCATTCCCGGCTTATGGGTGCCGGGATGGGGGCTCTCACTGTGAGTCTGGACGGGTTGGAGGCTTCTCACGACTGGATGCGCGGGGTTAAGGGAAGCTATGAGCGGGTGCTCAAAGCTATATCAATTTTTGCACGCGAGCCGCGCCTGAACTCTGACGTGGTGACCTGCGTAAACAAGCGCAATTTGGGCGAGTTGCAGCAGATATACGACATTCTGAGCGGCCTGGGAGTGAAGCAGTGGCGGCTTTTTACAATTATTCCTATCGGCCGCGCCGCTTCCGATGCAGATATGCATCTGTCCAATACCGAATTCGTCTCTCTGATGGAATTCATCAAGGCCAAGCGCGAGGCGGGCGGTGCAATGAACGTTACCTTCAGTTGCGAGGGTTACCTAGGGCGTTACGAAGAGAAGGTGAGGGCTACCCGTTATTTCTGCCGGGCAGGCATCAATATCGCCTCTGTGCTGATAGACGGCCGGATATGCGCCTGTCCCAACATAGACCGAGACCGGTTCAGTCAGGGAAGCATCTATGCCGATAATTTCTACGAAGTGTGGAACTCCCGCTTCAACGAGTTCCGCAACCGCAGTTGGGCCCGCACGGGCCGGTGTGCCGACTGTGTCCAGTGGCGCAACTGCCTTGGCGGCGGGATGCACAACTGGCACGGCCAGGGCGGCGAAGTTCTCAACTGTCACTATGCAAAAACGATATGAAAAGACATCTCCAATTGATTATTATTGCTTTGTGCCTTGCATTGGCGTCTTGTCAGGCCGCGCCTGACAGGCAGGAATCCCGGATGGACCGCAGCCGTCTGAACATAGGCGCCTATATCCTTCAGCCTTACGCAAGAAGTGAGGCGCACATAAAAGATCTGGCCGATTGCGGCATCGATTTCGTGATTTGCATAGACAACGACCGAGCAGCGCTGGACCTGCTGGACAAATATGGCGTGGGGGCGATTGTCACCGGCGTTGTGCCGGGTTGGTGGGGCGGAGACGGCAATAATGCCGGCACGCTGAAAGATCGTCATCCTCTTTCTGAATACGAGGCGGCCGCGGCTGCATTTGAAGACCACCCGGCCATCTGGGGCATTGACATAGGCGACGAGCCGTCTGCTCTGGATTTTCCCTATTACGGCAAGGTTATGGAGCGGGTAGAGGAGTTGTTCCCCCATCAGTTCGCATTCCTGAACCTCTATCCGAACTACGCCTCGGTGGCGCAGAATACAGAAGAGCAGGCCCTGAGCCAGCTGGGCACTGCCACTTATGAAGAGCATATAGAGCAGTATTGCCAGCATATACCTGCGGACTATCTTTCATACGATTTCTATTATAAAGTTGCCGGCATCGAGAAGGACTACGCAAATCTTAAGGTAGTTTCCGATGCCTGCCACAAGAACAATCTGGATATGTGGGTAACCGTCCAGGTCAACAGTCTCGATCCCGAAGTCTGGATCAGTGAGAACGAACTCCGCTTCCAGGCTTTTTCTACACTCGCTTTCGGCGCCTCAAATCTCTCCTGGGCCTGCTACACCGCCGGCTGGTGGAGCAATCAGGTAGTGGACGGCGAAGGGAACAAGACGGAGCAGTATGACAAGCTGAAAAAAGTCAATGCCGAGGTCCACACCATTGCCGGGCGATATATGAAATACCGCAACACGGAGACGGCTTGCGTGGGTTTCGAGGGTACCGATATGTTGGAAGA
>JAEEGI010024658.1_pt1 | contig 11711 bp, 7 predicted proteins | sample 8958751 | NCBI WGS metagenome assembly JAEEGI01 (sample SAMN16246545, study PRJNA631951) | gut metagenome | biome: gut microbiome; feature: rumen; material: KS-attached | host: Bos | place: Iran: Karaj | collected 2018-10 | reverse complement strand
AGTGCATGAAGTCGCGGGCATACTTGCCGTTAAGCATCATTTCAAAGCAATCACTCAATCGCTTTTGCCAGCTACCTTGAGTAAAGAAATTGCGGTCCCACTGACGCTGTGAGTTCATCCACACATTGTTGACGATAGCTCCAGGGATGCCGCGCTCGCTATCGTAGTAGTAGAACTTAGCGTTCCACTTGCCGTCTTTAATAGTTCCGAATATGGCGCCTTCGGCACGGAATGCCTGCACATCACCGTTCTTGCGCACGGCAGTGGTGTCCCAAGCAATAGTGCCGTCGCTGAACTTCTTGCGGTAACGAAAGTGATATTGGCCTGTAGCATAGGTGTATTCGGCACTGAGCGACATGGTGAGGTTTCGGTTGAAGCGATGCTCCCAACGCAAGCTGGGGTTAGCAAGACCAAATGAACCGGTGCGCATCGTAACATTAAAGTTGTCATTTTTTCCACCACTGAACTTGGGGCGACGGGTCTTGATATACACCGACCCGGCCGAGCCATAGTCACGGGCTGGCTGAAAAATCTCGCTCTTTTGACCATTATACAGCGATATCTCCTCGATGTTGTCGAGAGAGAATTTTCCTAAGTCGATTTGTCCGTTTTGGGCATTGCCGAGTTGAATGCCGTCGTAGAAAACACCCAGGTGATTTGTGCCCATCGAACGTATGTCGATGGTCTTAATGCCTCCCACACCACCATAATCTTTAACCTGAACTCCAGAGAAATAGCGTATGGCATCGGCTATGGAGTGGCTATTAAGGCCTTCAAGTTTCTTTCCAGCAAGAGTCTGGGCGGGGATTACCTCGGCATAGGGCTTGCGGCCATAAACCACCACATTCTCAAGATACTGCACAGTGTCAAGACCTAGAGGCACATCGTTAACGTCCTGAGCTTGTGAGCCCAAGCAGCATGCAACAATAGCCAGCAATGTAATGGCAGTTTGCTTTAACATAACTCTTTTACCCCGTTAGTCAGTTAAAAGTATAATTTGCATCGTGGCAGGTTTTCTGACTTATCCCGTTGCAGCACCGCCTTCCCATCTTACGGGTACGTTCTATAAATTCCTAAAATGTTTTTAATTCTTGTTGGTCATATTATTGATCTTTTTGGCATCTTTAAGTCTCAAATGTTTGATTTGTAGCTGCTACAAACTTGCACATTTGAGTCAAAATCTGCTCAAAAATCTGAAATAATCTGACTCAAGCAATTTATAAAACGCACCCTATCTTGACAGTGACGATAGTAGAGTGTGTGCTACAACTTGGCTTGGGAAATACAGCAGCGTGGTCTGTTCGGGATTCTAACCCGATTCCCTTTTAACTGTTGGGCATAATGCCCGTACAGCACCAAAATGCGCTGCAAAGTTAGTAAATAGTTTTCAGTTTTTTGTAATTATATACTTTGTTTTTTATATAATAGGTTAGTTTTATAGGTTTTAGGGTCAGTTATTGCTTAGTAATTGGATTTTGCTGTTTCATTTTAAACCCGTCTTCATTTTTTGTGTCTTATATTCGATATCATCCAATTACATTTGCTGTTAGGCGATGTTTTTGAGTTATTTGTCTAATAAATTTGGCACATAATTTGTTTATTAGTAATTTAGCGGTCGAAAATAAAAACGCAATAAATCATAACTCATTTTAATAAGATTATTATGAAGAAGACACTTATGGCAGCCTTGGGTGCTGCATTGATAATGATGAGCAGTTGCCAGTCGGCAAGTCAGTTCTATGGCGTGGCAACAGGCGCTTCGGTGGGCGGTATGTTTGGCTCGGCAATTGGTGCCATCTCTGGTGGCTGGCGCGGCAGTAATATAGGTCGTCTTGCTGGTATGGCGGTTGGTGGTGTTGTGGGTGCAGCCGCAACAGCTCCTAAGACCACAAAGGAAAGTCGCACTAGTGACTATTACAATGGCTATGATTATGACGATTACCGTCAAAACAATAGCTACAGTCCTTATAGCGACATTACCATCGAGAACATCCGCCTTGTAGAGAGCATAAATAACAATAGCATCGATGCCAATGAGCACTGCAAGCTCATTTTTGACATCCGTAACGTAGGCAACGACTATGCCTATGACATCGCTCCTGTTATTACCGTGTCAGGCACAAAACAGATTTACCTGTCGCCGACAGCGATTGTAAGCGAGCTTGGACCTGGCAAAGCTGTGCGCTATCAGGCCGAGGTGGTTGCCACCAACAAGCTTAAGAATGGCGTTGCTGATTTTAACATCAGCTTCTCGAATGGCGACCAGCTCTACACCGTGAGCTCGTTCCAAATCGCAACTCGCAGCCGATAAAACTAGGGCTATAAGGTCCCCGTCTTTTCCATATAAATATCAGCCACCGGCATCCTGCGATACTGGTGGCTGATATTGTATTGAAGAAAGAATGATTTTACAATGGTGGGCGTGCTGGACTGGGACCATTGTACTGGATGCCAGCGCTCTCGAGATCCTGGCGGGTAACGCGCTGGAAGACGACATCGCTGGGCTCGTTGCGGTCGACCACGACAGCAGTGAAAGGCCTCATGGTGTAGCTGGTGGCGTGCCCCTCCTCAATGATATAGGAGAAATAGAGGCGGTCGCCCACACGCTTGAGCATTGCTGTCTCGATGGTCGTCTGACGGTTAGTCTCGGGCAGGATTACTGCAATGACGAACTGGCGACTGAAGTTTATTTTGGTGGGCTGTCCGTTGTGGCCCATCACTGCTCCTGCGCCAAACACTGCGTCAAAGTCCTGCTGGTTGTGAATCACCAACTTGTGAGTACCGTTGTTGAAGTAGTTGTTAACATAGTAGTTGTACATGCGGTTGTAGTTGGCCGTCACGCCACTCAAATTAACTGCGCATGACGACAATAAAAGCGTTACAGCCGCTAAAGAGAGGAATAGTGCTTTTTTCATAATAGTAGTATCTTATTTGGTTAGTTTGTCGTAGTAAAAGTTGAGGACGTCGGTTGCGGCAACGAACGATGACTGCTGGTTGTGGAGAACCATGTCCTGCTTGAGTTCGAGCAAACGTTCAACCTCGGGATCGTTGTAGAAACGAGCTTTGAGTTGCTCGTTGATAGTTTCGTACATCCAGTATTTCTCTTGCTGGCTGCGTTTGCGTGCGAAGTAGCCGTTTTGGTTCACGTGGTCGAAGTAGCGGTCAATCATGTCCCACACCTCGGCGATGCCGAGCTCGTAGTAGCCAGAGTAGCAGAGCACCTCGGGAGTCCACTTGCTTGGTGGCAGTGGGAAGAGGTGCAGTGCGTTGCGGAACTGTGCAGCGGCGAGATTGGCACGCTCAATGTTGTCGCCATCAGCTTTATTGATGACTATGCCGTCGGCCATTTCCATAATGCCTCGCTTGATGCCTTGTAGCTCATCGCCAGTGCCTGCAAGCTGGATGAGGAGGAAGAAGTCGACCATTGAGTGCACAGCGGTCTCGCTCTGTCCAACTCCAACGGTCTCGACAAAGATATTGTTGTAGCCAGCTGCTTCACACAGTACGATTGTCTCACGTGTTTTGCGGGCCACACCACCTAGTGAACCTGCCGAAGGGGAAGGGCGAATGAAGGCGCGAGGATGAACCGAGAGCTTCTCCATGCGTGTCTTGTCACCCAGAATAGAGCCGTTGCTGCGCTCACTACTTGGGTCAATGGCGAGGACCGCGAGCTTGGCATTCTCATCTTGCAGCACATGGAGGCCAAACACGTCAATAGATGTGCTCTTGCCAGCACCCGGCACACCAGTGATGCCAATGCGTCGCGACTTTCCAGTGTGAGGCAGACATTTCTCAATCACTTCCTGTGCAATCGCCTGATGGTCGGGATTGAGGCTCTCGACCAGCGTTACAGCCTGGCCAAGCACTGTGGTATTGCCCTTGAGGATGCCCTCGACATAGTCGCTAACTGTGAGCTGTGGACGGCGCTTGCGGCGCTTCATGTAGGGGTTTACAATAGGCATCTGCTCAATGCCTGCATTCACCTGCAGCCCAGTGTATTGATCGTCATTTTCGGGATGCTCAATGTTAGGCGTTTCCACGTTGTGGTGCTTAGCGATTTCGGCTTGTTCTTCTTGAGAGAAGAATCGCTTGTCGCCTTCGTTTACTGTGTGCTGTGATATTTTGCTGTTTGCCATTTATACTAAAGAAGTGAAAGGAATTAAAATCTTAACTAAATTAAACTAATATCAGTTGATTTCTCCTACGACCCTTACAGTGATGTGTGGGTTGACAGGGTCATTGGTGATGACTGTTACCTGTGAATTCAGGATTTTTCCCTCGACTTTGGAGGGATTGACCCTGATGGAAACTCTTGCCTCCTCGCCCGGCTTGAGCAACGTTTTGTCGCTCTTAGCAGTCAGGGCCTTGTCGAGAGCCATCACTCTTCTAATCACCATGTTGCTCTTGCCTGTATTGGTTACCTTGAGCTCGGTGTAAGCTAACTCTCCAGTCTTTAAATTGGGCAACATTAGTTTGTCGGGTGCAACGGCGCACACTGGACTTTTGGATCGCTGATCATCGGTAATGCTGGAGAAATCCTCTACTACATTGGCAATGATGTTGACCTTAATCTTGCTGGCAGCATAATTGCTATGCAACGGGGTTGCGATGATGGTGATATAATCGTCATTGATGCCCCACACTGGAGTTCGGTTGCTGTCGAAGAAGAACGTGGTGGTGCTTATCTGTCCGGGTGGGATTGTGTCGGGGATAGCGTCGTAGGTGATGTGGCTAGTGTTGTTGTCGAAGCTCAGCACAATTGTGTCGTTACCGGTGTTGTAGGCAGTGGTCGACGTTGATGGCATCAAGCCTTTCTTGGTCTCGCCAAGTGGAAGTGTCAAGGCGGTGAACTGCAAGTCACCGGCAGCGACAGGATAGTAGCGCTTAACACTCTCACTGCTGCCAATAACAGAGCCCTTTATGACAAGACGTGTCCTATTGGGCTTTGTGTTGGTGTAGACCCACACCGCCTTTTCAAAGGGGCCTGGACGGCCAGTAGGCGAATATGTTACCTCGATGTTGCTGCTCTTGCCAGGAAGGATAGGGTCGGTGGGATACTTTGCTACAGTGCATCCGCAGGTTGACTGCAGACGCAGAAACACCATCGCCGAGTCACCGGTGTTGGTTACCACAAAGTTGATGGTCTGGTCACCATCGCTCTCATGAAAAAGTCCGAAGTCGTGGACCGTCTTGTTCCATTGCGCCATAGCCTGAGCGCTTACTATCGCAACATTAGCAACAGCAAGAGCAGCAACAAGGGCAAGTCGGCACAATGCTCTCATGTTGCGCTATTCCTTACTCTTCGGGATAATCGACCCAGTGATTATCAAACTCGACACTTTTTCGACGCAGTTAGTCCTCACTTTCACGGTTTTACGGAAGGTTCCAGCACGTCCAACAGGACTGAAAGTCACTTCCACTTTGCCTTTCTTGCCAGGTTTGATGGGCTTGGCTGTGTAGCTTGGGCGAGTGCATCCGCAGGAAGCCACGGCGTCGATTATGATAAGGGGCTTGTCACCAGTGTTGATAACCTCAAAAGTGTGTTTTACAGGGCCTTTTGACTCCTTTATTGTGCCGAAGTCGTAGGTTGATTCTTTGAATGTAGCCACTGGTTGGGCCATAACTGCTACTTGACATGCTATGATGGCAAGGAGAATCACGAAATAACGTTTCATATATTTGATTGTTTTTGTTAATCGTTGATTTGTTGTCGTTGTGTAATATAATAAATTGACGAGTTAAAAAGCCATTGGTTTACTCGCGTTAAATATTATTTGGGACAAATGTACAAATAAAACGCATGATGAACATCATAGCAACAATTAATTTTTTTTAAATTGTAAAAGTTTACTTATAGGAGAAACAGTCACGACTGAAAAAGAGATGAAAACTTTGGTGTTTTTGTGGCATTTTACTATCTTTGCGCCTGATTATGTAATTTTGTGACGAGTATGCGAGTATATCTATCCTTGATTATAGCACTCTTTTTATCGATGTCATGCTATGCGTTGACCCCTGACGATGACGAGCAGGAAGTGCGTGTGGTAGGCGACAAGAACTATACCAATGCCAACTTGGTGTATGACGGTATAGACGTGTCGAACTATCAGAAGGACATCAATTGGGAAGCTACAGCAAGCGACCCAAACATCAAGTATGTCTATATCAAGGCTACCGAGGGTGCTACCCATAAGCAGCATCGATATCGTCGCAACTTGGAGAATGCTCGCCGACATGGCGTGAAGGTGGGTAGTTACCATTTCATGCGCACATCAACCAGCATACAGAGCCAGTTTGAGAACTTCATCAGCGTGGTGAAGCGAGAGGAGCAAGACTTGGTGCCGCTGCTCGACGTTGAGACCCGTGAGGGCTGGACTATAAAGCAGTTGCAGGACAGCGTCATGAAATTCGCTCAGCTGTTAGAGGAGCACTTTGGGTGCAAACCTATGATTTACACCAGTAGTAGTTACTTTAACAATTATCTTGGAGCAGGATTTGCCAATTATCCTCTGTTTATCGCCCGTTATGCCAAGAGCGAGCCGCAGCTCTACTTTGGTGCGAAATGGATATTGTGGCAGTTCAGTGACCGTGGTCGCATCGATGGTATTGACGCGATGGTTGACCTGAGCCGCTTTAACCGCGGCTGCAGCCTTAAGGATATTGCTTATCGTACTGTCAAGCCAAGTAATCGTCGTCGCAACAATGGCGAGGTTCCTCGTCCTAAGGTTCGCCACGAAGAGAAACCTGTGGTCCCTCTACCTAACAAGCAACGCCGTGAGATAGACGACATCTACTACAAGGATAAGAGCGACGTGCAAAAACGTGGCGAAGAAAATGCTCGTAAACGTCAAAAGATGGAGGAGAAGCGCCTTGAGGAAGAGCGCAAAGCTCAGGAAAAACTGCGCAAGGAAGAAGAGAAGAAGCGCAAGGAGATAGAGAAGCGCCAAAAGGAAATAGAGAAAAAACGTGCCGAGGAGCAGAAAAAGCGTGACGAAGAGGAGCGTAAGCGCATTGAGCAAGAGCAGAAGCGTCAGAAGGAAGAGGCTAAGCAGCGTGCCCGCCAGCAGGCTCAAGATCGTATGAAGAGCGAGAAGGAACGCAAGGCTCAGAGCGAAAAGGAGAATGCTGCTAAGCAGGAGCAGGACCGTCGCAATGCCTTGGAAAAGGCTAAGCAGGAGCGTTTAGCCAACGAACAGAAGGGCAATTCTAAGACTCAAACGACAGAAAACACTGGAAAGAAACCAAAATATGTGCCTAAGGGCAATAACCAGAGTTCGGCTGACAATGATGTTATTCATTACAACAAAAAAGGCAAATCGTCGAGCAACTAATTTCATTTAAAGTTCATGACTTTTGACTCTGGCGGGTTGCCTGACTCGCCTGACTGACGGCTTTGTAAGACAATTAAGGACAAAATTGTTTTGTTTATTTCTTATTAAAGACAATTGTTCTTTGGACAAAGGAATCGCCGGAATCGCCGGAATCACTGGAATCATCGGAATCACTGGAATCATTGGAATCATTGGAATCATTGGAATCACTGTTGTGGTTGCCTGATTTTGGTTGACTGTTTTTTCAGTTGCGCCGAGGTTATGCTTTATACTTTGTGCTTTTTACTTCTTAATTTAATGAATTATGTCAAAGATCTAATGTTGTACAAAGGTAAGATCTTGTTAATAAAGGGACAACATTAAAAAGCCACTTGTGAGATACAACTTCACAAATGGCTATTTCTTTATAGATAGTTATAAATCAACTTTGTTAGAGGAGCGCGTCACAAGGCTCTTTTATTTTCTTGTGCGCCAACACATGGCAGGCTATGTCTTTATACGTTGAGGCTCTGGTTTCTAACGCCATCTGGCAAAACCTGTATCTAACGCCACCGAGCCCCCAAGAGATTATAGATTAGCTTACTGCCCGAGGAGAATGTTGTAGACGGTGGTGACGTCACCTGAGGTGATGTACCCGTCGCCGTCTTGGTCACCATTGACAATGTCACTATCATCGTTGTTGAGTATGTAGCTGTAGAGTGCTGTTACATCGGCAGAGGTAACATGTCCGTCTCCGTTCACGTCGCCAGGAATGCTGTCATTAATTTCAATTTCCTCCCAATTGTTATTATAAAAGTGATAAGGAATCCAGCGCTTGCTGCGTGCTTTTGTCACTTGTGATGTGGTGATTTCATTGCCCTCATTCGGGTTATTCCTCGTGAGCACATAAATTTTACCAGTGCTGCCAGCCGGAATGGTTCGCAAACTGTTAATCAGTAGCTCCATTGCCGATGTTTTGATTTGATTTCCATTCAGTTGCACCAAAGACAAAGCATTCAATCCCGATAACGACAGTTGGGGGAGTTGGTTGATATTACAATAGAGCTCGGTCAATGCCGTACAGCCTGACACGTCAAGATTGTACAAAGCATTTTGACGACACTCCAATCTGGTCAGAGATGTGTTGTTGCTGCAATCTAGTAACGTTAAGTTTGACTTTCCTACAATTTGTAGTGTAGTGAACTTGTTGTTGGAACAATCTAATGCTGTTAAGCTCAGTGGCAATGATGAAGAGGAGAGTGAACTAATTTGGTTGTTTTTGACGTCAAGTATCGAAATGTTATTAGGCAAGGATGGCAAAGAAGTTAACTTGTTTGAACCACAATATAGGTTTTTCAAGGCAGTATTACTCGACACGTTGAGTGAAGTCAAAGAGTTGTTTTGGCATTCTAGCATGAACATATTGGTGCAGTTAGTAACGTTGAGACTTGTCAAGCTGTTGTTGGTGCAATCCAAACGAGTAATGTTATTGTTGCTTATGTCTAAAGTTTTCAACGGACTACGATCCTTTATAGTTACCATGCCCGAAAGCAAGTTGCTGGAGCAGTTTAAAGACTTTATATAATAAGGCAAATTGTCCAACGACGTGATTCGGTTATTACTGCAATTCAATGTTTCCAGTGAATTACACCAATGTAAAACGGATAACGATGTAATCTTGTTGTTTGAGCAGTTAAGAATCTGAATAAAGTCTGGAACTCCATCTAAAGAGGTCAGATTATTATTGTTGCATATCAGTTCTTGCAGACTTAAAAATTGTTCTAAACCATCCAGACTTGATATAGACTTGTTTGCTATATTCAAGTATGTAAAGTTCATCATTTCGCTAACTGTCAAATAGCCTTTTGGCACCAGATACCGCAGATAATCTAATAAGTTTGCGTCGGAGATGTAGTCTGACGTCATTACCACACTTGGTTTGTAATCCGTAATCTGCACCTCATTACCTATAAGGTTGTTGGAACTTAGAAATGCAATTGTTCTATTATAATAATCTATCGGCAAAAGAAAGCCCACGCCGCTAGAATTATTTATATTGGTGATGCTGCTGGCATGCACAGTGCTGCTGTTGCCCGGCTTGAATGTAATCTTGGTGCTCATGGTGCTATAGTCACCAGATCCATAATAGCTAGTTTTATCAAAATTCACATTTTTCAAATGATACAATCTTGGACCATTGGACTCGACGGTGCAGTCTTTAATTTGGAAAAGAAGATTTTCGGTGCCAGCACCGCCTTTTATGGCACATGCCGAAGAACTACTATTAGTATTCGTGATTTTCAATGTTCCATTGCCTTGAAGATTAACGTTACCATCTTGTAGCTTCAAGCCAGCATGGCCGCTACTTTTAGTTATGAATTCGGCGTTACCATAGACATTAATAGTCGTTGTAAGAGTCGTGCCACTGAGTTTGCACTTGCATAACACAGCATCGGCATCACCGATTGTAAACTTCACGGTGCCATACATGTTGATGGTTAGATTACCCGACACCTCATCCACACTGATACCGTTGTTGCTGCTGCCATTCTTAGTGTAGTTCACATTGGTGAGGTTCAGCTCTCGTGTGTTGTCGTTATAAGACACAGTACCGCCACCAGCCGAAAAACTTGTACTTCCCGTAATCTTTGTGCCGCACACGTAAATCTTGGTGGCACTTGCGCTCATCGCCATAGTGGCAATCGTCATTATTAGGAGGATGATTTTCTTCATAAACTAGTGTTTTATATTGTTGTACATTATACAAAAATTATTGGCCGAGGAGAATACTGTAGACGGTTGTAACGTCACCAGAAGTGATGTACCCGTCGCCGTCTTGGTCACCGTTGACAATGTCACTATCATCATTGTTGAGTAAGTAGCTGTAGAGTGCTGTAACATCGGCAGAGGTAACATGTCCGTCGGCGTTCACGTCGCCTGGGATGGTACCGTCTACTTGAACGATGTTGAAGAACAGTTTCCATGGCAGTGTATTCTTGTACTTAGCGAGCGTTCCGACAGGAACTGTAAGCTTGCATGCTTCCTTGTCCACTCCATCAAAGATACTGCTGCCGTAGGTGAGGTCCTGAGGGTTCATCATCATGGGGTAGATGTCTCTTAAGCCTGAACAGTTGTAAAATGCACATTTGCCTATAGCTGTCACCGTGCTTGGAACTGTCAACGACGATAGTTTGCTAAGTCCATAACACAGGTATGCTGGAATCCTTTGGACATCACTTGCAAAATTAAAATAATAGATATTGAGCCCAGCAAATGGAGCGCTACTCGAAGAGAAGTCCGACATTGATTTTGTATTCCAGTAAACATACTTCAAGCCAGTGCAGTCGGTAAAGGCATTGGTGCCTATCGAGGTCACCGAGCTGGGAATGGTGATACTTGATAATAAATGTACATACTTAAGCAAGTAAGCTGGAATGTGTTTCACCTTATTGCCAAAAGTGAAGTTGTTTATCTGGACAACTTTACCCGAGCTCGCATAGAAAATTCCCGTAGATGAGAAATCAGCGCAATTGATGGCATTCCAGGTTACCGAGGTTAAACCATTGTAAGTTAAAGCTTGGGAGCCAATCGTCGTGACTCCTTCACCTATAGTTAAGTGCTTGAGGTCATAGCATAATGTGAAAGCATGTTCTTCAATGGTTTTCACTCCTGGGTATTCAATATAGAAACTGGTAATACCAGTATTAGCATAGGCCCAATCAGCTATACAAGTACAGTAATAGTTTTTCCCACCCCTTGTGACTGAGCAGTTGCTACTGTTGAGGGTCACGCTTGTCGTGCCTGTGGCGCTACCAATGAGTGACATTTCTCCCGAAGCGCTCGACAGGAATCCTTGAGTAATCACATAGTAATTATTGCCTATCTGAACATCGCTGCATGCCAGTGGGTCATCTCCTTCTATGGTACCATAATTCATCAGCTGCGAATAGTTTTGCAGCCTATAATACCAATTGGTCGTGGATGCATAGAATTTTATTCCCATGGAAATGTTGCTAAACGAATTGGACGCGATTGATGTCGCATCAGGATTTAATGTTGCCCAGCAAATCGTGAGGTAGTTGGATGTTGAGCCAGCCCCGTTAAAGGCAAGAGATCCTAAACTCCTTAATGAACTGGGAAGATAAACCTTGGTGAGACTGGTCATGCCACTCATAGCATTCGTTTCTATACCCACCACACCAAAACGGTATCGAACGGTATTCACATAGGACAAGCCAGCAAGTGATGTGCTATTAACCCAGATGGGACGTTCCGAACCGTTAATAGTGACAAATCCTGGCACATCGACCGAGGTGGGACGTTTTCTACGGAAGATATCGGTATAAGTCATTAGCGCGGCAACGGTGTAACCATTGTAAGATGCAGTGCCATAGATAAAGT
>JAEEGI010024656.1_pt1 | contig 11712 bp, 4 predicted proteins | sample 8958751 | NCBI WGS metagenome assembly JAEEGI01 (sample SAMN16246545, study PRJNA631951) | gut metagenome | biome: gut microbiome; feature: rumen; material: KS-attached | host: Bos | place: Iran: Karaj | collected 2018-10 | reverse complement strand
AATAAAAAGAATATAAAAAATAAAAATATCTTAAAAGAAGAAAAAAAAAAAAATAAGTAATAAACAAAATATAAATACTTGAGCAAATTAAAAAATATAATAATTAAAATTTGAATGGAAGAAAAAACATCAAAAATGGAAAAAAATAATACAACAGAAAAAAAAAATGAATCATTAACAGGAAAATTAATTTGTCCTTTATGTAAATTAGAAAATCCAATAATATTAAATATAAAAAAAGATAATTCAAATAATACAATAATAATAAATTATGTCTGTAAATGTAAAAACAATCCTAAAGAAATAACATTAAATGATTTTTATAAAATATCAATTTCAAATTTAGAAAAAAAAAATAATAATAATTGTTATAAACATCCTGAAAAAGAAGGAATAGAATATTGTGAAAATTGTAAAAAATATTTATGTAATGTTTGTAAAGGTTATCATAAAGATTTTGTCCAAGATCATAAAACAGTTTCAACAAATTTAATAAATTTATGTAACATTCATTTAGAAAAAAAATTAAATTTATTTTGTGAAGATTGTAATTTAAATATTTGTTCTGAATGTAAAAATAATAAACATAAAGAACATAATATTATTTCCTTAAGTGAATATTGGAAAACAATTAATAATAAATTAAAATTTAATTCCGTTGAAGAATTAAAAGAAAAATTAGAAACTGAAAAAAAAAATTTTGATAATATTATTGATAATAGTTTAGAAAAAATAAATTATTTAATCAATAAATTTGAGAAATTAAAAAATTTAATTTTTGATTTTTATAAAATAGCAAATGAAAATAATAAAATATTTTCTGAAATAATTGTTTCTTCTTTTAAAGACTTTTTTGAAAAAAAAGAAAATGCAAATTTTGCAATAATAAATAATTGTAAACAATTAATGCCAATTAATTTAATATATAGTGAAGAATGTAATGAACTCGGATCAATTTTTAATGGATTTTCTTATTTGTTTAATTCTTTAACTAATTGTGAAAGTAATATTATTAAAAGAAATTTAGTTAAAATCATTGATAATAATTCTTTGAAAAATAATAATAATGATAATATTGATTCTAATAATAATACTGTTGAAAATAATAGTACTCAAAGTAATTCTGTTAAGAAAGAAATTGAAAATAATGTTTATAAAACAATTAATAATTCTTTTTTAAATAAAAAAACAAAATCTGATAATTTAATTTCTCATAATAATATTATTAAAAAAAAACCAATACATATTGTTAAAATTCCATTGAATGAAACATTAAAAAAAAATAATGAATATTATACTAATAATAGTAGTAATCAGTTATTAAATAAAAATCATTTAGAAAATAATAATAAAGAAAAAAACAAAAAAGAAAAGAATATTAATCATTCAAATGATTTTTTAGAAACTTTTTCTACTAATGTTCTTAATGAAAACTATGAATATATTCATTTAAACAAAGAAGAAAAAAAAATAAAAGAAAATGAAATTAATAATGAGCAAATTAAAAATGAAGATCCTGATTTTTTTAATAATATTTTTTATAAAAATAATAATGTTTTAGATAATTCGTTACAAAATTTAAATAATTCAATTTTAAATAGTGAAATTGGAATAACAGAAAATTCTTTAAATATTGATAAATGTTAGTTTTGTTTTCTTTTTATTTTTTTAATATATAATATTTAAAGTATTTTTCATAGTTTTATATTATTGAATTTACTTGATTAAGTACAGTTAATTAGAATATCATTTATAAATATTTATATATATTAAAAAAAAAATTTAATAATTAAACAATTTTATTTATCTTATTTTGTTTGATAATATAATTATTTAGGGATTATTATATGAAAAATAAATGTTTTTTTGATTCTTTTTCTATTCTTATTGAAATATAGTTTTAGTCTATAATAAATGATAGTTAAAAAAAGATTGAATTGTTTTCCGTTTTTAAATATTTATAAAAAAGTTATCATTTAATATTTAATTGAAATATTAATCCCTTTATGTATATATTAAATTAATAGTATTTTCATATTCACATTATTTTCATTAAATATATAATATTATTTTATTTTATAAACTATTTGAAATTATTCATAAATGGAACATGATGATCAAGGAAAAGAAATTACAATAAATAATAATAATCATAATCATGATCATATTCATAATCATAATCATTATCATAATCATAATAATAATCTTAATCGTGTTCACAGTCATAATCATAATCATGCTCGTGTTCATAATCATAATCATTATCATAATCATAATCTTAATCATAATCATAATCATAATCATAATCATGCTCAAAGACAAAAAGAAGATTTTTATAACCAATTAATAATAAAATTAATTGAACAATATATTCTATCATCAAACAATGATTCAATTTTAATAAATAAATTAATAATATTATTAAAATCAAGTTCCTTTGAAAAATTTGGTTTTAATTTTATTTTTAAGAAAATTTGGGAAATTTTAGGAAAAAATAAAGACAATGAATCAATAATAAAAAAAGGTATTGAATTGATAAAATATTTGATTAATTTGGAAAATTTCAATTTTTTATTTTCAGAAAATAATAATTTATTGATTTATTTTTTTGTTGATGATAATTCAGAAGAAAATAATATTATTCTTCATTTCTCACTAATAAAAAGAGAAAATAAAGAAAATAAAGAAGAAGATATTATTATTAAATCTAAAGACAAAAATATAAAAATAAAATTTATTTCAAATGAATCAGAAAAAGAAAGTAATTATGATTATTATATAATTAATGAAAATGATAAAATTGATATTAATTTAAAATATTTATCAAGTGAAAATACTATTGAATTAGATATTAATGAAGAAATTATAAAAGAAAAAATACCAAATAGTCCTTTTTCTTCACTTGAATATTCAGAAAAAGTAAATAAAATAGTTGAAAAAAAAAATAAAGGTATAAATTTAACAATTGAATTTAATTCAAAATCAAAATATAAAATAACTCATATTTTAACAATTCAATCAAAAAACACTTTCAAAAATAATACAATTAAAGAAGAAATAAACAATATTATATTAAATGAATCAAATGATAATAAAGAAATAAAAGTATGGAATTTTCAGTCAAATAAAATTGATCTGTTTAAAACATATAAAAATATATTTATTGAATTAAAACAAATAAAATATGAAAATAGATTACAAAATTTTTTCGAGTTTGGAGGAATTAATGTTTTTCTTCCTTTTTTTGAATTAATTTCTGATAAACAAGATATTTTTGAAGATTTAAGTGATATAATTTTAATGAAGGTTGTGAATAATTATAGTATTTTTTTAGATTCTTATAAATCTCATTTTTATAATGCTTATAATTTTTTAGGAAAAAAATATTATGAAACAACAAAAAACATTAATACAAAACTTTTATTAATATTATCTGAAATAATTATAAGAGAAGAAATTATTTTAGATATAATAAATAATCAAATAAATGAAATGAAAAATTTAAACGAAGAAGAAAAAAAAAAAGTTTTTTATTCTACTCATTCTGATAAATATTTTAATGAAATATTTCCTTATTTTTATGATTTAATCCTTATTTCTAAAGAAGATACAAATGCATTAAGGATTTTATCTTTGATTGTTAAAGTATTTAAAGAAAATCATCCAATTAATGATATGGAAGAGATTATTTCAAAAATTAATGATGTTTTAAAAAAACACTTTTCTGATTTTCAAACTGCTTTAAATGAATTAAATTGTGATTACAAAAAAAGTGGTTATTTTAGTAAAACAATTTTTGCTTATTTTTATACAGGAAACAACAAAACTAAGTTTAAATTTATTGAAGAAGAAAATAAAAAATATAATTTATTTTATACTTGTTTTAAATTTTGTGAAATGATGTTTTTAAAAGAAGAATCTCAAGATATAAATTATAAAATAATTAAATATATTATTTTAAATTTAAAAATTGGATATCAAGCTGTAGAAAAAATTAATTCATTATTTTATCATAATGTAAATTTCTTAATTTTATTATTAAATCATATAGAAGAAAACAATTTTATATCATTAAGATTTATTTTTAATATAATAAAACAAATTACTCCTGGGTCTAAAATAAATGAAGAAAATGATTATTTTAATCTTGATTTAAGATTTAATAATAAATATAATGATACTTCAGTTCAAAAAGATATGGACAAATTTATTAAATATATTAATAGTTATAAATATAAAAAAGAAAATAATTATCTTTTAGATTGTTATAATTTAAAAATTTATAGAGATATAAAAAAAGAATTATTTTCATGGAATTCATCTTTATCAAATTTAGATTTATATTATACTGATATAGAAGTAATAAAAGAAAAATATAATAATAATGAACAATTAGAAAATAAAATAAAATTTAAAAGATGTTTTCATTTAACAAAAGATATGACAATTCCTTTATTAGAACCAATATTAGATTATAAATATTACAAATCAAATTTTTCTCAATCAAAAAAAGGAAAAAATGAATTTAATGTATTTAGAACAAATTATGAAACAATAATTGATTTAAATTTAAAAATAAAACCTAAAAAATTCAATAATAAATTTATTCCAAAAGAATTAGAAGATGATGATAGAAAAAAGAGAATAATTAAATGTTGTGTTTGTAAAGTAAATTATCATATAACAGGATATTTGATTTTATATGATTCTTATTGTGAATTTTTTGCTAGTACAAAAGTGTTTCAAAATAAAGAAAATAAATATAAATGTTATGGTAGTTTAGGAGAATTTGATGAAGAAACAAAAGATAATAATTATTATTTGAAAATTATTTATGAACATATATTTTTCTTTTTAAAAAGAAAATATTATTTTGAAGATATTGCTTTGGAATTTTATTATGATAATAATAAAACTTATTTTTTAATTTTTGAAAATGAAAATGAAAGAAATAGATTATTTAATCTAATTACAATAAATTTCGAAACAATGAAATTAAATCCTGATGAAAACATTATAGAAGGTAAATTTCATAAAAGTTATTTAAAGTTTAAAAAAGGAAAAAAAGAAGAAAAAAATAAAAAAAATGAAAAAGAAGATTTGACTATATTTAATATATATGATTTATGGAAAAAATCAGCAATTTCAACTTTAGAATATTTAATGTGGATAAATATATTTGGAAGAAGATCTTATAGAGATTTAACTCAATATCCAGTTTTTCCTTGGATAATATCAAATTATCTTCAAGATAAACAATTAATTGATAAATTAGATTTTAATATTCAAGAAAAAGAAGATTTAATTCTTAATAATTTATTTAATAAATATTTAAGACCTTTAAATAGTCCAATGGGAATGATTGAAATAAATGAAAAGAGTAGAAGAAGAAAAGAATGTTATATTGAAACTTATACTGATTTAATGAGAGAAATTTTAACTGATAAAAAAGAAGGGGTCATTATAGAAAATAGCAAAAATATAATTAAAACTTTAAAAATTGAAGAAAACGAAGAAATTAATATTGATCACTTATTAAATAAAGAACCTATAATAAATGAAATTTTGAATAAAGAATTTAAAAGAATAATTTTTCCAAATGATAAAATAAAAATAAATGAATTATATAATAACAAAGAATTTAAAATAGAATCAATTCCATATTTTTATGGAAGTCATTATTCAAATCCTGCATATGTATCTTATTATTTATCTAGAATTTTACCTTTTTCTTTTTCTGCTATTGAAATTCAAGGAAATAGTTTTGGAGTGGCTGATAGATTATTTATGAATTTAGAAAGAAGTTTTATCAGTTCTTCAAGTGAAAAAAGCGATTTAAGAGAATTAATTCCAGAATTCTTTTTTTTACCTAATTTATTTTGTAATTTCAATAATTTAAATTTTGGATTTTTACAAGATAAAAGTTCTAATCAAAATTCTACTTCTAAAATTTTAAGAGTAATCAGAGAGAAAAAAAAAATTATCAATGAAAATGATAAAATTTATGTTAATGAAGTTTTAACTGGATTTTGGAATAAAAATAATTCTAATTTTTTTGTTTTTTTACATAGAAAAATTTTAGAAAATAAAAAATTGAAAATAAATGATTGGATTAAATTAATTTTTGGAATTCTTTCTGTTGGAGATGAAGCAAGAAATAATCAAAATTTATTTATGCCTTATTGTTATGAAAATGTTATTTCTTTAAGAATAAATGATATTGAAGAAGATATGAAATTAAGTTATATTAAATTATTTGAATTAGGTGTTAATGCAAAACAAGTTTTTTATTCTGATGTTAATGATAAAAGAGATAATTCTTTAAGTGGAAAATTTCAAAAAAAATATTTTGTAAATAAAGAAAATGAAAAAAATGAAAAATTTTTTTATATCAATGAAAAAGATTATAGTGAGTATTTTACAAAAATTAAAGAATTTAACTATCTTGAACAATTTAATTATAAAATTAGTGTTTGGACAATTTATATTACTTCTACAAATAAAATATATTATATATTAGGATTAGATAATGGAATTATTTTAGTATATAAAAAAAAAGAGAATGATGAATTTGATTTAGTAAAGATAATAAATAATCATTCAAAGAAAATAAAATATATAAATGTAAATGATAATTTAAATATGTTTATTGAATGTTCAGAGGATAATTATATTAATTTATATACATTACCAAATTTAAAATTAATTCATTCAATGAAAATACCAAATACTGAATTTGTTTTATTAACTTCTTCTCCTTTAATTGGATTTATTGTTATAACAAATAAAGAAATATTTATGTTTACTATAAATGGTGATTTAGTTTATTATATTAATAATAATATTAAATTTAAAGAACCTACAATTATTAATGATGATGAATTTAATGATTATTTATATGATACTAAAACTAAAGAATTAATTAAGATTCCTTTATTACAAAGATTTAAAATAATAAATTAAGTTTAAAAATTTTTTTTAAATTATTTTTTTTAAAAAAACTTTTATTTTTTTTTAATAAAATGAAAATATTATTTTCTTTTATTTCTTTTTGTTCTTTTTTTATTTATGCAAAAATTATTCCAAGTGATTATATAATATCTTTAAATGATAATAATTTTGATGAAGCTTTAGAAAATTATAAAAATATATTTATTGAATTTTATGTTACTTATTGTGATTATTGTTTATCTTTTTATAATAATTTCGAAGAAGCTTCAAAATTATTTGAAAATGAAAATATTACTTTTGTGAAAGTAAATCTTGAAGAAAATTTAAATTTAATTAAAAGATATAATATTGATTATTATCCTTATTATTTATTAATAAAAAAAAATGAAAATTTTAAAAGAATTTATAAAAGATCATATACAAAAAATGAATTTGAATTATTTGTAAAAAAACATTTATATAATTCAGTTTATCATTTATCATCTTTTGAAATTTTTGAGAAATACAATTCAAACAATATTCCTTCAATAATATATTTTTTAAATTCTAAAGCAAAAAATGAAAATTTCCAAATTTATAATAATTATTCTTTATCAGAAGATAAATATAATTTTTTTTCAATATTAAAATCAAAAGAAAATTTAAATAATTTTAATATAACAAATAAGAATATATCAAATGAGTTAATTTTAATAAAAAAAAATTTTGACAATTTCAATGATGAAATAATAATAAATACCTCATTAACATATGATTATTTATTTAATTTAATAAGAACTTATGCAATACCAAATATAATTAAATTTGATGATGAAAGTAGGAAATTAATTTTTGTAGAAAAAAAACCTGGGTTAATATTATTTAGAGATCCAGGAAATTTTAAAATAAAAGATAAACCAGAAGAAATTTTACAAAAAATTTGTAAAGAAATTAAACCATATTTACAATGTATTATTTCTGGTTTAATGAATCAAGATGAACCTAAATTAATTGAATTTTTAGGAATTAATTATTCAGATTTTCCTATTTTTTTTATTTTAGATACAAGAAAAAATTTTTCTTTTTATAAATTTGAAATAAATGATAATTTTAATTATTTTTCTCTTAAAAATTTCATTGATAAATGGTATAAGAATTTACTAAAAGAAAATATTAAAAGTGAAAAAATTGATAAGTTTATTAGTAAAGATTATCCTATTATTAAATTAGTTGGAAATAATTTTGAAAAAGAAATAAAATTTAATAAACATGAAAATGAAGATTTTGTTGTTTTATTTTATAAAAATTCTTGTGTTAAATGTCAAAGTTTTTATTCTGTTTATGAAAAAATTGCTTTTAAATATTATTTTAAAGTAAATAAACATATAAAATTTTTTAAAATTGATATTGAATTAAATGATTTACCTAATGATTATTATATTGAAAAAGTTCCTTTTGTTTATTTTTATAAAGCTAATGATTTAAATTATATTAAATTAGATTATAATGATGTTTTATATGAAAAAGATTTAGATGAATTTATTTTAAAATATTCTTCTTTTAATCTTAAAGAAGTTACTCAAAGTGAAATTAATTGTATTAATAATGAAGAACATCTTGATGAAAAAAATAAAAAAGAAGAAGATCTTTAAAATAAATTTATTATATTTATTATATATTAAATAAAGAGAATACAATTTATTTAAATTAAAATTCGATTTTATATAAATTAATATTATTTTTATTTCTTAAAGAAAATAATTCATAAATTAATTATCGAAATAATTAATTAATATTTTTTTATTAATTTATATTTTTTTCTAATATAAACAATATAATAGTTATCAAAATTCAATATATAAAAAAATATATATTAAACACCATATAACTATGATTATTATATTCTAGGTGAACACACCTAATAAACACATTGAAAAAATTTCACTAGGCTTGGATACTAGAAATATAAATTAAAAAAAGAAAAAAATGAAAAAACATAAATTTAAAATAAATTTTAAATTTTATGGTAATAAAAATAAAAGAATTAAATTAATTTAAAATGTCAAAACGAAATTCTAATTTAAAAAGGAAAAGTATTTGTTTCACAAATAATAATTTAATTGAAGAAAAAGCAATTGAAGAAGCTTTAAAAACTCCTTTTGACACTGTAATGGAAATATTAAATAAAGTGGAAAAATATTTAAGAAAAAATAATATAAATTTAGCAAATGATATAAATATTGCAATTAAAATAATTAGTAGTCAAAAATTATATAAATATCAAGTATTAGATGAAAATTATAAAGAAAAAAAAAATCCTGAATTTCATAATATTTTAGGTTATTTAAAGCAATATTCTAAAAAAAATAAATTTAATGTTAGAAAAAGCTTTCGTACTTCTAAATTATATGAAATTCCCCTTGAAATAAAAAATAAATTTAATTTACAAAATAATGATAATTTAAATAATAGTAATAGTGATGAATCAGAATTTTCATTTGATGAATGTTTAAGTGATGATGAAGATAATTCTCATCATTTAAGTAATTTAAGTAATGTTTCTAAAAAGAATTTAAATGATAATAATATAATTACAATAAAGAAAAAACATAATGTTTTAAATTCATCTTTTTCAAATAGTGAAAATGAATTATTGAATGTTCATTTTAATATATTTTCATATTATCCAGAACCAAAAAATAGACATTTATTTATAAAAGGAAGTTCAATATTAATGAATGAGTTTAATTCATTGAAAATAATAAAAGAATCAATATTAAAAAATTTCTTAAATATAATATATGAAAAATACTCTTCTTCAACAGCAATATATCATACAGAACGACATGCTTTAGATGTTTTACAAACAATATATATTTATACTTTTAAAACAGATTTAATTAAAATGATAAATTTAAATTATATTGATATTCTTAGTTTAGGTTTAGCTTCAATTGCACATGATTTATCTCATCCTGGTTATTCAAATGATTATTTAATTAGATCAAATAATATTATTGCTTTAAATTATAATGATATTCATGTTTTGGAAAATTATCATATTTCACAAATGTTTAGTATAATATATGAGAATAAGGAAAATAATATTTTTGAAAATTTACAAAATGAAGATTATAGAATAATAAGAAAAAGAATAATTGATTTAATTCTAGCAACAGATATGTCTAATCATGCTAAAATATGTTCTTTAATGAAGAATTTTATTCAGAATAAAAATAACAATAATTATAATCACAATTACATTAAGAAGAATAATTATAATATGATTGAACAACAAGAAGTTATGAATTTTTTAATTCATACTGCTGATATTAGTCATTGTTCTAAAGATTTTACTATTAGTTTTAAATGGACTAATTTATTAAATGAAGAATTTTGGAGAGAAGGTGATGAAGAAAAAGAAAAAAAAATACAAGTTGGATTTTTATGTGATAGAAATAATTCAGATGTTCCTAATAATCAAATAGGATTTATTAAAACTATTATTATACCCACTTTTGATATTTTGTATAATTGCTTTTTTGGAAATGAAGATATTTTGTTTTATGTTAATAATGCTAAAAAAAATATAGAAGAGTGGAATAAGTTAGTTGTTAAAAAATACTTTTTTAAATTCTATAAATAACATATTATTAATAATGTTAAATAAGATTTATGTTTTTTTTTTGGATTTAAATTAATTGTTTAAAATTTATTTATTTTTAATAACATATTCAAATTAAAATTTAAAATAAAAAATGGAATCTGAGAATTTAAATTTACCTAATTCAATAAAAATTTGTGAATATTTCAATGAAATAGGATTAATTGATTATGATAATGTAAATTCTTTTTTAAATATTTATACTGATGTTATTAAAAATTCAGAAAAAAAAGAAGAAAATGAATATTTGAAAGTTTCTCTTTTTTCTTATTTTAAATTAATTTTAGAAGATGATAAAAATTTATTTGATTATATTAAAAGAATTATTAATTCTTTTAATAATCATAAATTAATTTGTAAATATAAAGCTTTGAAAGACTTTAAATCATTATTATGTTTTAAATTGAGAAATATTTTTAATTTGTTTTTTTTTAAATTGGTTTTAAAGGTAAATGAAAATGAGAAGAAAAAAAATTTATTTAAAACAAAAAGAAATAATAATAAAAAGAGTAATACAATTTATAAAAAGCAAATTCTTCAAAATTTAGATTTTGAAAACTTAGAAATTTCAGAAAATAAAAATAGAAACAGTTCTTATGGAAATATTAACTTTACTCAAAAAACAAAATTAGAAAATAACTTTATAAATAACTTAAATAATGTTCAAACCTCAAAAGCAAATTCAGAAAGACCTTTTTCAAATAAAATAATAGATAATAGAAATATAGAAAAAAACATAGAAAAAAATTTAGAAAAAGAATTAGAAAATTATTTAGAAAAATATTCAGAAAAATATTCAGAAAAAAAAATAGAAAATAATAAAAAAAGAGAAAATATAAAAAATGATAAAAATATAAATTATAATAATATTCAATCTTACACAATTTATGCTCCAGCATTGCAAATTCAACCGAAAATTCCAATTAAAAATTTAGATTATCCAAATTTAAAAAGTCCTAATTCAAATAGTAATATTACTTCAACTTTAGATTTTAATAATGAAAGTAACATTAATTCAAATCAAAAAAAAATATCTTCTCCTTTTTTAACTAATAAAACCTTTAATACTATTAATAATTCTTCTTATGATTTTTACGGTAATGAAACTAAACATTTAG
>JAEEGI010024655.1_pt1 | contig 11712 bp, 6 predicted proteins | sample 8958751 | NCBI WGS metagenome assembly JAEEGI01 (sample SAMN16246545, study PRJNA631951) | gut metagenome | biome: gut microbiome; feature: rumen; material: KS-attached | host: Bos | place: Iran: Karaj | collected 2018-10 | reverse complement strand
TATAATTATCATTCAATAAATTTTTTGTAAAATTTCCTTTGTTTGAATATAAACAATCATAAAAAGAATTATAATTTTTATATCCACAATATAAAAAATCAATATTATCATTATCAATTTTAATAGGAATTAAAGAATATAATCTAAAATTTAATTGTAAAGGGAAAAAATAATATCGATTATAATTTAAATCATTAAGTTCAGTAATATTAAAATAAATTTCACTTGAATAACTTTCATTCATATTATAAGGGTTTAAATAAAAAGCAGCAACAATTTCATCTAAATCAAATTGAATATAATCACCAGGAGCGTAATTTCTATTTAATTCAATTCCAAAAGGTTGATTTAATTCAACTAAAATTGAAATTAATTCATTTGTATTTAATTTATAATTTTTTCTCTCAATACTTTGAATTGAATTTAAATCAAGATAATAAGAATATTTTATTTCTATCATTGTTTTATAAGTTGAATTAGTTTCTATAAAAATTGAACCAAAAGTAGTTTTAAATAATAAATCTAATTCATACATATCTTTAAAAGTTTGAATATAATCATCTAATTTTCCATTAAATATTATATAACCAAATTTTACTGTTTCTTCAGGTTGTAAAATAATATAATCACTTTCAAAGAGATAATAAAATTGAAGAAATTTTTCTTCATAATTGATATATACTTTAGATACTTTTAAAGGTTGTTCTTCATTATTAGTTATTTCAATAGGAATTAATTTCCTAATGTTAAAATAACTATTTGGTAAAATATCACAAATCCCAAAATTAATAAAACTAGGATAAAAACTAATTGGATTATTTTCAATATTAATTAAAATAGGAATTAAAAATTTATTTTTGTTGATTGTTAATTGTAATAAACCATATTCAAAAACATTTTTATCACTTGAAAATTTAATATAAATAACACTTTTAGTAGAATTAGGGAAAATTTGTAAATTTGAAGGAGAAATTGAACTAGAATTATTTGAAACAGAAACATCATTAGGCCAAAGAACATTTATTTTTTTAAAAGAATGAATAACATTTTTAATTATAGAAATATTATCATTTGGATTGTATACTTTAATAGGTTTTGAAAATATTATTCCTGGTTTCCAATTATCAAAATAAAAAGGATGTAATTTATATTTATTTTCAATTCCATATAAAGTTATTGGTATCATTAATACATTTTTATTATTAAATTCAATATATAATGTTCCTCTTGTTGTTCCTAAAAAATCAGCTAAAATTAATAATTTAAATAAAAATTTAGACCCTGAATAAATGGGACATGGAGGTAAAGTTTTAAAAGAATAATTTTTATATTTTTTATAATTATCATTTCCATAAGAATCATATGGTATAATTTTTATTTGATACATATCTGTTTTAATGCTTTTAATAATTAAAGTATTTTCATTTTCTTGTGGATTATTTATTTCAAATGTTATATTTATTGGCATACAAATTCTACTTGATATTATAATTTCATCAGGATTTGTTGTTATAATTTTTTCAATTTTTGAATTAACATATTCTTTGATTTCAATATCTTTACTTATTAATCTTTGCCAAGTATAATAATTATCATATGCTATATTATCTTTTTTTTCATAAAAATTATAATCTTCTGGAAATTCTTCTTCATTTTCATAATTATTTTTGTAATTGTTATTTCTTTCAGATTTTAAAATCAAATTTGTTATTTTGTCTTTAAAATAAACATCTTCATATATTTGCAATAATTCATCATTTATAATATAAATATCTTTCTCATTTTTCGCATTAGAAAAGTTAAAATTTGTATCATTAATTTCGTTTATTTTATGATACTTAGAGTTTTTATCATTTACAGGTAAAAATAAATCAATGTTTTTGTAAGATGAAAAATCGTCATTGTTGACGTCATAAAAATTTTTATAATTTTTTTCTAAAAAATATGAGGATGAATCATCAATCCCATTCATATGAATTTTAGAAAATAAAATGAGAAAAGTTAATAACATCATTATCTGAAAACGAATTTGAAACATATTTAATTAGTTAATGCGAATTATTTAATTATTTTTAAATTTAATTAAATAAATTTGTAATTTTTCTTTTTTAGAATGATATTAAACAAAATGTCATAATATTAAATCTATTGAATAATGTAAAAAAAGATAATAAAACAAAGTTTTGAAATTCTTACCTAATATATATTTCTTTTTAATCACTAAAATGAACTAACATTTTTTCAATGTTTTAACTGGTTTTTTGAATTTTTCAATTATATTATTTAAATTTAAAACTATTTTATTTTTCTCAATTCCTTTTAATTTAATTTGTATATTCTCTTATTTTATTCTGTAAAATTAATTATATAAAAACAATGAAATGGAAAGAAATTTAAGATTCCAAAATTTTCTTTTTTTAAAAAATATAAATATTCTTGTTAAAGATATGTTTTTTAAAGAAGAAATTATTAAAAATTCATTAGATTTAAATAATCATTTACTGATGAAAAAAAGGATCTGCATGATTGATTTTATAAGAAGAAGAAACCAAAAAAACAAAATGTCAAAATGCTTTTATAAATAAAATTAAATGAGATAAATTTATAAATTTATAAATTATCTCAAATTTTAATAGATAAAATATTAAATAACAATGAAAAAAGAAAGCTTTTGAAATAAAACTCTAATAAAACATGAATAAAAAATTAAAAATAATTCAAGCCAAATAAAAAAATTAAAAATAAATAAAAAAATATAACAAAAAATATAAATCCCATTTAAAAAACCAATGAAAAAAATTCCAAAAAAAAACAAATAAAAAATTCAAAAAAAAAAGTAAAAACAAATAAATTAAAAACTCCAAAAAAAAAAAGATATAAAAAAAATGCAAGTACCAAAAGTAAGTCACTTTAAATAAACAATTATAAATAAAATATATATAGGGTCCGAACAACGCACGTTACAAAACAATGATGTGTAAACATTACAATACTCCTCAAGGATGTAGTTACGGAGATAAATGTCAATTCGCACATGGTCCACAAGAGCTTCGTGCTTATAATGGTCCAATGACTCAAGATCCAACAATGGAAATGACAAAAAGTCAGAAATCAATGATAAATTATAAAATAGTAAAATGTAAAAATTGGGAAAAAGATGGAACATGTAAATATGGTCATCATTGTACTTTCGCACATGGAGATAATGATTTAAGAGATAAAAATGCAAATTTATTTCAAATGCAACCAAATATGATGATGATGTATCCTTTAATGATGAATATGAATATGATGCCTATGGATCCTGCTATGCAAAATATAGGAATGCAAAATATGAATATGGATATTAATCAAATGCAACAAATGACTATGGCTGGACAAATTGATACTAATCAATTAATGATGGGGGTTAATATGAATCCTCAAGGTATTGATATGAATATTCCACAGTTTACGCAAAATAATAATGGTAATGGAACTATTAATAATAATAATAATAATAATGAGAATTAATTTTGTTTGTTTTGGTAATTATTATTTATCTTATTTTTAAGCTTTAATCTTAATAATAATAATAATTATTTTATTGTGTTTATAGGATTAATAATAATAATAATAATTTTACGTACTCTAAGGAATTAAAATAAATAAAATTAAAAGATAAATAAAAATTAATAATTATTCAAAATTTTAAAAAACTTTAACGCTTATAATTTTTTTCAGTTAAAATTAAAAAATTTTTAAAATTTGTTTTTTCCATGAAATAGAATTATTTTCATTTAAAATTTACTTATTTATGATTTCTTTAACCAATTATTCGTGATTTCATTAGTTTTATCAAAAGAACATAATTAATTTAAATCCTGAATCTTTTAATAAAATCATTTAGTTAATTTGTTTCTGAACATTATTTTTTATTCATTTAATAAAAAATGATTCAATAGCTTTATCAAATCACTATTTTTATAAAAAAATAAAATTGAAGAAATAAAGTAAATAAATAGAAGTTCAAAAAAATAAAAACAATAAAAAAATATTTTAATTTCGATGAGATTCAAAATAAAAGTAATACTAATACTAATACTAAATATTAAAAAATTTATATTCATTAATCGAATAATTAATATATAAACAAATATAAAATATATTGAACAAAGATAATAGTAATTAAAGAAATAAACAATCATTTTCCAAATAAATATTCAAAACATAATAAAAATATTTCAAAAAAAATAAAATAAAATAAAAGAATTAAATAAAATATAATGACATATTAAATATTCTTTACCTTCAGACAATAATTTTAATGGGAATTCTAGAAATAAAATAACTGATTTATTAGTTAAAAATATAATGAAAACACAATTATTATAAGTTACAATTTAGAAATTAATATGAAAAAAACTTTAAAAAAGAGAAAAATATTGAATCATAAATTATAATAAAATTAAAAATATAATTTAAAAATGAATAAAAAATTAGGAAATTTCCACAGAAAAACCCATTCATCAAGTATAGATAAATACAAAATAATGAATAAATCCCTTGAATCAACAAAAGAAAAAAGATATATTACAGAAACAAATTTTATTGACACAAACACAGAATTCAATAAAATTGAATCTTCAACTAATTTAGATGTTTTAAAACATAATTCAAAGACTGAAAAACCAAGAAATATATCAAAATCAGCAAGACCAGTATTAAAAAAAAAAAATATAACTAATGAATTACAAAATAATGGAGAACAATCATTATTAAATGAGAAGGGAATCAAAGAAAAAATAGAAATATTATTAAAAAAGCAAATTAAATGTTTAAAAATATATATTATATTACAGTTTATTGTTTGTATCAATGATTTTCTTTGTATTTGGATTTTTCCTAAAAATTTTTTAAATGCTTTAAATATTATTTCTTTATTTCTTATTTTAATTTTAGATTGTTATATGTATATTCAATTTCATTTAGGAGCAAAAGAAGTTAATAGAAAATTTTTTAAATATATTAAAAAAATAAAAAAATTAGTTTTTATTATTTTAGGAATTTTTTTCTTTAATATGATTTATGAAATTGTTGTTCAAATGATAATTAAGAATTTTATTGAATTTGATTCTAATCAAATTTTTAAATGGATCATATTTATTTTATTTTATGTTATTGAAAATATTTCTTTTCCTGTTTTAATTGTAATGGAATTAGCTGATATAAAAAAAAATATAAAAAACATTAGAAAATTAAATGAAAAAGATAACTCCTTAATATCTTCTAATTTTGGAAATTCAAATACTGAAGAATATAGTATCAACAAAGTAAATATAGTTAAATGATTAATTTATTTAATTTATATAAATACTTTCATTTTATTTATTTTTTAATTTAATTTATGATATTTTCAAATAAATGATTATTATATATTTAAAAAATGATGACTAATTCATTTAGTTCAGATACTTCAAATCCTGAATTAGAAGGTAAAATTAATTTTGAATAAATTTAGAAAAGACAATTAATAAAGAAGTATTTAAAAGTTTTACTTATTGTTTTTTTTATATGTTTTTAGATTTTATATTTTTATTAATAATATTAATATTTCAAGAATCTTATTTAGCACCTGGTCATTCAATAAAATATGTGATAATAATATTAACTAGTTTTTTTGGAGTAATGACTTTTTCATTATTTTGTATTCAAAAAACTATAATATCAAAAATATTAATGTATACTTATGAAATAGGAAGTGGAATATATTTAATTATTTCTATATTTTTTCAAATAAAAGAAATAAGAACAAAAAATGAAAGATATAGAAAAGAATATAAAGAAAAAAAATTTAATTATTTTGTTTTAGGTCTTTCTTTTGGAACTATTATATTAAAAATTTTTGCATATATATATTTAAAAGGTTATATTGAAATGATTGATAAAAAAGAATGTTTTGTAAGAGATAACCTACATGAAGAATTCCTTGAAGAGTTAGAAAAAAATTTTGAAGAAAATGTTTTAGAAGTAAATTATAATGACGTAAATTCAGACACAGAAACGGAAAATGATATAATAGATATATATTCAAAAGTAAAAAAAAGGAAAAAATAACCAATATATAATAAAATCCTTTTAAAACAAAAAAAAATAAACAAATTAAAAAAAATTATATATATTCAAATAATATAAATACCAAAAATAGAATTTCAATATTAGTATAAAATTTTCTTAAAAAAATTCAAAAAAAATGTTTAAAAAAAATAAAAATAAATAAAAAAATGAAACTTCGAAGTGGTCGAGCCATCCGTAACAGAGCTCCGAGATCTGCCTTAGTAGTGACAAACGACTTATGGTCAAACCTTTCTTCAATAATAGATCGTGGAGGTCCTCAAACATATGAGACAGATTTATCATATCAAGTTTTAGGAATATATTCCCTTCCTGAATCATGGGTAAAACTACAGCAAAGTGGAAGTGTAGAAACATGGTCATATGAAGTGAATTTATCAGATGCTGTTTTATCTAATGGGAAATTACATGAGAGAGAATTAACAGAAGAAGAAAAATTAGAAATTGAAAATAAAAAAAAACCACCTCCTAAAATTAATAAAAAAGATCCTGCTGCTGTAAAAGCAGAAGAAGATAGAATAGCACAAGAACAAAAAGAAAAAGAAGAAAGAGAAAAAGCATTTCAAGAAATTTTAGATAAAATGACTGAAGAAGAACAATTTTATTATTTGAAAGAATTACCAACAAAAGAACCTTGGATATCTTTTCCTGAAGATGCAAATATATCAATGGTGAAAAAAAATTCAGATAAATTAGTTGAATTAGAACAAGATATAAATATTAATGAAGGATTAATTATTCAAGTACAATTTAATCCTCCTATTGATGAAGATCCTAAAAAAAGACCTAAACCTAAAGGAATTAATCCTGAAGATGTTCATCCTATTTATTGTGTTGGATGGGTTGATTGCAGCCAAATGCATTCAAAACCTGGTTTAACTGAATTAACTTTAAGAGTAAATTTACAATTGAAAGAAAGTTATGAAAATAGAATTGATATTATTGAAAAAAAAACTGGGATTAAAATTATTAATCCTACTAATGAAGAAATATTAAATTTAATTAAAGAAAATGAAGAAGAAAATTTAGATGAAGTTGAAAAAGCTAAAACTTATATATATATTAAAATCGCAATGTCTTTTCCAATTAATCCTCTTTTACCTGATTATCCTTTACCTGAGCCTTTAGATTTAATTAAAAAAGAACCTAAAGAAAAAAAGCCTATTACTATAGAAGAAATAGAAAATGATTTATTAAGACAATTTAAAATTGCTATAGCTGCTATTGCTAAAACTTATGATGAAGCTATGGGTGATTCTGCTAAAGGACAATTAGTCAGAAGAGAAAAAGGAAATTTATTATCTAATGCTAAAAGAGAAGAAAAAGAAAATAATATTAATAAATTTTTAGATAAATTTAATACAAGTGGAAGAGCTGATTTGCTAAAAGAGAAATTAAAAAAATTTATTGTTAGGATTGTAAGAGAAAAATATAATAAAAAAGACACTTCTGTTAAAGGAGTATTTAAAGATAAAAGAGATCAATTTTATAGTGAATTATATGCTTATTTAACTGATTCCGTTAAAAAAGCAACTGATGAATTTGTTCAGTTAAAAAAAGATGAATTGCATGAACATATTTTAGTTAGTTTTAATCAAAGTAAAAAAGAAATTATGAATTATTCAATTAGACAAAATAAAGAACCCGAAGATAAAAGATTATTAAGATTATCAAGAGAAAATGAATTACTTGGTGATTATAATAAATCAGTTCAATATTTTAAATCTTTATTATTATATAATCAAAGTAAAGAAGGTTGGATTTCATATTTAAAATTATCTAAAAAATTAGATGATTTACCAGAAGCAGAAAATGCTTTAAAAACAGCAATTTCAATAGATTTAGAAAATATAGATATAGATACTCAATTAATATATTGTGGATTATTATATTTAAATAACAGAATTCAAGATGCAATAAATTATTTAAATTTATATATATTTAAAAATGAATTAAAAAATACTTCTTGTAATTTTAATGCATTTTTAGCATTTTTATATAAAGAAAAAATCCCAAGTACAACTGGAAAAAATCAACAAAATATATTTGAATTATTATATAGAAAACATTTAGAAGCTGCAAAAGTATTTAAAATGAAAACTATTCCTTTAGATGAATTACATCCTGAACCTGAAGAAGTTGTTGAAGAAGAAGAAAATCCAAAAGATAAAAAAGATAAGAAAAATGTTCCAGAACCAACTGAAGAAGAATTAAAAGAAAAAGAAGAAGCTATGAAAAGAGGAAATCCAAGGATTCATCCTGGATATAAACCTAATGTTTTAACTCCTAAACAAGTAGATTTAATTTGGTTGGATTTATTAAACTTATTTAATTCATATAATTTTTATGAAATAAGTGAAAAAATATTAGATTATTTTTCTCAGGAAACAAAAGAAGATATAACATTTAAAATTCAAGAGGGTAAAATATTACTTTTTAGAAAAGAATATGATAAAGTAATTGAATTAACAAATTCAATAATAGAAAAAAATCCATTTTCATATGAGCCTTATTTACTTCAAGGACATGCATTATATTATGAAAAAAAATATAAAGAATCAGAAAAAGCATATATAAAAGCAATTAGATTTAAACCTCAAGAAAAGCAATTTGATTTGGAATTAATGGTTAAATTAGGAAATATATATATTGAAAATCAACAATGGTATGAATCTAAAGTAGTATATAAACAAATATTAAGAAATAATATTGAACATTCTTTTGCTTGGTTATATCTTGGTTTTTCATTAACTAAATTAGGTGAATTTGAAGAAGCAGAAAAAGCTTTAAGACAAGCTAATTTACTTGATGTTGAAAATCCTTTAATTTGGGCTTATTTAACTATATTTAATTTAAGTACAAATAGAAAATATCAAGCTTTAGAATGTTTAAATGAATTAAATAAAGTTAATTTCAATAATATTAATTTATTAAATGAAATTGCTGAAATGTTTCTTAAAATTGAAGAATATGAAGTTGCTGCAAATATATATAAGAAAATATGTTCTGTTAGAAAAATTGATAGTGATCCTTATATTAAAATTGCAAATATATATTTTAATCATATTGAAGGAAAAAAAAAAGAAGCTTTAGAAATTTTAAAAGTTGGTTCTAAAAATGTTATGGGAGAAAAAGATAAGAAAGAAATAGATGAAATGATTGAAAGAATTATTGAAGAAGATGAAAGTAATATTAGTGGTGATGTTATTAAAGAAAGAAAGAAAAATATTCATGAAATTGATAATGAAAATGAAGATTTAAATATTAGTGAAAGTCAATTAAAAAATGCTGATTTTTTAGATGATGAAGAAATTGAAAATGAAGAAGATGCTAAAGTTGATGATCATAATAATGAAGAAGAAGAAAAAAAAGATGAAGAAGAAAAAAAAAATGAAGAAGAAAAAAAAGAAGAAGAGAAAGAAGAAGATAAATAATTTTTATTACATTTTTTTTTTCTGCTTTTTTTATGTTTGTTAATTGTTTGTTTTTTTATTTACAAAATAATAAATTTAAATATTAAAGAAATTTATTTAATTTTTTTTAAGTTTTTAATATTTATATTTTATTATTTGATAATTGTTATTTATATATTTATTTATTATATTTAAATATTTCAGTGAATTTTGGAGTTGGAGGAATACATTTTTCATTTTCAAAATTTATATTATTTTCTTTTTCATTATTTTCTATTTTTAAAAAACTACTTAAAGAATTTTTATTTCTATTATATAAATAGCAAATTCCTCCTCTTTGTAAATTTTCCTTATTATCATTTTTTCTTTTTTTCTTTGAAAATTCATTTCTAAAATTTATTTTATTAGTATTTAAAAAAGGAAAATTTCCACTTTTATTAAAAGAATTAGTAGAATAAGTTTCGAATATATTTTGCTTTTTTTCTTTACTTTTACTTCGACAATGAATATCTTTAAAATCAAAGGAATCATTATCAACTTTATCCTTAATAACTTCAAACTGAATAATATCTAAATTAATCTTTTTTTCACTTTTATTAGTAGAATTCCTTCCACAACTTAAATCAGTCATTTTCAAAAAAATAAAAAAATTTAAATTTAAAAAAAACATAAAAAATAAATAAAAATAATTTAATTAAATATTAACTTTTTTTTCAACTAACTTATTTCAACCATATCATCCAATATATTTAAAAAGCCTAAAGTAATAATTCACAGATAATCAATATAAATATACTTTAATGAAATTATAATAGGAAAATTTATTGTTTTTGAATTCTTTTTTTCAATTTTTAATTTTATTTAAGCATATTCTATAAAATAATTTATAATATTTAAAAAATAAATAAAAATTTCTTATTAAATTTATTTACTATTTTAAAAAAATAAAAAAGTAAACAAGATTATATCTAAATATTTATATAATTAAAAGCAATTGTAAAATAAATAAGGTGACAATTGAATTTGTTAAAATGAATCTTATCTTATATTTGCATATCCAGCTCTTCTTTTATAATTAACTTTTAAATTTTCAATTTTTTTTCTAGTTTCAGAAGTATATTCATTAACAAATTCAAAAACTCCATTAAATTCATTAGAATTAGAATTTAATTCAAGATATTTATTAAAAGAAAAAGTAAAATCAATAAATATATTATAAGGAATTTGAACTTTAATCGGAAAACCATTTTTTTCAACAATTTTTTTTACATCAGGATGTTCAAAAAATTCTTTTACTTTTTCCATTAATTCATTCGCAGGAGCAATTGAATTTATTAAATTAATTGCATCTTGACATTTAATTGGACTATTATCAACAACCCAAACATATGCTTTTAAAGACTTTTCTTTTTCTAATTCAGTTAAACTTTTTTCAAATTGTTTATTTTTCATATGTAACCCATTTTCAAAAGATTCTTTTAAATGTTTATCATTTTGTTTAATTATATTTTTAATAATGTTTTGTTCTGGATTTAAATAATTATTCTCATTTAAATCATAATATTCTATTTTTTGAAATTCATTCATATCTACTTTAACTTTTAATTTTAATTCATATTTTTGAGCTTGCCATCCGTTAATAACTTCAATAATTTTTTTAGAACCAAAAAAAGAAAGACTTTCTTCCATTTGACAAGTTAATAATTTAAAATTACCATTAACTCTTTTTTTAGTTAATATATCATTAATTACTAATTCTTTTTCTTCATCATCTAATTCTTCTGTCATATTATAATACTTCTTTAATTTTCTATCACATTTAATTAAACTTATTTTTTCTTCTTTACTATTTGTTAACATCATAAAAGAATTAGGGTTCCTTATTGTAGATAAATTTTTAAAATCAACAAATGAAGTATCCATTCTTATATTAGTTCCTTTTTTCCAAATTGGACAAACATCATTTGGACATAAGAAACTTAATAAAGGAACATGAACTTTCCATTTAAGTTCAACATAAAAATCATTCATTCCTTTAAAATAATTTGATATTTCTCTTAAATTTCTTCTAAATTTTTCACTTCTTCTTTTAACATATTTATCATATAATATAGATACTAATTCTCTATTTTCATATGAGATTGCTAAATCTAAAGGAGTGAATAAATTGAAATCTTTTTTTTTG
>JAEEGI010024645.1_pt1 | contig 11716 bp, 4 predicted proteins | sample 8958751 | NCBI WGS metagenome assembly JAEEGI01 (sample SAMN16246545, study PRJNA631951) | gut metagenome | biome: gut microbiome; feature: rumen; material: KS-attached | host: Bos | place: Iran: Karaj | collected 2018-10 | reverse complement strand
GTATGGCATTTATAAGAGAGTGAATAACGAAAGCACTTCGCTGAATTGGCTAAAGCTTGGCGTCAAGTGGGATATTTAATAGACGAGAGAACTTAAACAAAAGAGGCAAGCATTTCGCTTGCCTCTTTTGCGTGGAGATAGTGGGAGTCGAACCCATGACCTACAGATTGCGAACCTGTCGCTCTACCAACTGAGCTATATCCCCATAGCTAGATAGTGGCGTGAATATAGTTAAAGAACACCTTTTTGGCAAGTGAGATTGCCCCTTTTTGCTGTAAAATGCGGTAAATCTTTTTAAGTGTTAAAATCTTATGCATGAAGGACTGTTGTTTGGGACTGTGTATTTTTCGTATTATACGATACGTATAGTATGGAAAATTTGATTATTAAAAATTAATTATTTTTGTTGATTTTTAATGAAAATTCTTGTATTTGTATAATGGAAAAGATTGATTTTTGCTAAGCTAAAATCTATTTTATTAATGTGGAAGTCAAAGACTTGGCGCGAACAAAAAAGGAGTTTGATTATGTCTTGCAAAAACTTTATAACCACAAATATTGCCGCTCTATGCTGTGTCTCGTTCATGGCTTTTGTCGGTTGTTCTAGCGGTTCTAACTCGGTGGCCGCCGATACAGAAGGCAAAATCGAAAAAAAAGACCCGCTTCTGAGCGACGTGAAAATTAACATCGAAGATCCGGTTGCTGAAATTGCCACTTTGGAAAATTACGTGAAACAGTTCACGGATGATCCGAACGAGCTTTCGTTTGACAGCCATGTGCTTGCGTACAATGGGAGTTTCCCCAGGATTATTGTACCTCAGGATTCGGAGGATGCAAATCCAAACATTATATTTATCGATAGTTCGCCGATTAAGGAAATCAGTACTTCCGAGGTTGCAAAATATTTCCCGAATACTGCTGAGGTTGCAGGCAATCGACTGAATCAAGAAAATTGCAAGCTTTATATAGTTCAAACAGACGATGCCAATCAACCGACGGGGCATGTTTTGACCAAGGTCTCACAAGGGAATGTCGAGGTGACGGAAGTAGTTCGTGGAGGAACTTATGTTGTAACGAATGCGTACTTCCCGGTTGCGTTCCTTGTGCAGGATTGCGAAGGGCTCATTGATAGAAATTCGGAAATTACGCATAAAAGTTTTATAAGCCGGACTTGGTGCGGTGATCTCATGAAATCTCGTGAAGAAATGATGGTTGGTGGTCCGTTGGATTTGAACCAGGGCTATACCAAACCGAATCCGGACTGTGCCGCGAATGCTCATACCGATGCGAATGCCTACGGCGAATGGTTCCGTGCGGATTTGTTGCAATAAGAGTGTTTTGTGAATTTTTCTCTCTTGAGTTCTCTTTGATTGAAGATGAAAGTAACCTCCGTTTCGACGGAGGTTTTTACGGTTATGGGGGATGTAAGGGGTGTTGGTTTGATTATCTTTTTTAACGAGGAAAAAAAAGTTATATGAGGCTGAACGCTATCGCTGCTTTGTTAATAGTTTCTTTTTGTTTGGTGTCGTGTGGCGACAACACCTCTTCTGCGGAATTTTTGTATTCAAGCAGCGAGGTCAGCGTTCATCCACAAGAAGTTTCATCAAGCAGCGAAGCATTCGGTCTGGGTCGCTCATCTTCGGTAGAAATGTCCAGTAGTTCGGTGGAATCGAGCAGTTCTGGCGAGTTTGCTGCGTCAAGCAGTTCCGGTAAGCTTGTTGTGTCAAGTAGTTTCAGCGAGTCCGTTAAATCCAGCAGTTCTGCCGAATCAAGTAGCTCAAGTGAGCTTGTTAAATCCAGCAGCTCTGCTGAAAGCAGCTCCAGCGAATTGCCTGTAGTGAGTAGCAGTAGCAAAAGCCTGGAAGGCGTTGTCTGGTATGTTGTCGGTGACAGCTTTAGCTCAGGCGATTTCGAGGGACTCGACCCAAAACCCACCATCAAAGAAGTAAAATACGCTGGGAAACTTCCTGTCTATTCTTACCTGATTGGAAACCGGACCGGTTGCGACGTGCGCAATATCGCCGCTGGCGGAACCACTATATGCTATTACGATACCTACGGTTTCACCAAGCCGGAAAATGGAATCATGTACAGAACGGATTTTTCGGATGCGGATATCATTACAATTTACTACGGAATCAACGATTCGCACAACTATATTCCCATCGGAGACATCGACGACATGGACCCGACTACATTCTACGGCGCATTCAACGTGGCGCTTGATTACTTGACGAAGAATTATCCAAAAGCAAAAATTGGAATTATCGTTTCGAACGGTTGCACGACTGCGGATTATCCCGAGGCGACCGAACAGATTGCAATCAAGTGGAAACTTCCATACCTTGACTTGGATGGCGGCGTGAACGGGATTACGATGTTGCGCTCCAGTTCCAGAAATCCGACACCCGACGCAGAGAAAAAGGAAATCCTCAAACAGCAATGGGTTCACGAGCACAACTGGCACCCGAACGAATACGCTCACGAACTCGAAAGCCATTTCATCGAGGAATGGCTCTTGACGCTGCTTTAACTTACATGTAAAATTAATTTGTAAAAACTAGAACATCACGCGATAGTGAATCTGTTTCTCGTAGCGGCGACCATTGAGGTCGTGGTAGCCTTTCAAATTGTTGGAACGGGCGTTGCCTAGTGTCTTTTGCGGCATGATGCTGACTGTTCCTGAAGAAGACGTGGCCGTAGAACTAGATGAAGTCGCGGAACTGCTCGATGCCGCAGAACTGCTCGAAAGTCCATATTCGAACGCACCGAGATCAGGCGCTTTGCCTGCAAACGGGAATCCGAGATTTTCACCTTTGTCGATGGCGCGGCTCCCGGCCTTGAGTTTCAAGAAGCCCACGTCGGGCAGGCTGCCGTCCGCTTTGCGCGGGCCCAAGATTCCTGCGATTGTCGAGAGGTCCTTGCCGGTGACGGTCATGCTCGGGTCATCGAGACTCTCAAAATCATCTTCGGTCAAATTAAGATCCAGATTCCAGGTGTTGTTTTCGCCGGCGGGGCATTCCACGTAATGGTCGATGTTCTGGCTTGAAATCTTCTCCCAACATTCCCCGATTTGCGAATTCTTGTTTGGGAAGGCGATGTTGTTCTTGAGCACGTGTGCGTTGTCGCCCGTCAATGGTACCACTTCGGCCAGGCGGGTCTTTCCGTCTTCGGCGTAAAGCGTCGATGCCATGCTAAAAGCACGGTCGCCATTCATGTAGGCTGTGTTGTTGAGCCATGTGCTCCCGGCATTCGTATAGTTTGCATAAAAGCCCGATGCCTTGTTTTTCCATGCTGCACAAAACTTGATGAGATGATGTCCGGTGCCAAACGTACTTTGGCCCATCTTGATGCCGTATCCGTTGCCGTTTTTCGGGCTGCCACGTCCAAAATCGCTGTAGCCGTTCCCCATGGCGTAGCAGTTCTCCACAACTACAGGAAATTCTTGGTTGATAAAATCGAAGCCGTCGTCGCTGTTCCACCAGGAGCGGCACCCGATGAACTTGGTGGTATCGCCCTGGCCGGGTTCCTGGTAATGTGCACCGAAGCCGTCGGCATTTTCGCCATCGCCCTGCCAGCCAGTGGGGTCGTAGTTGTCGTGGGCGTCGCAGTTCAAAAATATATGCCCGCCACCGTCTGCCGCGCCATCGTGTGCAAAGAATCCGGGACCTGCGTTGTGGTGACTTTCAATCTGTTCCAGGAATATATGCTTGCTTGCGTAGATGAAAATGCCTGAGTTGGAATTGTGCTTCATGGGCGTATTGCGAACTTCGAAACCCTTCAAGTGCAAGTACCTTGCCGCTACTACGATAGGCGAAGTGGTCATCGCTCCCTCGGGAGTTCCATCGCTATGCTCCACGCCTGCGGCCACAGGGAGGTTCGTCGCGTCAAAAATCGGCCGCTCGCCCGGATAGGCGAGATAATGGATACGGTTGTCGTCGCTTTCGCCGCTTGCTGTGAGGAGAATGCCCGCCGTCATCTTGTATCGTTTGTAAAAGACTGTGTCGTGCAAGTCGTAAATGCCACCACGAATCCAAACGGTATCGCCCGCGTGCACCACGGTGTTCGCCTTGTTGAGCGTCGCGAAGGGCTTGTCCTTTGTGCCTGCCGCACTATCGCTTCCGTCTGTTGCCACGTAATAAACCGCACCGAACGCCTGGACCGCCGACAAGATGAACCCCAATGTCAATAAAAGCCTTGCTCCCATAGAATCCTCAAATAAACAACAGTGAAAATATACTCTATTTTTGTGAGCGTTGCCTTGATAATTTTATGCAAAAAGCTCTGCCAAACCTTGGACATGCTGCTCGACTTGTTTTTATCATCGATTTGCTTGAGGATCCGTCAAAGGTTTCATTTTCATCTAAATTGAACTCAAAATTATAAACTGCATCAACAGTTTGAGTCTGTCGGCTGTCTCAATGAAAAAAAATTCACTTTTTTCGCTTTATACCCTTTACAACGAGAAAAATTATTTCTATAATTGGGTCACCCCGCGGGAATAGCTCAGTTGGTAGAGCACGACCTTGCCAAGGTCGGGGTCGAGGGTCCGAGTCCCTTTTCCCGCTCTAAAAACCACCTACAAAGGTGGTTTTCTTTTTTTTTGAACAACAGACGAGGACCAGAGACCCCTCGGGGGAGAGGGTGCGACTAAATAACGAGGCGCACGAAGTGCAAGCGAGTTATTTAGGATTTATCGTGTAACGATAAACCCGTAGGGTGGTAGGCCAGCTTGCGCAAGCAAGATGACTGGCCTAGCCATCAATCCCTTTTCCCGCTCTAAAAACCACCTACAAAGGTGGTTTTCTTTTTTTTGTACAACAGACGAGGACTTGAGGCTGAACAGATTTTTTTTATGTTCTATGCAACAACATTTGTGCGAATTGTTTTTAATCAAAAAAATTATTTTTTTTCGCCTATCCCCCTTTACAACGAGAAAAATTATTTCTATAATTGGGTCACCCCGCGGGAATAGCTCAGTTGGTAGAGCACGACCTTGCCAAGGTCGGGGTCGAGGGTCCGAGTCCCTTTTCCCGCTCTAAAAAACCACCTACAAAGGTGGTTTTCTTTTTTTTGAACAACAGACGAGGACCAGAGACCCCTCGGGGGAGAGGGTGCGACTAAATAACGAGGCGCACGAAGTGCATGCGAGTTATTTAGGATTTGTCGTGTAACGATAAACCCGTAGGGTGGTAGGCCAGCCTGCGCAAGCAAGATGACTGGCCTAGCCATCAATCCCTTTTCCCGCTCTAAAAACCACCTACAAAGGTGGTTTTCTTTTATATGCCGAAATATTTCAGAATTACCGAACCATAGTGCGTATGATGGAAGAATGGTTACCAACTTTGAGATGAACGAAATAGACTCCCGACTTGGGCTTTTTCACCAAAATGGTGTTTGATCCTTCTTTCGCGATAGACTTGCTTGTCGCAGCGATACGGCCATCAAGCTCTACGATGCTAACCTTGACATCTGCTCCGGCGAGGTTTGTTGCTGCGTCAAAGCCCACATTCAATGCGTTCTGCACCTGATTCACGTGGAGATTCTTCAACATCTTTTTCGAGACACTGAAGGGAACAACATTCTTTGTCACGCGGACAGTAACTTTCTTTGATTTTGGTGCAAGCTGAACATCCAACGGACGGTCGTTTACGACTTCGACGGTTTCATCGTTCACGGTTGCATAAACATGCATGCCCTTCGCCCAGACACTTTCAAGCCCGATAAAACTCAAATGCCCTTTGCGCGAACTTGTTGCGCTCGCTTCGAGATTCCATTCAAGGTCTTCGCTATTCTTCTTGACGCTCTTCGCCAAACGCTGCTTACCGTCAACAATGGAAAGGTTCACGTGGTCGCCCATGCCTGCCGGCGGTTCGCTCAGCGAAGATTCCTTGCGGCCTGCGACAAGCTCGTTCCAAGAATCACGTTTGCCATTATCATCCGCTAGAACAACACGGAGATTCCAGTCTTCGGATTCGGCTCTCTTTGAAAGCACCTCACGTTCTCCTTCAAGGATTATAGCCGCCTTCAAAGGAATGCGAAGTTCCCTAGACTGTTCGACATGGACCCAAATGGCTTCGTATGGTCCAAGCTTATCCACAGGAACACATTCTCCGGCTTTCGGATCCCACTTCTTGAACTCCACTTCATTATCTTGCGGAAGCTTGATGTACCAACCGAACGGGTTAGCAACGAGGTTCCAACCGGAATAGTTATTATTCAAAGTCCATACAACTTCATCATTCATGTTCGGCGTTTGTAAATTGAGAGACAGCGTTTGTTTATTTGCAAAGCCATACCAGTAGCCACGCGTCGAATCAAAATTCTGCGTCACTTTAAACCTGCGGTACTGCCAATAATCACCAATAGGTTTCGTTTCATCCCACCAGAACACAGAAGTAATCGAGCCGCCTTGTTCTTGACTTGCAATACGGCAAACCTGTTCCATCTGCTCACGGAAATAATCGTCTTCGGCATCGCTCTCACGAAGTTCTTCTTTCATTTGCTCGCATTGCTTTACAGCCCAGCTGTCTTGACGACTATACATAAGTGATTCGATATCATTTACACATTTATCGCCTTTTTGATGACAGAATGCGTACAATGAATACGTCTGCCAGTAACTAGAATCTATATCTACTTGCTTTACCGTATCTACCGTCATGAAACGCTGGGGGTCGTAGCTGACAGAATTTATGCCATCCGTAAGCGTAAGTGCAACGAAGTATTCACCGACAGGTGCCGGATCCAGTCTCCACGTGCCGTTTTTAACACTTTCGACATCTTTGCCACGGACCACGGTATCAAGGTAAATGCCCGCATTGGATGTCACGACAATATGGTAGTCTAAATCGACAGGCAAAGCAGCATCTTCTGTATTGAATGTCATGCGAATGGCATTTCCATCTTGCGTAACAACCGGTTTCACAAGTTCTTTCATGTAGGTATTGTCGGAGCTGGATTGCGGAGCGGAACTGTCACTGGAGCCTTCCACATCGTTCCAAGATGACGAAGATTCGAATGAACTGCTTGATAGATCATCGATCGGGGTCGAGGATGACCAGTAATCCGAGATCGAGGAGGACGAGTATGCAAAGGAACTGCTACTGTATTCTTCGCCATAGCTCAGAATGACGCCAGACGAATATGCGACGGAGCTGCTTGATAGATCATCGATTGGGGTCGAGGATGACAAGTAATCCGAGATCGAGGAGGACGAGTATGCAAAGGAACTGCTACTGTACTCTTCGCCGTAACTCAGAATATCGTTGGAGGAAGAAGATACGGTATCATACGAACTCGAAGAATTGTCATCCTGGAAGCTCGAAGAGCTGATAGGATCCATGGAGCTGCTGGACGGATTCTCGATCGGGGTCGAGGATGACGATGCAGCGGAACTTTGGACGACACTGGACGAAGATGCAGCGGAGCTACTGGAAGCCGGACAATCCTTCGATTGCGCATGGACTTCCAAGTCGCCTTTGACCTCGCTAAAATCAGTGTCCCAGCCATCAAAGCACAAATCACCCAACGGTTCTGGCGTGGCCGGAGCCCTTGCCGACAATCCTTCCTGAACGTTTTGCGTTTTTATTACAGTCGTACCATCCAGACCATAGAACTTGACCGTAAATACGCACTTTTTCGTATTCGGTTTGACTTCCAAATTGCCTTTGACTTCGCTAAAATCAGTGTCCCAGCCAATAAAGCACAAGTCATCCTTCGATGGCGGGTCTGTCGGAGCCACAGCAGCATCCCCGTAAAGGACTTCCTGCTCCGAGCCTTCAATGACAAATCCTCTAAGGTCATAGAACTTGACCGTATATGTGCACTTTTTCGTATTCGGTTTAACGTCCAAATTGCCTTTGACCACACTAAAATCAGTGTCCCAACCATTAAAGCACAAGCCATCCTTCGGCGACGGGTCTGCCGGAGCTATTGCAGCCGAGCCTCCATCCACAACCTGTGGATTATCCAAGTCCTGACCATTTTTTGTCTTGGCATTAGCAATCGGCTTTTCATCCAAACCATAGAACGTAACATCATAGCATGCCTTAGAAATTGCAGACACAACGATATTATGCGTCACATTGCTAAAGTCATTATTCACATCTTCATCATCCCACTTAAGGAAGCAATTATTTCCCACTCTATCCGGACCTTTCGGAAGAATAGCCGACTTGCCCTCCTCCACTGTTTGAGGATTTTTCAATTCGGTTCCATCTTCGGCCACTGTTTTTTTCAACGGAGTTCCATCTAAGCCATTGAACGTAACAGTATATTTGCAAGCACCAACTTCATATTGAGGATAAAGATCCATCGATTTAAAGACCTTATCGATAGGCTCATTCCAACCTGTAAAGCATTTACCAGCAATTTTCGGAGCCTCCGGAGCCAAGGACTCAGCCGAGCCCCCATAACCGATCTCTCCTGCAGCAAGTACTTTATCGCTTCCGTCCAAGAAACGAACCGTATAAGTCAGCACAGGATCAGTGCCGAAAGTCGGAAGATAACCACTATTCGCAAAAGTCCAAACCTGGTCTTCCGCTTCTGTCCATGGGCCATTCAAATAAACGGCAAAGTCTTTAGACGCCATATAAGATTCAGTAACGTAACCATTTCCATTTTCGTTAACATCTTCGGTTGCACCATTACGGACATTGTTCTTGGCATCAAACTTATCCATGTCATTCAGATAAACAGAATTGGCAAATTCACCGTAATTTTTAAAATAACCTATAGCGCCAAGATTATCAGCACCATAATGGAAATTCGAAGTAATTTGGGGCTTAGTTCCTAAACCATCTCCCGTAAGATAACCAAATAGATAACCGGCATGTCCCTTACCCTCCACTTTATTAAACTTATCAGCAATAGTTTTTGTAAAGTAATTGTTCTTTACAACCATAAGATCTTTAACAAGAGAATAGCCGACCAAGCCACCTACATAAAATTCCTTTTGGGGAGGATTTTCTGTTCCAAAAGTTCCCATAAAAGAACCGTCAACCGAACTATGGCTTATTAATTTAGGTGATTGGCACATACCACAAATGCCACCAATCGAAGACGATGTATTTGAGGCTTTAGTTTCACCGCTATAAGAAACAATCGATCCCGCAGAAAGCGCTTTCACATGAACGTCATAAATCTCAATCTTGGCATCATCACGAGAGATGAACGGATATTTACCGACAATGCCACCTACACGGGCTGTAATTCCATCATCTTCAATATCGATCGAACCTTCATAAGACAGATTAGTCAAGCGAACGTAATCAATCGGTGAGTTGAAAAGACTTAAGCCACCAAAAAAACCACCGACAAGCACAGAATCCAAATCGACATCGTTTTTTGCTCTCTTGGCTTTATATATAATAGAAACATTCGATTCATTCTCTGAAATTCCGCCTTCATCAAGAGAAACAATGGCATCACCGACAAGGCCACCTATAGCAGCAGAAATACGAACACCCGAAGATGTTTTCCCAGCTCCGCTATTACCACCTTCCAACTTGATTTTACCCGAAACTGTAGAATTTTGAATTGTCAAATACAAGTCATTACGGTTACTGCTATTATTAATATGGGAACAAGATGCGCGACCTGCAATCCCGCCCATATAATACTGGAAAGGCGCATCATTCTCAACCGATTCCTCAATGTTTACATTCTCTACAGTCGATTCACTAACTTTTAGAATACCACCACTGCAAAGGTCGCTATTCCCGACAATGCCGCCAAAATAAAGACTTTGTGTTTTTTTGTCATCATTAATTTTAATCTTGCTTTGCTTTATATCCAATTTCGTCACAGAGGAATTGCTGATAACCAAATCTACAATCGGGGAATTATTTTCATCAAGTCTTCTTGTAGCCCCCAATATACCACCCATAGCAGTACCACCGGAAATAAGAGACTTGACGGAAGCGGCATTAGTACTGGAGTTCCCATGAATTTTCACATTGGAAATTTTGGAATTTCTATCGGAAACCTGAGGGAACAGTCCATTTTTCGGCGCATAAACATAATGCCCAACAAGGCCGCCCAAAGCAGACAAATCTACGTCACCATTATTTTCCACTTGGACTGCAATATCGATATTCTGAAAATTTGAAAAATATGCTGCACCAGCTAACCCACCCAAAAGTACTTTGTATGGACTAAAAACAGGAACGTTATCACCATTCTTATATATCACCTTTCCGATATAGTCTTCTGTAATTGATATTCCATTCGTTACTTTAATAAACGAGTTGTCAACGGTCGAAATACCTTTAATCGTAGAGTTTTCAATATACCCAGCCAAACCACCCGCAAGCGGAGCTTGAATAACAACATTCTTCAATTTTACATCGGTCACAATACTATTAGAAATTTTAGGAGCAAGAGCGCCTACCGGCCGATAATCACCACCACTCGTTAATGCAGGTTCCCCACTTGTAACGGTAAAATGGACATTTGAGATATTTAGATTTCTTACAGTTTTTTCAGTTATTTGCCCAAACAAACCTAAATTCCGCTTGGTCTGTCCATCATCAATACTGCAAAGGTTCGATATCGTGTGGTACTGTCCATCAAAGACACTACCGGAGAAAAACAAATAGCCAAAATTGTCCGAGCAACTTCCATTCTCAAAAGTATAACCAAAGTCAATGTCTGTAGCAAGATTCAGCGTAGCCGATTGCATCTTGGTCGCATTTGGCGTACCCACCCATTGCTCAGTGACCGCATTAACGAAAGCTGAGCGAACAGTTTGATCAGACTTTATTTCATAAGATTTGACGCAAGAACCTTCATCAGAAGAACTTCCGACTTCACAATTTTTTGAATAAAGACCTATATAAAGCTGTTTCGACTTATAGTAGAGATTCAGAAATTGTTTTGAGACAGCACCCTGAGCCCAAACGGACATCGGGAGCAACAAGCCTAAAACTACAAGCAAACGGCTTTGATTCTTCATAAATAACCCTCTTTTTTCACCAACACATCACCTCAAGAATAAAGATACTTTTTATAGCAATTTTTGCAAGTTCATTGCAATTAAAAAATATCATTTATGACGTTTTTTGCAAATGGAGAGAAATCTTTACAAAATGTCATTTGCAAGGCCACACATGTATTACTAAATTAAGAGAAGATATTCATAGGAGTTCTGATGATTAAAAAAATTGTTCTTCTTGCAGCGGCAATTGCCACATCCAGTTTCGCGACATGGGATTATTTCAGCCTCTTGCAAAATAACCAAGGTTCTGTCAAAGCAGGGCTTTATTACGACATGGACGACGATTGGTCCCAAATGGGCCTTAAGGTCGGCGCCCGAATGAACCTCGCTCCGCAACTTGAACTTTCTTTACAGGGTTTTGGTTACCAGCTTTGGGGCGAAAAAGACTGCAAGGATTGCGAAGAAGGTGGAAGCGGACTTCGCGACTTGACTATCGGTGCACGATTCGCACTGGACCCGGAACTGTACTTTTTCCTCGACTTCAACCTCCCCATAGGAAAGGACAAGAAAATCGGCCTTGGAAGAACGCCGCCTAGCAAAAAAGAAATGTTCCTCTACGTTGGTGCCCAGCACACTCAAGCTATCGAATCCATAAAAGGGGCCGCATACGGTGCCGAAGCAGGCGTTTTCTGGGGATTCGAACATCATGATTTGGAAAGAGGTCTCGAAGTTCGCGTGGGAGGCGAAGTTGACTATACCCTCCCCACCGCCCCAGTC
>JAEEGI010024641.1_pt1 | contig 11718 bp, 10 predicted proteins | sample 8958751 | NCBI WGS metagenome assembly JAEEGI01 (sample SAMN16246545, study PRJNA631951) | gut metagenome | biome: gut microbiome; feature: rumen; material: KS-attached | host: Bos | place: Iran: Karaj | collected 2018-10 | reverse complement strand
GCCGAGCACAGGCAGCAGGTAATAATTCTTTTTTTCGGTGTAGGTCTTCTGCGTGAGGATGACCGTAGGTATCATCAGCAGAAACGGATAAAGGTAGTTAAACACAGGAGTGAGTGTATAAATGCTGTTTGAAGTGAATCTGCCGCCGAGGCAGAGGAACAGCACCGACATCACAACCGTTGAGAGCTGATAATCCTTTTTATTATCGGTAAAAGCTTTTGAACAAAGCACTATAACCGCCGTCACGGCAGCAGGGTTTATTATCCGCCACAAAAACGTGCCTTTGCCGATGAAGAAAAGCGTCAGCACAAAATGAACCAGCGCCCTGCCGTTGCCCCTGAGATAATGATGAACGTGAAAATCCCAGAAATCCTTAAGGGTGCCGCTCACCGCCGTTGAATGATAATAATCGTCCCCGCTTATCAGTACAAACTGATGCAGCACGATCAGTATTACAAAGAATATAAACAAAACTATACGGTGGTAATTGCTGCGCATAAAATCCGAAGATTTTTTCATAATCAATTTTCACACCTTTCTGTTGTAATCAATCGGGCTTAATTGTAAAAACCGATAACGTATTCCGCGATTTTTTCGGTGCTGTGTCCGTCGCAGGCGGACATATAATCCCGGCGGAACTGTTCGGTTTTCTGCGTATCGGCGCCTGATTTTACTGCCTGCAGCAGCTCGTCGTCCGTTCTGACAATCGGACCGGGCACAAAATCACGGAATCCGAAGTAGTAGTTCCTGCTTCTTTCATAATCCTCAAGGTCATACGCAAAAAAGATCATCGGTCTTTTAAGCAGCGAATATTCAAACACGAGGGACGAATAGTCCGAAACAACAATATCCGCGGCGCACATCGCGGCGTCTATGCCGATCTCATCCGGGCACATAAACACAAAATCGCCGTACCGGGCTTTATCCTCCTGCGAAAAATTGTCGCAGTGATAAGTAAAAGGATGATATTTGAGCAGAATTATGTATTCATCCGAAATCTGTCTGAATTTTTCAAAATCAATAACTTTGTCGTTGTGCGCGTCCTGCGGAGTGTTGCCCCTGAAAGTCGGCGCGTAGAGGAGAATCTTTCTGCCGTTGATTCCCGGAACTGCCTGTTCAAGCTTTGTTCTGCCGGAAGCAACAAAATCGCTGCTGAAAAACACGTCCGTCCTCGGCACGCCGAGAGCTTTTACAACGCTCTCGCTGCAGTTGAAAGCCTCCGCATAGCAGGGGATAACCTTTTCGGCGGAAACAAAAACGTCGGTGTACGTATTGTGCCTGGGAAAAAGCTTCCAAAGCCTTTTATCGCCGCCCCATTCGCCGTCAAGCGTCGAATAACCGAATTTTTTAAATGCGCCGCACGCGTGCCAGAGCTGAACGACGCGTGTGTTTTTCCTCGGTTTGTGCGCGTAAAGCGGGTCAAACGTATCTGTTACAAAAACGACGCTGACCCTTGCATACAGAAACTGGAATTTAATATCGCTTAAAAATCTTTTAACCTGACTTTTCGGCGAGGCAAATTCCACGCAGTTCCAGCCCTCGTTTTCAAAATATCGCCGTATGCCGACCATATTATCGGGCAGGGAGGAATAATTCCTGTTATAGGCAAAAACGGCGGTCTGTTTTTTGCGCGGCAGAATACAGCCGAGCAAAAACGCGGCGCGCCAGATAATATAAAATGTAATAATACGCCGGAAAATACCGATATATTTCTTCAAGCAATCACCTCCGTGCCTTTAACAGACAAAGAGACTGCCCGAAGGGACAGCCTCGAATATCTTTCGTCTTAATTAAACAGCGCGTGTAACCTTACCTGAACGAAGGCATCTTGTGCAGGCATAAACTCTGCGGGGTGAACCGTCAACGATTGCCTTAACACGCTTAACATTGGGTTTCCATGTTCTGTTTGAACGTCTGTGTGAGTGCGATACTTTGATGCCGAAAGTAACGGATTTATCGCAAAATTCGCATTTTGCCATTTGAGGCACCTCCTTTAAACATTTACGAATACTGAACAACAAACGATATTTTAACAGATACTTTCAATAAAATCAAGTGATTTGTGAAATATTTTTTTAAAAAATATAAAAATTTTTTTGATTTACCTATTGCAAACGGTAAAAATATAATGTATAATACTGTCAAACGAACAAATGTACGGTTACGGAGGTTACGAAAATGGCAACAAAGTCAAAAGCAAAAGAAAAGGTCACAATGCCCGCCGATAAAGGCGAGGCGATTTCCACCGCTATAAAAATGCTTGAAAAGCAGTACGGTCCGGGCACGGTCATGCGCCTTGGGGACAATCAGGGCCTTAACGTGGAAGCTATTTCCACAGGTTCTCTTTCGCTCGATATCGCCACCGGCATCGGCGGACTGCCCAGGGGAAGAATAGTTGAAATTTTCGGGCCGGAATCTTCGGGTAAAACAACGCTTGCCCTCCACTGCATTGCGGAAGCGCAGAAAAAAGGCGGCGAGGCAGCGTTTATAGACGCGGAGCATGCTCTTGACCCCGTTTATGCCGCAAATCTCGGCGTTGACGTCAATTCTCTGCTTGTTTCCCAGCCTGACAACGGCGAGCAGGCGCTCGAAATTGCCGAGGCTCTCGTACGCTCCGGCGCTATCGACGTTATGGTCATTGACTCCGTTGCCGCGCTTGTTCCGCGTTCCGAAATCGAGGGCGAAATGGGCGATTCACACGTCGGCGCACACGCGCGCCTTATGTCCCAGGCGTTAAGAAAGCTTGCCGGCGCGTGCTCCAAAACAAATACTATTATTATTTTCATCAACCAGCTTCGTGAAAAAATCGGCGTTATGTACGGCAACCCCGAAACAACGACCGGCGGCCGCGCGCTCAAATTCTACGCGTCAATACGCATAGACGTGCGCCGCGTTGAGCAGATAAAGCTCCCCGGCAACGAGGTTATCGGCAACAGAACAAAGGCAAAAATCGTTAAAAACAAGGTTGCTCCTCCGTTCAAAGAGGCTGAATTTGACATCATGTACGGCAAGGGCGTTTCAAAATCGGGCGAAATTCTCGACCTCGCAACGAAGCTTGACATCGTTCAGAAAAGCGGCGCATGGTTCTCATACAACGGCGACCGCCTCGGCCAGGGCAGAGATAACGTCAAGCGTCTGTTTGAGGAAGAGCCCGAACTCGCAGGCGAAATTGAGCAGAAAGTGCTTGAAAATCTTTCAACGCTTTCAAAAATCCAGTCAAATTCCGCACCCGCAGCACCCGCGGCAAAAATCCCCGCGGCTCCCGCTATGGGCATAAACCTTGATATCAGTGTGGATGACGACGAATAATGAAAATCACCGCCAAACAGGGCAATAACGGTAAAATACATATAAGTGTTGACGGCGAATATCTTACCACGGTTGACAGCAATTACTGGTTCAGCTGCGGTTACGTTTCCGGCGACGAAATAGATGCTCAGGAGCTTGCTGCGTTTAAGCGCGCGGCAGGCTCCCGTCGTGCTTTTAATGCGGGTGCGGACCTTCTGGCGCGGCGCGAGCACAGCAAAAAGGAGCTTCGCGCAAAGCTTTTAAAAAAGTTTTCACCCGAAGAATGTGAAGAAGCGGTGGAACGTCTTTGCGAACTCGGGCTTGTTGACGACGGCAGGTTTGCGTCAATGTACGCGCGCGAACTGTATGAAAGAAAGGGTATGGGCAGGCGCAGAATAAAGTATGAGCTTGCGCTCAAAGGCATCGGAAACGACGATGCCGATGCGGTTCTTGACGAAATTTTCGCCGATGATGAAAACAATATTCAAAGAATAGTTGATATTATTGAAAAAAAATATTATAATATTGAATCAGATGAAAAAGTCCGCCGCAGGGCTGTTGCCGCTTTGCAGAGGCTCGGCTATTCATACGGTGAAATCAGGCAGGCAGTCAGGGCTTTTTCGGAAAATATTGATTTTGAGGACGGTTATGACTTATGAGTATTTCGGTTGGGCTTATTTCGCTCGGATGCGCCAAAAATCAGATAGACGCGGAACATATCCTCGCTTCTCTTGACGAGGCGGGTATAGAGATAGTTGATTACGTTGACGGATGCGACGCGGTAATCATAAACACCTGCGCTTTTATCGACGACGCAAAAAAAGAAGCGATTGAAAATATACTTGACATGGTCGAGATGAAAAACGAAGGCGTTATCGGCAGAATAATCGTTACCGGCTGCCTTGCGCAGAGGTACAAGGATGAAATACTCAGCGAAATTCCCGAAGTTGACGCGGCCGTCGGCATCGGCGCCAACGGCGATATTGTCGATATTGTAAAAAAGACCGTTGAAGGCGGGCAGACTGCTGTTTTTCCGCCCGTTTGCGACCTGCCGCTTGACGCTCAGCGCATACTTACCACCCCGTCTTACTGGGCTTATATCAAAATAGCCGACGGCTGTTCAAACTGCTGCACATACTGCAAAATCCCGTCTATCAGGGGCGCAATGCGAAGCCGCACTGTTGAAAGCATAGTTGAAGAAGCGCGCCAGCTCGCCGAGCTCGGCGTTAAGGAGCTTATCGTCATCGCGCAGGACACAACTGCATACGGAATCGACCTTTACGGCGAATACAGGCTGCCGGAACTGCTCAATAAGCTTTCGGAAATCGACGGAATCGAATGGATCCGCCTGCTTTACTGCTACCCCGACAAGCTTACTGACGAGCTTATCGACACAATGGCTCAGAATAAAAAAATCCTTCACTATATCGACCTTCCGCTTCAGCACTGCAGCAATAAGATACTTGCCGCAATGAACAGAAAAGGCACAAAGGAAGAAATCGTTTCCGTCATAAACAAACTCAGGCAGAAAATGCCGGACGTCGTTATCCGCACCACGTTCATAACCGGATTCCCCGGCGAGAGCGAGGATGAGTTTGAAGAACTGAACGTTTTCATCAATGAAATGGAATTTGACCGCATGGGCTGCTTTGCTTTTTCCGCGCAGGACGGCACTGCCGCCGCTGAGATGGACGGTCAGGTCGAGGAAGACGTCAAAGTCCGCAGGGGCGAGATCCTCATGGACGACCAGTATCTTATCATGCAGGAAAAGAACAATTCCAGAATAGGCAGCGAATACGACGTGCTCGTTGAAGGGTACGACGCTTATACAGACACTTATTTCGGCAGAACGTATATGGACGCGCCGGAAATTGACGGCACCGTTCATTTCTCCGCAAAAGGGGATTACGATGAGGGCGACTTTGTAAAGGTTGAAATCCTCGGCGTGAATGAATACGACCTTGTCGGAAAAGCGGTTGAATAATATGAACACACCGAATAAAATCACCGTTTTCAGAATAATACTTGTGCCCGTGTTCCTGCTGTGCTTCACGGTTAATATTCCGTACCGCTATTTTGTTTCGCTGGCGGTTTTCGCGCTCGCGAGCATTACGGACGCCGTTGACGGTCATCTTGCCAGGAAGCGCAGTCAGATTACGGATTTCGGCAAATTCCTTGACCCGGTGGCAGATAAAATGCTTGTCACCGCGGGTCTTGTCGCGTTTATGAGCGAAGGGCTGTGCAACGTGTGGATAGTTATGGTTATTCTCATCAGGGAATTTCTTATTTCATCTTTCAGGATGATCTCTGCGGCGCAGGGCGTTGTTATTTCCGCCAATATTTTCGGCAAAATAAAGACCGTTGTGCAGATGGTATCTTTTTTTGTGATACTGCTTCTGCTCGGCATCGGCACGCTCGTCACGCTGCCGTTTAAAATTTCGGTCGTTTCAAATATTTTGCTCGGAACGTCTGCCGTTATCGGCGTTGTTTCGGCAGTGATATACTTTAAAAACGGGCTGAAGCTGATAGATTTTACAAAATAAAGCATCCGAAAGGCTGTAAAAGATGAAAATTTTAAAAGTGCTGATAAAAATATTGTGTTTTGTTTTAATTGTCGCCGCAGTATCGGCGGCAGTGTTTTTCCGCCCGAATTCAGCCGTTGAATTCAGCGGAGAAGTAAAAAACACTTATAAAGATGACGCCGGGGATATTCCCGGCGGAAAATACAAAAGAATAGCATCTGCGGGTTTTTCAGAGCTTTATTTCAGCGAGTCCGACGCTTCCGTTGCGGTTAAAGATACGTCGGCGGGCAAGCTGTGGTATTCGTCTTACAAAAGCACGGACTGCGATTTTATTCTCGGCATAAGAACTTCAGATTCGGAATACGTCTTTACGTCCGCACGGTGTGTAAAAAACGGCGATTTCAAATCCGAAACACACGAAAACGGCGTCAGCGTGGAATACAGCGTAACGAGTGACGCCGGCAGCGGCGAAGACGCCCTGAAATTCAAAGTTGTTGTCGATTACGCGCTCAGGGACGGCAATCTTTTTGTAAAAGCCGACGTTGAGCAGGATGGTTCCGTCAGCGCGGCGGTGACTTCTTTGAGCGTTCTGCCGTTTTTCGGCGCGTTTGAAAATCCGTCGGATGACGACTACGTTGTTCTGCCGGACGGCTGCGGCGCCGCGGTTTATCCTGGTTTTACAGACAAGCCTGCCGATTACGCCTGCAGGGTTTACGGCGCAGATTTATCTTATGAAAAAAACGACTGCGCACGCGCTCTTTTCGGCGCTTTCGGAATAAAATATAAAGACAGCGCATTCGCCGCAATAATCAACAGGGGCGAAGAGTACGCGACAATAAAATCGCACTGCGACAAAAATTCACAGAGCTTCGTTTATGCCGATTTCTGCTTTGACGGCATTTATGAAGAAGGAGGAAAGGCTTACGCCGTTTTCGGAGCGCAAAGAAGCGTTGAAATCTGCTATAAATTCCTCTCATCGGAAAACGCGTCATATTCCGACATCGCCTCATCGTGCAGGGAGCAGTTTATCAGAAGCGGCCTGCTTCCTACCTCGTCGGTAAAAAGTTCCGATAATACGCCCGTGTTCCTTACGCTCAGCGGCGCCTATAAATCCGGCACTTATATCCCCGGGTACGAAAAGCTCACCACTTTTGCGCAGGGGCTTGATATAATTAAAAGAGTCAAGTCAAAAGGCATCGACAATATTTCCGTCAGGTACAAAAACGCTTTTGCCGTCAACTCTTCATTTGCCGCGTCCGCTCTGGGCGGAAAAAAAGCTTTGAAAGAGCTGACGGACTACACGTCGTCGCTGAACGTTCCGCTTTATTTTGACGTGAACGTCTGCACGTTTATGAGCCGCTTCGGCGATTACACGCTTTTCGGGGCCAAGCGCGCCGATAAATCGACTTACAGCCTTATTACCGACCTCGGCATTGACGGCATGGGAGAAATGGGCTTAAAATACAGGTTCAGAACGGCTGACGGAACAGGCAGATTCGTTTCGGGACTTATTGACAACGCCAAAAAATACAATATCACCGGTCTTTGCGTAAACGACGCCGGCAGATATTTGTGCTCCGACTTTTCAAAAAAAGCGGCTCAGCGCAGCAGTATGAAAGAATTTATCGCCGCGCAGCTTCCCGCTATGCAGAATCTCGGCGGCATCTGCGTTGAAAACGGCAATATCTACACTGTTAAAAACGCTTCGGCTGTTATAAACATACCGATGTCAACTTATTATGAGCAGTCCGATTCTTACAAAAGAATACCGTTTGTTCAGACGGTTTACCACGGTATGACCGTTCTTGCAGGCGAGCCGATAAACGCCAAGCAGAATATTCACCTTGAATCGCTCAGGTGTATAGAATACGGCGTCTGCCCTGATTTTTCAGCCGTATTTTCGGGCACGGAAAACCCCGCCGTGCTTATTAAAAACGCCGCTGACATCATCGTTAAAGAGTACGGTTTTATTTCCGACGCGCTGAATTCGCTTGAGGGCGAAAGAATAACGGATCATTCCGCAGTTAAAGAAAACGTTTACTGCACGACTTTCAGCAGCGGCACAAGAATTTACGTAAACTACAACAAGCAAAAAGCCGTTGTAAACGGTCTTACTGTCCAGGGCAATTCCTATCTCAAAATAAAATAAATTGCCGTTTTTGAATTATTGTATTACAGAACTTGAAAATCAGCCCTGTTTGTGGTATATTTATTTTATTAAAACGGAAAGAGGTTTGGTTATGAAAATTAAAAGATTTATTGTAAAAACCATGTGCGTTGTATTAAGCGCAGTTCTTGCGGGCTCTGCCGCGGTCTGCTTTTCTTCCGCCGCGCAGGACAGCTTTACAATCACCAATCCGTATTCGGATATTAACTGGAGCAGCGTAAATCAGTACAAAACGGCGCTTCACACCCATACCAATGCGTCAGACGGCGGCATAACGCTCAGACAGTCGCTTGAACGCCATTATGAAACCGGGTTTGACATCGTTGCAATCACCGACCACGGCACAGTTGACTACGGATGGAAAGAAAAACCGTCGTCCGCTTTTATGCACACCGCGCTTAAAATAGTCGGCAGAAACAAGGGCGAGCTTGATTACCTCGGCGACAGCGGCACGTTTGAAAAAGGCATGAGCTACACCATGACCACCAGAGGCGATGACGATTATCTTATCACCGGCGACGGCAGAGAGATAATGCGTATTCCCTACGGCATTGAGCAGAACGCTATTTCCGTAAACGCCCACGTAAACAGCTGGTTTGCCGATTTCCACAGGAACATTCCCAACGATTATCAGGACGCTGTGCGCGGAGTGGAGAAAAAAGGCGGTCTGTGCGTTATCAATCACCCAGGCGAGTATTCAAACGCGCGCTACGAGCTTTATCAGAAGGACGCGTACAACCTTAACAACGCTTCATACAAATATCTCTTCCAGAAATTCTACGGCATTATAGACAAGTACGACTCCTGCATCGGTATCGACATAAACAGCAAGGGCGACGACCGCACCAGGTACGAAAGAAAGCTTTGGGATCTGATGCTTGCAAAAGCGGCTGAATCGGGCAAAACCGTTCTGGCAATAGCTTCGAGCGACGCGCACCAGCTTGATAAAATAGACACGGGCAGCACGTTCGTTTTAGCGCAGGAAAAAACGTCAGCGGCGCTCAAATCCGCTCTTAAAAAAGGCGAGTTCTTCCCGTACAGCACTTGTATCTGCAATTATGACGAGCTTGTTCAGATAGCCGCCGGAATAAAAGATATTTACGGTGAAACAGAGCTTTATACAGAGCTTTGCGAAATTATCGCAAAATATGACGCGGAGCGTGACAAGCTTGCAAAAACGGGCAAGCGCAGCAACGTCGGCGAAAGGTACAAAGCCATTGACGACGACGGATATTTCAACCGCGGCGCAAGACCGATGATTAAATCAATTACCGTTGACGACAGCAGAAACACCATCAGAATCGATTCTAAAGACGCGCTGCTTGTCCGCTGGATTTCTGACGGCAAAGTGATTTCCACCGCAAAAGCAGGCAAAAGCATAATAGATCTTGACGATTATGCGGACGAGCTCGGCGGCTACGTCAGAGCCGAAGTCTTCGGCGAGGGCGGTATTATATACACCCAGAGCTTTACTCTGAACGCTCAGGAAAAACAGCCGCAGAAAGTTCATTTTCTCAATCTCGGCGTCCTTGACGTAATCATTCCGGATATAAACAATTACGCCGCTCTTCTCATCAGGGCTATCAAGGGACTTTTCACAAAATAATAATGAATTATATTTCGCTCCCTGATTCAAAATCGGGGAGTTTTTTTTGCTTTATTGTCTTTACATCTTTTCAAATCGGTGATATATTATTTCAGAAAGGATGTAACCGATGGAAAAAAAGAAGTTTTTGCAGGGCGTCCGTGACGGATTGCCCATCGGGCTCGGTTATCTTGCCGTGGGATTCAGTATCGGCATAGCCTGCCACAGAATCGGGCTCAACGTTTTCCAGAGCTTTCTGATAAGCTTTCTGAACAACGCTTCGGCGGGCGAGTACGCCGGCATGAAGGTTATGGAAGAGGACGCGGGCATCATATCAATGATAATTATGACGCTCATTGTCAACGGCAGGTATCTGCTTATGTCCTGCGCTCTGAGCCAGAAACTGCCGCAGAGCATGCCGCTTATTTTCAGGATGATCATCGGCTTCGACGTGACCGACGAGATGTTCGGCATTTCGATAGCTCAGCCTGGGTACCTTAACGAATGGTATTTTATCGGCGCCATGTGTATGGCGATACCGGGCTGGAGCGCCGGCGCGGTTTTCGGCGTTATGCTTGGCAACATAATGTCCGCAAGGCTTGTCAGCGCGTTTTCGATAATGCTTTTCGGCATGTTTATCGCAATCATTATCCCCGTCGGCAAGGCGGATAAAAAAGTGCTGCTGTGTATTGTTGTCAGCTTCATCGCAAGCTTTGCTTTCAGCAGGCTTTCAACGCTTTCAAGCGGGCTGCAGACGATTATTTTAACGATTGTTATCTCTGCTGCCGCCGCGCTTATCTTCCCCAAAAAGGAGGAGGATGAGCAATGAAAGCATATATTTACATCGGCGTAATGGCGCTTACGACTTATATCATCAGGCTTCTGCCGCTGACGCTTATAAAAAAGCCGATCAAAAATCAGTTTATCCGCTCGTTTTTATATTACGTTCCGTACGTTACGCTCGCGGTTATGACTTTCCCCGCGATTATGGAAGCCACGCAGACTCCGATAGCAGGCATTGCCGCGTTTGCCGCAGGGCTGATTTTCGCATGGTTAGGCGTCGGACTTTTCCCGGTAGCCGTAATATGCTGCGCGGTGGTTTTTGCAATAGAGTGGTTTTTGGTTTAAAAATGTTGTAATTTCATTTTACTTGTGCTAAAATTCAGATTGAAAGGAATGATTTTTATGCTTAACGTATTCAACAAAATTATAACGGCGGTGCTCGTACCGTTATTCATGCTCCCGGTTTCTCCGGTGCTTCTTATCAAAAAGATAATATATAAACCGTTTGATCTTACCTCGCTTTCCGAATCGGGGAATGATTATCTGGCTGATGAGCTTCATATCACGGCTCACAGGGGAGTTACCGCTGTTGCGCCCGAAAATACCATTCCCGCTTATGAGGAATCTGTGCGCCTCGGTTATTATTCCGCGGAATGCGACATCAGGCTCACAAGCGATAACGTTTGGGTGCTTGCTCACAACTCGGATCTTAACAGCCACATGTGGCAGCTCGGCGAGGTTGAGGAAACGGATTTTGACACGCTGCGCACTTTCTCATACAAAAACGGCACCAATTTCTGGAAATACAAGGATCTTAAAATGCCGACTCTCGACGAATTTCTTGACGTTTTCGTCGGCAGCGAAACACGCCCGCAGATAGAAATTAAGACCGAAAACTACGACAGACTTTACACCGTAGTTGACGCCGTAAAAGCAAAAGGACTTGAAAAAACGGCGATTATTATCACGTTTGACCTTGAACAGCTCAAGGTTATCCACGATTACGACAGCAGCATAGAACTGTGGTATCTCGTTGACGAAGTTACGCAGAAAGAGATCGACGAAGCAAGGTCGATAGGCGATAACGTATGGCTTTCCGCTAATTTTGAAAAGAACGACGCCGACAGCATCAAGCTTGCGGTTGACAATAAAATCGGCGTGTCATACTGGACGGTTGACACCGTTGAAGACGCAAAAATGCTCTATGATATGGGCGTAAGATACATCGAAACAGACCGCCTTTGCAAATAACGTCAGCCGTTTATCTGAAAAAACACATAGCAGAAAAAATGAAAAAAGCCTTGAAACTCAAATGTTTCAGGGCTTTTTTTTAAAGCTGTAATCATCATTTTATTATGGTAAAATGCAAATTT
>JAEEGI010024637.1_pt1 | contig 11719 bp, 7 predicted proteins | sample 8958751 | NCBI WGS metagenome assembly JAEEGI01 (sample SAMN16246545, study PRJNA631951) | gut metagenome | biome: gut microbiome; feature: rumen; material: KS-attached | host: Bos | place: Iran: Karaj | collected 2018-10 | reverse complement strand
TAAAAATAAATTATTATAATAAAAATCAAATAATTTTTATCTAATTGTCAGATTTTAAGATTTAAATTTAATTTAATTAAAAAAGTTAAATACAAAAAAAGGAAAAAAAATAAATTTTTATATAACGGAGTTGGAAAAAAAAAATGGAGAAAGGTAAAAGTAAAATAAGCTTACTTTTAGAAAGAATCAATCCCAAAGAAAAACCAGAATTAGAAAATAAAACAGAAAACAATAATAATTACCAAATAAATAATTCTTCAAATAATACATTATCATATAAATCAACATATCATTCTTCAATGAAATTAGGACATTCAAACAATATGAATAAAAAAATAGAATTATATATATATTATACATTATGCGAAATTATATATAAAAAAATAAAAATAATAATAAATGAAAATTACAGTATAAGTTCAATGATATCTTATACTATTGATAAAATTAATGAAAAATTAATTGTTAATGGAGGTTTTAAAATAAATGATAATGAAAATTTATATGAAATTAGATATGCTAAAAAAGATGGTTCTCCTAATTATAATAAACCCTTTATTTCTAAATGTTATTCTGTTAAAGATTTTCCTGGAAAAAAATTAACTCTTTGCTTGAAAAAACAAAATTTTTTAAAAGATGATTTTTATAAAAAACAAATCCAAAATAACTTAGTTTTAGCTTTTGATAATTATTTTTTTGAATAATTATTTTTAAATTCTTTTACTGCTGATTATAAATAGTTTTTCAGTAATGATGATATTTATAGATAAAATAGCTTTAATCTTATATAAATATAAAGTATTTATTAAAAAAAATTAAAAATATTATTTTTTATGTAAATATTAAAATATTAAATATATACAAATTGAAAATATATAAATTTAAATTTTTAATCAGAAGAAGAATAAATTTGCCCATTAATTAATTTTTTAACTTGTTCAGTAGTATTTAAATCTTCATTTGAATAATTATTTTCAGCATTATTATTAATTTGAGAATTTTGAAAAGAAATTCTTTCATTTACACTTGGTAATTCAATAGAATTTTTTTCTAAATTTTTATTATTATTCTTATTCTTATTTAAATCAAACATATCATCTTCATAATCAAATCTTTCATAAGTTCCAGTTTTTCTTAATCTATTTAAATCTATTGAATAAGCAGAATTTATTCCTGATAATTTTGTACTTGGATCAATATTTTTAGATAATTGAGTTATTTCATCTAATTTTTTAAATAAATCTGTGAAATCTCTTCTTTCATTTATATCCATTTCATTTTGATTTATTTTCACTATTTCTTTATTCTTATTAATATTTTCATTTCCATCAATTGGAATAAAAGAAGATTTTTGTTCTAAACTTCCACTCATTAAATTATTTATTATATTTTCATTATCCTTATTTTCTTCATTCATTTCTTCATTAATATTTTCATTGTTAATCTTACTATCATTATCATTATTAATATTATTATTATTATTATTATTATTATTATTATTATTATTATTAATATTATTATTATTGATTTGAAAATGATTTTGAGGGAATTTATTAGTGAAACCATCATTAACAACAAAATCAGAAGTAGAATGTAAATTTACATTTGGATAAATAGAATCAGGATTTTCTCTATTAGTTCCAAAATAAGAAGGAATTGGAATTTTTAAATCTTGAGGATTAATTTGAAAATTAGAAGGTTCATCAATTTTTCCTAAAATATAATCAACCATATTTTTTTGTTGAATTAATTCTTGAGCATGTTTATTTCTTTTTTCTTGATATTCATAATTTCTTTCTAAATTATTTTCAGGGTCAGCATTTAATAAAATTTGAGTAAAAGGAGAATAATTTTTTTGATAATCTAAATTTATTTTTTTCATTTGTTCATCAATTTCTTTATTTAAATTTGAATTAATAGTACCAAATTCACTTTCAATAAATTTTTTAAATTCTTCTTGTTGTTTTAATTCTTCATTAGGAGAAAATAAATTTATTTCATTTTTATTTTCTTCTTCAATAAAATTATCAGGAATTTCATTTATAATTGAATAAGAATTATTAAAATTAGTATAATGAGTTTTTTCTGGATTTAAATGTGATTCACCATAAGCCATTTGTAATTTTTTATTTAAATTATGTTTTCTTTTTATTTCTTGTTGTTCATGTTGTTTTTTTTTTAATTTTAAATATTCTTCATATTTTATTTCTTCTTGTCTATCTAATTCTTCATTTTTTTTCTTCTCTTCTTCATCTCTTTGCTTCTTTTCTGATATTTGCTTTAAAAGTTCATTTTTAAATTCTTCCTTTTTTATCTCATTTTGTCTTTTTATCATATCCATATCTGGTTCTTTACTTTCTGGATTTATATTATTAAAAATACTTTCTTTTGAAATTTGAGGAGTTTTTTTTTTCGATTCTATATTATTCATATTATTATTGTTTATTATATTTTGACCATTTAATATTATGTTATTTTTATTATTTATTTTATTATAGTTTAAGGTATTATTTAAATTTTGATTCATTCCATTTTGAAATTGATAAGGATTAAAAATTGGAAGTGGCATTAAATATGGATATTGTTGCGTCATATAAGGATTATTATTATAATAATTATTGTTGAAATTATTATAATTATTTGCAAAATTATTAAAATTATTATTATACCAATTATTATCAGTTTTATTATTTTCATATTGGAAACTATTATTAAAATTCCCTTGCATAAAATCCATATTATCATTATTATAATTAACCAGTGGATTAGTTTGATAAAAATAATTATTTCCTTGATTATAATTGATAAAGTTGTTGGGGTCATTATTAAAATAATTTCCTTGATAAAATCTTGGATCTCTATGAAAAAAGTTAGGAGTACTTAATTGATGATTCATAAAAACATTATTATCTCCTTTAGAAAATTCTTCAGGATTTAATCTATCAATATTTCCATCAGCAATTGTTTTCCTTTTAGAAATAACTTGACCTGCCTTATCTCTTAATGGAGCTCCTCCTCCTGGTTTCCCAAATACATTTCCAAAAATCCATTCATCATTATTGTTTCTATCCTCTAATTTTTTTCTATATGAATCTAATCTTATTATTGGATTTGAATATATATTTTGAACTGACGTTTCCATTTTTTTTTAATTTTTTTTATTATTTTTAAATATGATTTGTAATCAGGAACCAAATGAAAGTAATGTATCTAGTGAAAATAATACTATTATTATTAATGATAATTGTATTCCTGATGAAAATGAAATAAATTATCAGATTACTTTATATAGGATTAATAAAGATATGAAAAATAAGAAAAAAGAAGAAGAAGATGAAAGAAATTTATTAAAAAATCAAAATATAGATTTTGAAATAAATTTCGATGAAATATGTAAAAACAATCCTGCAATTTTAGCTTTGATTTCATCTCAAAAAAATGATAATTCAATTAATTTAATTCCAGATATAATAACTTTAATAAAAACAAATGATAAATATAAAAATTATCCAAATGATAAATTATCTCAAAAACTAGTTTTATATATAAATAGTTTAAAAAAGAAAAGGCCTTTAGAAATAACAGATATAAAAATAAATGATATAGAAAATAATGGAATAGAATTAAATAATAATAATGAAATAAATGAAAAATTATCTTTAATTCCAGAAAATGAAAATGTATATGAAAGATTATATAACAGAAGAAAAAAATTTAAATTAGAAATTAATGAATCCAAATCAGAAAAAAATGATTCTTTTTCTAAAGGAAGTATCCCTAAAAAAACTTTAGAATATTTAAATAAATTATCAGCTAATGAAACTTATATAAGAAATAAAACTCCAAATAATCAAATTAAAAAAATAGAAATTAAATCAAATTCCAAATCAAATTATATAATATATAATAAATATAAAAATCAATTTGAAAAAGAAATTGAAGAATTAAATAAAAATAATCTCATTAAAAATTCAGATAGATTAAGTTATGATGAATTTATTTTATTTATGAAAAAATTAGGTTTTGTCAGAGAAAAAAATTATGATAATGAAGTTTTATTATTAAATAAATTATTTAGTGTTTTATCAAATAATTACAAAACAAATATAATTTCAACAAATAATTTATTTATTTTTACTCTTTCGATTTTAAATATAAGTGAATGTTATAAAAATGAAAAAATAATTGTTAATCAAAATCATAAAAGAAGTTTAAGTTTATCAAGTACTTCATCTTCTTCAACAAGAAATAAAGGAAATTTATTATTTAAATTTCCAACTTTAAAATTAAATCCTATTCAATCTAAAAAAATATTTAAAGAATATATGTCTTTAAATTACAATTGGAAAAATAATATATTAAATAATAATAATCCAAATATTTTAAATAACAACATATTAGAAAATAATGAAAGTAAAAAATTAAAAAATTCAAATTCAAATAAAATAATAAAAATAAATAGAAATCATTTTTTAAAATCACATTTAAAAACAGAAGATGCAACATATCATCCAAAAACAAATATAAAATATAATAAGAATATAAAAGGAAATTTATTTACTCATATTGCTCAAAATAATAATAGAAAAATATTAAATAATGCAATATTATATAAAGAAAGAGAAAGAATGGAAAAAAAAGAATGTACTTTTAAACCAAAAATTATTAAATACAATAATAATAATAATCCTATTAAAAGTAAATATAATAAATCTTTCATTTCTGTTTCTCATTCAAATAAAACAAATGATGAAATTGAATTTGAAAATAATTTTAAAGAATATACTTTTAAACCTGATATGAGTTTAAGCAAAAATTATTCTAAAAAACATTATTCTTTTAAAAGAAAAAAAAGTAATAATTCTTCTATTTTAAATACTACTAATTCAATTAAAAATGAAGATAATGAAAATAAATATATTGAAAGATTAGAAAATGGAAGAAAAGAAAGGGAAATGATTCGTTCTAAAAAAATGTTAAGAAATTATAGTTATGATTGCTTTAAAAAGAATAATTTTAATGAAATTAAATATTCTAAAAATAAAATTAAATTTGATAATTCTATGATTAATGAAAAAGGAGTTAAACCTTTATTTGTTTTAGATGTTAATTTAAATGATAATCAAAAAAAAAGAATTTTAATTTATAAGGAACAAAATGTTGATGAAACTGTTCAAGCATTTGTTAAAGAAAATAACATTGATGAAAAATATTTTAAATTTATTAAAAATTTAATCATAAAAGAAATGAAGAAATTTAAATAATAAATATAAATAAACTTTTTTATTTTTTTTTTAACGTAAATATAAGATTTAAATATATTTTTTTATATTTAATTAAATATTTCAAAAATGGAAAAAAAAGAAAAAATATTAAATGAAAAACATATAATAAATGAATATAAAAGATTTATAAAATCAAAAATTGAAAATGGTACTTTGACTTTAAATACAACATATACTGAATTTTCAGATGAAAATGAAGATAAAGAAATATTTAAATTAACTCCAGAATTAGAGAGAAAATTTATATTTGATGAAGTGAAATTAAGATTAAAAAAAATATATGAAGAACATAAACAACAAAAAGAAATTAATTATTTAAATTTCATAGAAAAAAATTTTCCTGTAAATTTAATAACAAATAAAACAAAAGATGATGAAATAAAAAATATATTAAAAAAACAACCAGAATATTTATCAATAGCATCAAAAACAGAAAGAAATAAATTAATAAATGATTATTTAACAAAAGTAAAAAAATTAAAACAATATTCAAATAATATAAATGATAATCTTTCTAGTTTAGAAAATAATTATAACAAAATTCAATTTTCAAATTTATTAAATATAAAAATAAAGACTGAAATATCATATGAAGAAGCAATGAATAGATTAAAAAAAGAGGAAGAATATAATTTATTAAAAGAAGAAGAAAAAATAGAAATATATAAAGATTTTTTATTTAATTTAAGAGAAAAACATAAAGAAGAATATTTAAAATTATTAGAAGAAAAAATAGGATATGATCAAGATTTAAATTGGGCTGATGTTCAACATTTATTACAATCAGATGTTAGATTTAGAAATGTTCAAGAAAAAGAAAGAGAAAATATATTTACTAAATATCATGAAAATATATATAATAGAATTTTAAGTGATTTTGAATCTTTAGTTAATGAAAGAAGTGATTTAATTAATAAAGATACTAAATTAGATGGAAAAGAATATGATAATTTAATTAATATTTTAAAAAATGATGATAGATGTATTAGAATTGAAAAATTTCCTGATAAAAGAGATAAAATTATTAGAAATAAAGTTAAAGAAATGAGATTTAAGTTTAATCAAGATAATAATAAAAAGAAAAAAAATACATTTTTCAATGGAAAAAAAAGAGATAGAGATTTAAATCAACCTTGGGAAAAAGGTCATGTTATTGGATAATTCTTATATTCTTTATATAACCAAATAAAATAAAATATTATAATTTTTGCTTATTGAATATTTTAAATATATAATGAATTAAATAATATATTTATTCAAAAAAATATCATAATATTCTATAGAAGATAATTCTTTTAAAAAAATAAGAGAAATTATAATTTATTATCTTAGAAAATTGATAATCAATAAAAAAATAAATTTTATATTTTCAAAACTTCATCAATAATAAAATTCATTTCTTGATGAGAATTTTTAAAATTATTAAGTAAATTAATTAATTCATTATTTTCATTTTTGCATAATTTTAACTCTTCTCTTAAAATATCTTTTTTTCTAGGTTTAAATTTATTACTAGAAAAATCTTCAATCATTTTGGAACTTTCTTGATATTGTTTACTTTTACAAAATAAATTATTACTATTAATTTTTCCTCTTAAATATTCATTTCTTAAATCAAAGGCATTATTTTTATAATTAACACTATCAAAATTTAATTGATTAATATTATCATTTATTTCATCAACTGCATTTTTTGTAGAAGCAATTTTATTATTATATTCTTTTTTCTTTTTATTAATTTTATTAATTTGTTCCATTAAATTATTTATTTCTTTATTTTTATTTGTATTTCCTTTAATTTTATTAAAATTATTTTTATTTTCATTAACAGGATATTTAACTTTTAAAAAATCTCTTCTTTGAATATTTTTTTCCATATTTTTAATAATATTTTCTTGTTCATTAACTAATTTACTATAAATCAGTTTTTGTTTATTAATATAATTCTTCATTTCATCAATTTCTTTTTTTCCATTTTCAGGTTTAATTATTTTTTGTAATTGATCTTGTAATTCTATTTTTTTTTCCCATAAACTTATTTGTCTTTCAGCTTCTATAATTTGAGATAATAAATCTACTTTTTCTTCATTCATAACTTCAATTTCCATTTCTAATTTAACTGATTCATTTTCTAAATTTGTTAATTTTTCTTTAAATTTTATATTTATATCAAAAATTTGTTTTTCTAAATTTTCATTTATATTTATATTTTTTTCATATAATTTTGTAAATTTATTCATTTGATTATCTCTTAATTGTTTTATTGAATATTCTATTTCTTTTATTTCTTTTTCATGAATATTATATTTTTCATTTAATTTCATTTTTTTTCTATCTAAAGTTAATTTCTTACTTCTTTTATCAATTAATTCTTCAGTTAAATCATTTAAAATATTTTCTTTTTTAATTAAATTTTGTTTTTTCATTAACCAATCAGATTCTTTAATTCTTATTTCTTTTCTTAAATTTTTTATTTTTTTTTGTAATTTATTAATTGCAATTTCAAATTCTCCTTCATCATCATTTTTTCTATTTTTCATTAATTCACTATAAATTTTATTTAAATGTTCCATTTCAGTTTCTTTTTTTTCTATATTTTTTTGTGTATTTTTTATTTTTAAATCTTTCTTATTATAATCATCTTCTAATTTATTCATTTCATCATTAATTAAATCAATTTTATTTTTTAATTTCATATTCTCAGATTCAATATTTAATTTATCTATTTGAATTCTTATTATTTCATTTGATTTTTTGATTCTTTTTCTACTAATAAATCAAATATTTCTTTATTTATATTTTGATTCTGTTTTGATAAATTATTTCCTTGTTTTATATTTTTCTCTTTATCTGATAAAAATATTAAATTTTCTTCTTGTAATTTTTTTGCTTCATTAAATAATTTTACTTTATTCTTATTTATTATTTCTAATTCATTATCTAAACTATTTTGAATTTTTAATAAATTATCTATTTCATTTTTTACTTTTTTTATTGAATTATCAACAAAAACTCTTTTTTCTAATATTTTATCTTTATTTTCTTCCATTTCTTTCATATTATTTTCCATAAATAATAATTTTTTTTTTAATTGTCTTAAATTATCTTCTAATTCATTATTTTTAATATTTTCATTCCTAATTAAATTTTTATATCCATTAATTTCACTATTTATTTTTATTCTTTCATCTTCTTGTTTTTCAATATTTTGAATAACAATAACTTTAGCATTGTCTTTTAAACTTAAATTATAAATTGCATTATCTAAATCTTTAATTAATTGTTTTTTTTTTTCCATAATTTTCTTTATTTCTTCATCAGCTTCACTTAAATTTAATTTTGCTTCTTTTGTTTCATTTTCTTGACTTTTAATTTGTGCATTATATATTAATTTTTTTTCTGTTAAATTCTTTAATCTCATTTCTAATACATCAATAAAAAAATCTTGTTCTTTTTTTTTCTTTTCTTGTTTAATTATATTTTCTTCTGTTTTATTTGTTGCATTTTTAGTTATTTTTATATCACTTTTAACTTGTAAATGATATTTTTCAACATATTTAATCATTGAGTTTATTTGATTTAAATCTTCATTTGATTCAAAAACTAATTTTTCTTGTTCTTTTACATTTTGAAATTTATTATTATAAACTTTTATTTCTTCAGTTAATTTCTCGGTTTCAATTTTTGTTTCTTCTTCTAATGCTTTTAATTTAGTATATTCTTCATTAAAATTATTTTCTATTAATGCAAATCTTTGTTGTAAATCATATAAAGAAATTCCTATTTCTTCTCTTTCTTTTTTTAATTTTTTGGAATCATTATTTTTTTCCTTAAATAACAAACGAAGTTTCTCTTCTTCTGTTTTTAATTGATTTTCTAAAGAAATTTGATATCTTCTTAAATAAGGATGTTCAGGAGGAAGATTTGCTATATTTACATTTTCTTCTGAATCATTGTTTGATATGTTGTTTTCTTCTAAGTTTTCATTCATTATATTTGAAATGTCATTTTCATTATTATTATTATTTGAATCATCATCCATTTTAAAACAAAATTTATATTTTTTTTAATAAATTTTTATATTATTTAAAAATTTGATTTCTCAAAAAAAATGAATTATATTTAAAAATAAAAAAATATTATTAGAAAAAGATGATTTACAAAGAAATTTATTATATTTAACAGCAAGAAATGATTTTTTTAATATTTGATTTTTTATTAAAAAATGGAATAAATATTAATGAACCTCAAAAAGATGGAAGTACATCATTACATGGAGCTGCTTTTTATAATCAAGAAATTATTGTTCAATTGTTCCTTGAATATGGAGCAAAACAAATATAAAAAAAAATTTTAATGCTTTAGTATCTGATGATGCTAGATCATTAATAATTAAAAATAGCATTTTAATAGTCAAAATGATCAAATATCAATATTATCAAATTATTTCGTCAATAAAAAATTAGTAAAAAAATTAATATTAATAAAATACAAAAACAGAATTATAGGAAAGAAAATAATGAGAAGTGAATATCTTTTACCTTCTAATAGAAATTATATAAAAGAAAAATGAGAACCATCATCATGGAACAAAATTTCATCTATAGAATCAATTTTGACTATGGTTAAATACCTTCTTGGATCAAAATTAGGAAATGGAGTTAAATTAAAAACTCCACCAGGTCATATACTTTTAAATTTGAAATAGATGGATATAAAAATTGGTCAAAAGCAATTTTTGTTAGTCCTAGTATTGTTTATGCTGGAAATCCATGTTATTCTGATAGAATAAATTCAAGTAATGAAAGATATTATGTTTTAATTGAAATAAGAGTTTAAACCTGGTTCTTTTAGTCGACATAATTCTACTGTTTTAAAGCATGTTCCAGTTGATAATGAACCAAGTAAAGTTGAATATAAAATTGAAGTAAAATTTATTCTTGTTCAGTAGATAAAACATTTAAAATTTTAATTTAGAAAATACAAAAAGTTTAAAAACTTTAAAAGGTTAATGAAGGTAATAGCACTACTTTTTTAGAACACCAAAACAACAAATTAATTTCTATAGGTGCAGATAATATTATTAGATTTTGGAATATTAATTTAAATGATGATTATGATTATAAGAATTTGGTGATTATGAAAAAATTGATAATTTTCAAGCCCATAATGTTTACTTAAAATTAAAAAAAATAGAGTTATTATTAGTGGAAATTAGATGATACAGTGTTGATGTTAAATATTATCAAATTGAATGTAGAATTACATTTCATGTTGGTTTTAATAATAGTATTATTGTTATGGATGATAGTACTATTTTAACTAGTGTTGATGATGTTATTTTAAAACAATAGGATTTAGATACTTATATTCAAATGGAGAAAGAAATAATTTTCAAATTAATTGGATTATTTCTATGGATCCTTTAATAATGATAAAATCTAAGGAAAAATTAATTTTAAAATATGCTATTTTAGATGAACCAAATACTATGATAATTATGGGATTTAAAGAATATTATTATATTATATTACTCATTTAAGATTAGAAGGAGCTATATTAGAAGTTGATAATGTTTTTAGAAGAGAAGGTGTTTCATGTTTATGTGATACTAATGATGTTGGATTATATTTTATGTCTTTGATAAGGAACAAAAAAGTTATTTGTTTTAAATTTTAATTATTTTTCTTTTTAATTATTATAAAAGTTATTTTAATTATTCATTTTAAAATCATTGAATATTCAAAACATTAAATAAATATATCATTAATAACTTAAATTAAAAAAAATATTTATATAAATGTCACCTATTAACTTTGATAATACATCAATTCAAAAACAATATCAAAACTATTTAATCAAATTATCATCTGATTTAGATATAATTAAAATATTAATAGAAAAAGATAATACAATTTATGAATCTAATTTTAATTTAGAAGAGTTACATCAACATAAATTATTAAAAAGTTTCACAATACAAGAAATGATTGAATTTATTATTGGATTAATTGATATGAATAAAATAGAAATTAAAGAAGAAAATATGAATTTAAAATTAATTTTAATTTCTCCTTTACCAAATCATTCTAATGTTATATTAAATTTACAAAAAAAAAATATAATATCAAATGAAATGATTGAAAAATTATTTAAAGAATTTGAAAATATAAAAAAAGAAAACAAAGAATTAAAGGATAGATTTGAAAATTTAAAAAAAGAAAACAAAGAATTAAAGGATAGTATTGGTAAATTAAATAAAAGAATTGAGAAATTAGAAAAAAATAATAAAATAAAAGAAATAGAAAATAGAATTGAGAAATTAGAAGGATTCCATTATATAAAACAAGATAAACATAAAATTCAATTAAAAAGTTGTAATTTAAAAAATATTAATTCAATTCATTCTCATAAAAATTGGATTAATTCAGTAT
>JAEEGI010024633.1_pt1 | contig 11720 bp, 2 predicted proteins | sample 8958751 | NCBI WGS metagenome assembly JAEEGI01 (sample SAMN16246545, study PRJNA631951) | gut metagenome | biome: gut microbiome; feature: rumen; material: KS-attached | host: Bos | place: Iran: Karaj | collected 2018-10 | reverse complement strand
TCGGAAACTGATGGTGGAACTCCTAGTAACTGGACGGAAGCATCTACAAATAGTACGCTAAAAATATCTAAAACAGAATATTTAGATGCTAGATATTATTCATGTAGAATATATGCTAAGAAAGATACTTATACATCAGGAACAGGAACATCACCAACAACTGGTGATCAACTGGTAAAACTAAGAAATGCCAAAATTACATTTAATGTAAATGGTGGAACAATAAGTGGAACTACAAATATGTATACAAGAATAGAACAAACTTCACTATTTACTGGAGAGTTAAATAGTACAGTTGGAACAGTTCCTACGGCTAGTAAGAGTGGTTGGACATTTAATGGATGGTATACTGCAGTTACTGGAGGAACAAAAGTAACTAGTTCAACAAGTAATACAACTGCAAGTAATCAAACATTATATGCACAATGGACATCACATAAATTAATTATTCAATATAATGGTAATGGATCTAATTCTACATGGTGTTCAACAGTTGAAGACTATAGTATGGATTCAGATAAATATGCAATTATTACATCAAGTTCTAGTAGAAATATTCATTCAATTCCATATGGACAATATATTAGTTACAATTATGGACTAAAAGATTATAACAATACGAATGGTATATGTTTTGCAAGATCAGGAGGAGCAGCAGTAACAGATGGCGAATGGGTATTAAGTTCAAATTCAAGTAAAACATATGGACATGCTGATGCAACATTAACTGCAATAGGTATGGCAAATGATGGAGGATGTAATTTAGAGACGACTGCAAGTTGTTCAATAAGACTAAATGTTAACTGGAAATTAGCAAATACTATGACAGTAACAGCAAGTCAAAGTTGGAGTCCAACATTCTCAACTTCTGCACAAACTAAATCTATTACAGCAGCAGCAAATGCACAAGGAACAGTAACATATTCAATAAAATCACAACCAAGTGGAAATTATTTCACAATAAGTGGTACAACGTTAACAATGAAAGCAAGTACACCAGCAGGAACTTATTCAGTAGTAATAACTGCAACTGACTCGGGAAGCACAACATACTTAGGTGGTTCAAAAGATATAACTATGACAGTAACAGTTGGTGCACAAAAATGTAGTAAACCAACTAATGTAGCAATATCTACAGCAGGAAAAGTAACATGGACTGCAAGTAGTAATTGTAGTAGTGCACAACATCAAGTAAAAGTTGCAAGTGGCTCATATGCAAATGCAATAAGTGGTGTTGATAAGAAGAGTGATATCACATCAGCTACAGGATCAAGAACTGTTTATGTAAAAGCAGTAGCACCAAATGCAAACTATAGTGATTCTGATGCTGAATCTGTTTCAACAACGGTATATAGTGTAACTTTAACTAAAGGTACAGGTATATCAGCAGTAAGTGGAGCAGGTAATTATATAACTGGAGCAACTGTAACATTAGGTGCAACAGTAAGTAGTGGATATACTTGGAGCAAGTGGACTAAAACATCTGATAGTTCACAAGTAAGTACAACTCAAGCATATTCGACAACAATAAGTGCTAACTGGGCTTATACAGCAAATGCTGTAGGAGCATCATATACATTAACTTATAATGATAACTTATTTGCAGCTACTACTAAAGAAATAAATGGTGTAAAAGTAACTTATACAGAAAATGGTAGTTATTTAACAATAAATGGTACACCAACAGGAGAAACAATTGTTAACCCATTATGGAATTTTGAAAAGAGAAATTTCGCAGCTGGAGATCAATATAAAATTACAGTTAACTATGTCTCAGGTACATTAACATGTGCTGATAAGAGTGATTGTACCGGTTCAGCTGGAAGGCCTAAATTTGTTCTTGATTTAACTACTAATGGTTCAACATTCAGTGATAGAATAACAAGTCCAGTTTCAGCTATATCAGTTAATTTACCAACATCAGGAAGTACAACTAATACAATAACTGTTGATGCATCAAGAACAGGTGCAAATGGAATGAAGTATTGGTTGTGGCAAAGTACGGCAGGAAACTCAACATTTACAAATTATAAAGTACAAATAATTGTAACTAAAGTACATAGTAAGAGTATTACATATAATGGAACTTATGGTACATTAGATACACCAACTAAGACAGGATATACATTTAATGGATGGTATACCGCAATTACTGGAGGAACTAAAATAACTAGTTCAACATCAAACACTTCAACAGGTAATCAAACATTATATGCACAGTGGACATCACATAAATTAAATGTTCAATATAATGGTAATGGATCTAATGTTACATGGTGTTCAACAAGTGAATCATATAATATGGACTCAGATAAATATGCTATTTTAACATCAAATTCTAGTAGAAATGTTCAAACAATAGCATATGGACAATATATTAGTTATAACTACGGATTAAATAATTATAATAATTCAACAGGTCTTTGTTTCTCTAAAACAGGATCAGCAACAGAAGCAAATAAACAATGGGTATTAAGCACTAATTCAAATAAAAAATACGATCATGCTGATGCAACAATAACAGCTATCGGTTTGGCAAATGATGCAGGATGTGATTTAGCAACTACAGCAAGTTGTTCAGCAAGATTAAATGTTAACTGGAAAGCAAATGAATACACCGTAACATATAATAATAACTTACAACAAATGGATGCATGGGGTACATCATATAAGAGTAGATGGACAAGATCATATGATTCATCAACAGGAATGTACACAGTATCATCAGCCGGAGCAAGTGGTTGGGAATTATTATATTTACCAATTTCAACAACGGCAAATCATCAATATAAAGTAACATTTGATTATCAAATACCTTCAGCATATAATACATTATCAGGTTATTCTGGTATCGGTTATCTTGCTACAACATCAGTTAATAAGAATAATGATTTATCAAGCGTAGCGTTAGCTACTGCATATTTACCAAAAGCTGTAACATCAAAGACATCAGCAACATTAACATTTACTGCATCTGGTACAACATCGTTCTTTGTATTTAACTTTGGTATGGCAGCAGATAGTGTAACAACAACTATTAAAGTAGGAAATGTTAAAGTATATGATGTAACAAGTAGTACATATGTATTTGCGCCAAGTGCCGCAACACAAACTAAAACATATGGCGGAACATATGGAACACTACCAACAGTATCAAGAAGTGGATATACATTTAATGGATGGTATACCGCACCATCTGGTGGAACAAAGATCGAAACATCAACGACATATAATACTCAAGGAAATCAAACATTATATGCGCACTGGACAATGGGTAAATATACTCAAACTTATAATGCTAATGGAGGAACGGGAAGTGACTCTAGTGAAACAGTAGGTTATTGGGATATATGGACGTCTAAAGCCGCTAACACATATACAAGAGATGGATATACATTTAATTGTTGGCAATCAAGTACATCAGATAGTTGTTATAGTGCAGGTGGATGGTATTATTCAAGTGCTGCTGTTGGTTCAACAAGAAACTTAAATGCAACATGGACAGGTAATCCTTATACCGTAACATACTTAGATAACTTATTTGCCGCAAGAACTCAAAATACAAACGGAGTATTGGCAACATATACCGAATCAGGAAGTTATTTAACATTAAACGGAACATTAAGTACAACAAGTATTGGTGAATTATGGAATCTTGAAAGAAGAACTATTAATTCTGGTGATCAGTATAAAGTAACTCTTAATTATGTATCAGGTAGCTTAACTTGTGCAGACAAAAGTGATTGTACAGGTTCAGCTGGAAGACCAGTATTTGTATTTGATATAACAAAAGATGGTGCAACATTTAGTGATAGAACAACATCACCAATATCATATATGACATTAAGTCTTCCAACATCAGGAAGTAATAGTGGAACCTTTACTGTTGATGCATCAAGAGCAAGTGCTAATGGATTAAGATTCTGGATTTGGCAAAAAACAGCAAATAATGCAATATTTAGTAATTATAAAGTTCAAGTAATAATAACTAAAGTACATACTAAGAGTGTTACATATGGTTCAACTTATAGTACTTTAGCTACAACAAGTAAAACTGGATATGATTTTAATGGATGGTATACTGATATAAATGGTGGAACTAAGATAACTAGTTCATCAACATATTCAACACTTGGTAATCAAACACTTTATGGACAATGGACTTCTCATAAATTAAATTTACAATATAATGGTAATGGATCTGATGTAACGTGGTGTTCAAATCATACGTCATATGCAATGGATTCAAGCAAATATGCAGTTATTAAATCTAATTCAAATCGTAATACACAAGTAATTGGATATGGACAATATATTAGTTATGGTTCAGGACTTAATGATTGGAATAATGGTAGTTGGTTCTGCTTTGCTAAAGATGGTCACAGTGCAGTAAGTGGTAGTCAATATATATTAAATGGTAAAACTAATACATATAGCCATAGTGATACAACATTAACTGCTATAGGAATTGCCTCTGATGCGGGATGTAACTTAGTAACAACAGCAACGTGTACGGCACAAATAAATGTTAACTGGACACCAAGTACTTATAAGATAACATTAGATAATCAAAGTGCAACAACTGCCGGAACAAAAGAAGTATGGTACCAATATAATACTACTAAAACAATTAGTGGAACAAAATGTTATTATTACACTAATTCAAGTTTAACTTCATGTTTAACAAATGGTTATACAATTAGTAAACCAGCAAAAACTGGTTATGACTTTGGTGGATATTATACCGAAGCTAATGGTGGAGGAACTAATTATGTTAACTCTAGTGGAACATTTATAAATAGTATTTATAAGACAGTTGGTGATTGGACACTTAAAGCTAAATGGACATCTCATACGTATAAAATTACTTATAATGCTAATGGTTGTGGTACAGCACCAAGTGCAACAACATATACTTATGCAACAAGTGGAACAGTTAACTTATCATCAACAGAACCAACATGTACGGGACATACATTCTTGGGCTGGTCAACATCAAGTACCGCGACAACTGCATCATATGCAGCAGGTTCAGCATGGAGTTTATCAAATGCTAGCGATTATACTTTATATGCAGTATGGTCAAAGAATAGTTATTATCTTGACTTAAATGGACTATTAGATGGAACAAACGTTGGTAATATTAGTGGATATGGTACATGTGACGTATATATTAATGGTTCACAAGTTTCAAATGATGTTACTGACTATTATACAAAACACCCATATGGAACATCTTACGAAATAAAAGATTGTAAAGCATCATCAGGTCATACATACGCTGGTGTTGTAGAAGGTAGTTTAAGTGGCACAATCGGTGCAGGTACTGTAAACGTTAGAGTAAGTTTCACAACTAATTCTTATACAATAACCCTTGCGGGTGTTAATCCAATTAGTACATCATTTGATGGACAAACAGTAACTCTAGCAGGAAATGTAGCAGTACCAGTAGTTGCATCAAGTACATTAAAATTAGCAACAAATACTGATTATGTAGTATCATTTGATTACAAGGGCGTAAGTGGATCAAATCAATTTGACGTTGACTTCTTCCCGGATGGATTACCTCAAGTTAATCCAACAGCAACATCATCATGGCAGCATAAGGACTGGATAACAAGATCATCAGATAATAGAATGACATCATGTCAATTAAGATTCTTTGATGACTTCCAGGGTAGTGGTGAAACGGATATTACAATTACTAATATCATGTTAAGTAGAACAACTACAAAAACAGTAAAATATGGTGATCAATATGGTACTTTAGATACACCAACAAGAACAGGTTATGCATTTGATGGATGGTATACAGCAGAAAATGGTGGAACTCAAGTTACAAGTGACACAATCATGAATAGAGCAGAAAATCATACATTATATGCAAGATGGATTAAAACAACAGTTACATATACAAGGAAAACATATAATTGTCAAACTGGAACTTGGAGTGGTTCATCAACAACATCTCGTGTACAAAGTTGTTCAAACTGGGGACAATCACAGGCAAATGCCGATAATTCAAGTTATTATTGGTCATGTGAAAAAATAGGAATGGCTGGTCAAGTACATAGTATTTGTGAAGGAGCCGGTCTTCAAACACCATGTTACTATAAATATACTTATTCAAGAACAGGATGTTCATCATGGAAGTCTACACCAGAAACAACCGAAACTGGTTTAGCTTCATGTACTCCATCTCAAGACTTCTTACATAAAGTAACTTGTGAATAAATATAAATAAAAGATGTATGAATAATACATCTTTTTTATAAAATATGATAAAATGATTATAAGGAGAGATATTATGCCAATATATTTAAAAACAGTTTATTCATTTTTAACTAGTTTAATTACTATTGATGAATTAATTTCATTTGCTAAATCTAATAAATTAGATAGTTTATGTATTTGTGATGATAATATGTATGGCGTAATGGAATTTATTAAAAAATGTAATGATAATAATATTAAACCAATAGTTGGTCTTGATATTGGTAGTTGTTTACTATTTGCTAAAGACTATACTGGTTATCAAAATTTAATGAAATTAACTACTTTAAAAAGTGAAAAAGAATTAAATATCGAAGATTTATCTAAATATTCTGATTCTTTAATATGTTTTATTAATGAAAACGATGATTTAAAATTAAAATCTGTTTATGATGATTATTATATATATAGTCTAAATGATACAGATAATTTTCCATTACATAAAACATTATGTTTAAATAAAGAAGATTTAGAAACACTTAAATATTTACATATGTTAAGAGATGGTAAAGTAGTTAGTGATAAATATGAATTTGATAATGATGTTTATTATAAGAAAATTGTTGATTCTAGATATACTGAATTTATTAATAAATGTAATTTAATATTACCAAAATATGAACTTAATTTACCTGATTATTGTAAATATAATGATACTAAAGGGCTTAATGCAGATGATTATTTAAAGAATTTAAGTATTATTGGACTTAATAAAAGATTAAATAATAAAGTTAGTAATGATTATAAAGAAAGATTATTACATGAACTTGATGTTATTATGAAAATGGGATTTTCTAATTATTTCTTAATTGTCTATGATTATATTAAATATGCTAAAACTAATGGAATATTAGTAGGTCCTGGTCGTGGTAGTGCAGCAGGAAGTTTAGTTAGTTTTTCACTTGGAATAACTGATGTTGATCCTATTAAATATGATTTATTATTTGAAAGATTTTTAAATAGTGAACGTGTTACTATGCCTGATATAGATACTGATTTTCCAGATAATAAACGTGATGAAATTATTAATTATGTTGTTAATAAATATGGCAATAAAAATGTTTGTCAAATAACTACTTTTGGTACATTTGGTATTAAAATGGCTTTACGTGATATGGGTAAAGTAATGAATATACCAACTTATGTAATTGATGATTTATCTAAAAAAATTGGTAATTTAACTAGTCAAGAAGTTGCTAGTAATATAGAACTAGTTAAATATATTAATTCAGATAATAAACTAAAAAAATTATTTATGGTTACTAAAAGAATAGAAGGAATACCAAGACATACTTCAATACATGCAGCTGGTGTTATTATGGCTAATACATCTCTTGATGATATTATTCCACTTACATTAGATAATAATAAATATTTAAGTTGTTATGAAGCTATGTATTTAGAAGATCTTGGATTATTAAAAATGGATTTTCTTGGTTTAAAAAACTTAACAATTATTGATAATATTTTAAAAACACTTGAAAAAGAAAAAAAGATTACTCTTAAATTTAGTGATATACCACTTGATGATGAGATGACTAATCAAGTATTTTGTAATGGTGATACAGAAGGTATTTTCCAATTTGAAAGTAGTGGAATGAAAGACTTTTTAGTAAGACTTCACCCAGATAGTTTTACTGATGTATTTAATGCCAATGCTTTCTTTAGACCAGGTCCATCTAGTAATATAGATTCGTTTATTAAAAGAAAATTTAATAAAGAAAAAATAGATTATTTTGATGATAGTTTAATGGATATATTAAAAGAAACTAAGGGTATTATTGTATATCAAGAGCAAATAATGAGAATTGCTAATACTATGGCTAGTTTTACATTAGGTGAAGCTGATATATTAAGACGTGCTATGAGTAAAAAGAAATTAAGTGATATTACTAAGTTTCAAGATAAGTTTATTAATAATTCTATTAAGAATGGTTATGATAAAGAAAAAGCTAGTGAAATATTTAATTTAATACTTAATTTTGCTAGTTATGGATTTAATAAAAGTCATAGTGTAGCTTATAGTATTATTTCTTATAAAATGGCTTATTTAAAAGCTCATTATCCATTATATTTCTATTTATCACTTCTTAATTCATCAGAGATGGATGAAGTTAAAACTAAGAAGTATTTACAAGAATTAAAGTCTCATAATTTAAAAGTAAGTAAACCAGATATTAATAAGAGTAATGATAATTATGTTATTCACTATGATACTATTTATTTACCATTTAAAGTTATTAAAGGAATAAGTAGTGTTATATCAAATAAATTAATTGAAGTAAGAAATGATAAGTTTAATGATATATATGATTTCTTTAGTAAATTAGCTATTGGATCTATTCCTAAAAATGTTAGTTTATCATTAATAAAAAGTGGTACTTTAGATAGTTTTGAAATTAATAGAAAAACTATTTATGAAAACTTAGATAATTTAATTAATTACGGTAATTTAGTTAAAGATTTAGGTAGTGAAAATGTACTTAAACCTGAAATTATTAATTATCCAGAGTTCACTAAAGAAGAATTAATTTCTTTTGAAAAAGAGTGTTTTGGTTTTTATTTATCTAACCATCCAGTTGTATTTTATCGTAGTAAACTAAAGAATGCAGTTAAGGTAGTTGATTTAAAAAAATATTTTAATAAAAATATAACTACTATATTATTAGTTGATCGTATTAAAGAAACTAAAACTAAAGATAATTTACCAATGGCATTTATTGAAGGATCTGATGAAGAAAGTGTTGTTGACGTAATTGTTTTCCCAAAAGTTTATGAAACTATTTCAAATTTAAAAAAGGGTGGTATAATTAAAGTAGAGGGTAGAGTGGAAAGAAAGAAAAACTATAATATTATAGCTTCTACTATAACTCTAGTGAAGGAGTCATTATGAAGAAAACCAAAGCAATTATAACCGTTGGACCAAGTAGTAAAGATATTAATGTTTTACGTGAATTAATTAATAATGGAGCAGATGTAATAAGAATTAATTTATCTCATGCAGATAAACCATTTTGTGACGATATTATTAAGAAAGTAAGATCTCTTGAAAAAGAATTTAATCGAGCTATTGGTATTATGTTAGATACTGATGGACCTAGTGTTAGATTAGATAGATTTAAAGAAGAATCTGTTAATGTTGAAGTAGGTAAACAAGTTAAATTATATCGTTATCCAGTTATATGTAATAATACTCAGTTTTCTGTTAGTTATGAAAATATAGTTGATGAACTTGAAATAGGAGATCATTTATTATTAGCTGATGGTATAGTAGAATTTGAAGTAGTTGATTTATTTCCTGATTATGCAGTTTTAAATACTATTAATGGTGGAGAAGTTAGAAGTAATCAAACTGTTCACGTTCGTGATAAATCATTTAAAATGCCATTCTTGTCCGAAAAAGATAAAAAAGGAATATTATATGGTATAAAGAAAAATGTTGATTTCATTGCATTATCATATGTTAGAGATGAACAAGATATACTAGAAGTTACTGATTTATTAATAGAAAATGGTAATAATCATATGAGCATTATTGCTAAAATAGAAAATAGTAGTGCTATTGAATATTTAGATGAAATAGTAAGAGTTAGTGATGGTGTTATGGTTGCACGTGGTGACTTAGGTATTGAAATGTCTATTGAGAAGTTACCATTCTATCAAAAAATGATTTTAAAGAAAGCTCGTGAATATGAAAAGACAGCTATTGTTGCCACTGATTTCTTACATAGTATGGAAGAAAGTTCTAGACCAACAAGAAGTGAGATAAGTGATATATATAATGCTGTTATGGATAATTGTGATGCTATTATGCTAAGTGGCGAAACTACTATTGGTAAATATCCTATTGAAGTAGTAGATACATTAACTAAAGTAATTATGAGTGCAGAAGAAGATTTTGATTATCAAGAGAACTTAGAAGAAACATTTAGAAATACTAAGAATGATATAACATCAAATATTGCATTCTCAGTTGTTGATTCTTCACTTAGACTTCGTGCTAATGCTATTTTAACTAATACTAATAGTGGTTATACAGCTCTTAAAATAAGTTATTTTAGACCAACATGTCCAATACTTGCATTAAGTCCTAATGTTGATACTACAAGATTATTAACTATTAATTATGGTATTATTCCAGTTTTAACTAGTGAGTGTAAAAGTACTGATACAATAGTTAATATGTGTACTAAGAAAGCTATTAGTATGTTTAAGTATCAAGGTGGTGAAATAGTAATTATTACTGGTGGATTCCCAATTAGTAATAAAAATACTAATTTCATGAAAATTGAAGTAATAGAAAAATAATATGCGCTATGCATATTTTTTTTATAAATTTTTATAATATTTTGCTTGTATAAGATGCAAGTTAATGATAAAATTATTATAGTAGGTGATACGATGGATTCAAAGGATAAAAAAAGATTGGATATTGAAGACAATAATAATGAGGAAGAAAATATATATGGAGATTTTATGAAAGTAGAATCTGAAAATACTCCAGAAAATACTTCAGAAAATAATGATTTAGGAGTTGAAGATAATTCTGATATTAAAGAAGATCAACCATATGTATATAAAGAAAAAGAATATAATAAGGGATATCTTGAAGATCATACTAAAGTAACAGCTGCTAGTAAAGCAAGTAGAGGACTTTTAATTGGTTTTTATTTACTATTGCTTGTTTTAGGTGTTGGTGCTTTCCTAATGATTAGAACTAATAAATATGAATTCTATTTAAAACAAGATTCTGTTTTAATTGATCAAGGTAGTTCTTATCAAGTAGAGTTAATACCTAAAAATGAGCGTTATTTTGATTATATGAATTATAATTATTCAATTGCTGATGAAAGTATTGCAAAAGTAGATGAATTTGGTACAGTAACAGCAGTTGGTAAAGGTGAAACAACATTAAAGATTAGTTTATCACCAGGATTTTCTAGTAAAACAATGAAAATCATTACTGAGAAAATTGATGTAAATGATGTAGAAATTGGTGTATACAAAGGTGATAACGTTGAAGCTAAAGATACTGTTGATATGACTGTTAATCAAAGTATTACTGTTAAACCAATTGTTAACTCAAGAAATGATTTAAATGTATCTGGTAATTATCGTAGTAGTGATGAATATGTAGCTACTGTTGATGAATTTGGTAATGTAACTGCAAAGAAACCAGGTACTGCTACAATATATAGTGAAGTAAATGATGTTGAAGGACAAATAACTGTTGAAGTTAAGGATAAGGCACCTATACCAACAACTAAACCAACTGATCCAACAACAAAACCTACTTCAACAACAGAGACTAAACCAACAAATACTCCAAAACCAACAGCAGCTCCAACACCAAAGACAACACCAAAAGTAATTACTAATATATATATAAGTCCAAGTAGTGTTAATTTAAAGAAGGGTAGTAATGCTCAATTATCTGTTGTCATTAC